>Ga0163108_10000887_pt1 | contig 22020 bp, 16 predicted proteins | sample Fk1155metaG_FD_109644 | JGI IMG/M metagenome (GOLD analysis project Ga0163108, IMG submission 109644) | Marine microbial communities from the Central Pacific Ocean - Fk160115 155m metaG | ecosystem: Environmental > Aquatic > Marine > Oceanic > Photic zone | place: The Central Pacific Ocean...
AAAATTGGTGATTACGGAAAATATGGAGATGAAGAGGGAAATTTGAGAATTAACTTTATCTCTAATAATGATATAACTGGCGGAAATTCTGGTTCTCCAGTTATCAATGCTTGGGGGGAATTAGTAGGTACAGCTTTTGATGGAAATTGGGAAGCAATGAGTGGTGATATTGCTTTTGAGAATCAGGTACAAAGAACCATTTCTGTAGATATTCGCTATATCATGTTCATCATTGATAAGTTTGCTGGCGCAACACACCTAATTGATGAAATGATCATTGCCCCGCCTCATCCAAAACCACTAATAGCTGAAGAGGAGGAAGTTCTAAAAGTAGAAGAAGAAAAAAAGGTGCAAGACGAAGATCCTTATACTATTGTACAAAAATTAGAAATACGAGATTTTAATGGGCAGGAGATTCCAATCATTAATATTGCATCTTTTAATTCTGCTTTTGATATGGCGGCAACTCAATTTGGTTCTGGAAGTAATATTTTCTTTTCTTGGAGAGGGAATATTTACACTACCGAAAAAAGATAATCTTATTTGAAATAAACATAATTATGGAAAAGATTAAAAATTTTGGATTTTCAATTGGAATTTTTGGCTGTTTATTCAAGCTTATGGCATGGCAAGGGGCAACAGTTTTGTTAACGATAGGCCTCACAGCCTTGGCTAGTTACTTTTTTATTAAGATTTTCGAAAAAAGTTAGTAAGCCCTCTCATTTTTCCCCTCTATATAATTGATGAAAGATTTATTCACTACTTTCATTCCTCCTGGAGTTGGGTAGTCTCCAGTAAAATACCAATCCCCTAAATGATTGGGGCAAGAAGCGTGCAAATCAGATATAGATTGGTAAATAACTTCTACCTCTGCCTTGGTTTCTTTTGGAGTTAATAGCTCAGATATTTTTTTAGAAATTTCTTCTGCCGAAAATGGTTTGTAAATTTCTTGCACATAATTTTGCAAATCTTCTTTTGAAAAACTTTCTTGTTGCTTACATTTATTGTAAGTATCTGTTAATATCTGTTCTTGTTTTGTCTCTTTCAACAATTCTACAGCTGCATTAAATGCTATAAAATCTCCCATTTTTGACATATCAATGCCATAACAATCTGGATAACGAATTTGTGGAGCAGAAGAAACAACCACAATTTTTTTAGGATCTAAACGATCTAAAATTCTAATTATCGACCGCTTTAAAGTCGTCCCTCTGACAATAGAATCATCAATCATTACTAAGTTGTCAGAAGGGGTTACCGTACCATAAGTAATATCATACACATGCGCCACTAAATCATCTCTTGCTTGATCAGAAGTAATAAAAGTTCTGAGTTTTGCATCTTTTATCGCAATCTTTTCAGCCCTTGGTGAAATCTTCATTATTTCAGCTATTGCATCATGACAAGGGTTATCTCCCAATGCTTGGATTTTCTTAGTTTTTACTTCATTTAAGTAAGTTTGACATCCTTTCAAAAGTCCAAAATAAGAAACCTCAGCAGTATTTGGGATGTAGGAGAAAACTGTATTTTTTACATCATTATCAATAGAGACTAAAACTTTACTAAAAATCCTTTTGCCTAATTCTAATCTTTCATTATAAATATCTTTATCATTTCCTCTACTAAAATATATTCTTTCAAAAGAGCATGCTTTTCTTTCAAGCGGTTCCCGCACCTTTCTTTCTTGAATACTTCCATCTTTTTTAATAATGAGTGCGTGCCCCCTTTTTATTTCCTGAATTTTATCAGTTTTTATATTAAACGAGGTTTGGATAACTGGGCGTTCAGATGCAATAACTACAACTTCATCATCTGCATAATAATATCCTGGGCGAATAGCATTTGGATCTCTTAGGGCAAAGGCATCACCATGACCAAACAATCCACACATCAAATATCCGCCATCCCAATATTTAGCCGATTGTATTAAAATGTCTTGAATGTCCAACTCATTCTCAATAATCTTTGTTATCTCCTTTTTACTAAAATTATCTTTGTGTTTGTAATAAATATCATCATTTGCCTCATCTAAAAAATGTCCTATTTTTTCTAAAATAGTAATAGCATCTGCCATCTCTTTTGGGTGCTGACCAAGATCTAACAATTGCTGAAAAAGCTCCTCTACATTGGTCATATTAAAGTTCCCGGCAAGCACTAAATTCCTAGTTTTCCAATTGTTTTGTCTTAGAAAAGGGTGACACTGCTCTATAGTATTGCCACCAAAAGTCCCATAACGCAAATGCCCTAAAAATAATTCTCCAGTAAATGGGAAGTTCTCTTTCAGCCAATTGGTATCTTTAAGTTTTTCAGGATCTTTCTCCTCTAATTCGACAAACTTTTTGTTTACTTGTTTGAAGACGTCTTGAATAGGATTTGCAGTAATTGATCGTTTTCTACTAATGTATCTTTTCCCGGCGGAAATATCTAGCTTGACATTGGCTAGACCTACTCCGTCTTGCCCTCTGTTGTGTTGCTTTTCCATCAACAAATACATTTTGTTCAAACCATAAAGAGAGGTACCGTATTTTTCCTGATAAAATGAAAGTGGCTTCAATAGTCGGAGCATTGCTACTCCACATTCATGCTTTATGGCATCACTCATAGGACTGGTTTTGGAAGTGCAAAATTAACCTTTATTCTCTAATATCTTCATTAATTCGTTAATTCCTGGGTTGCTAAAAGCCTTTCCATCAATTACAATAGTCGGAATTACCCTTCTACCATCATTTATTTTCTCTACATAAGCAATAGCGTCAGGGTTATCGGTTATAATAATGTATTCGAATGCAACTGCTTTTGAGGAGAGAAAATTTTTTGCATTTACACAATCAGGACACCAATCGGCTCCGTATATTTTAATGTTCATTTTCTACTTTTTTTCTTATGTTGAAGCTACAAAATAACACAAATAATTAAAATTAATTAAGCAATTTTTCCTCAAATAGCTATTTTGGACACACAAGATTTCATTTTCTTTTTTTGTTGCTTTTTCTGTTTATGTGTTATCTTTGTTGTATGAATTCAATTCACATGAAAAAATATGTATTGTTTTTACTTGCCTTTTGTGTCCTTTTTATTGCAAAAAGCCAAGTTGTAATTAATGAATATTCTGCTGCTAACTATGATAGTTTTCAAGATAATTATGGAGAGTATGAAGATTGGATTGAAATATATAATACATCAGGAACTAATGTAGATTTGAATGGTTGGTATTTGTCTGATAAAGCTACAAATCTTACCAAATGGCAATTTCCGTCTTCTTTTATTGTCCCTGCTGGAAATACAATTTTGGTTTATTGCTCAGGGAGAGATGAAATAGTTGGTACAAATGCCCATTCTAATTTTAAACTTACTCAAACTAAAAGCAATGAAAAAATAATCCTTACTGATTTAAGCGGTACAACTATAATTGATTCACTTACTATATTCCCAAATCAAAAAGGGGATAGTAGAGGAAGAACTACAAATGGCACAAATACTTGGTCTGTTTTTCAAACCCCTACTCCTGGGGGAAACAATACAGGGGCAATGCAAGAATATGCTTCTGCTCCTGTTTTCTCTCAAACTTCAGGCTATTATTCAGCATCAATTAGTTTAAATATCACTTCTCCTGATCCTAATGTTACCATTTATTATACCACAAATGGTGATTTTCCTGATAATACTGCAACTCAATTTACAGGTCCAATTACTATTGGCTCTACTCAAGTAGTAAAAGCAGTTACTTATGCCTCTAATACTAATATCCCTCAGAGTTTTATTAATTACAATACTTACTTTATCAATGTTACACATACTATTCCTATTTTGTCTATTTCAGGGACTCAAGTAGACGATCTTTTAAGTGGCTGGCCTTTTACTAATTTAGAACCAGAAGGGACTATAGAATATTTTAACGCTAATGGTCAATTAATTGACAAAGGGACAGGAGAGTATAATAAACATGGAAATGATTCTTGGGCTTATGATCAAAGAGGATTTGATTATATTATGCGTGATCAGTTTGGTTATAATTACGCTATTAAAGATCAGATTTTCCATAACAAATCACGTGATAAATTTCAACGATTAATCCTAAAAGCTGCTGCAAACGATAATTTTTCTTTTGAAGATGGAGCTCATATAAGAGATGCCTACATCCATTCATTATCACAAACTGCTGATCTAAGAATGGATGAAAGATCATATATTGCTTGTATTGTATATTTGAATGGTAATTATTGGGGGGTATACGATTTAAGAGAAAAGGTAGATGATCATGATTTTACTGATTACTATTACGATCAGAATAAAAACAACTTACAATATTTAAAAACTTGGGGAGCAACTTGGTCTGAATATGGAGGCCCTACCGCTCAAAATGATTGGGATACTTTCAAAAATTTTGTCTTGAGTAATCCTATGTCTAATCAGGCAAATTATCAAATAGTAAAAAGTCAATTTAACACTGGAAGTTTAATTGATTATTTTATAATAAATATGTACACAGTTTGTATGGATTGGCTCAATTGGAATACTGGATGGTGGAGAGGAATGGATCTTAATGGAGATAAGAAAAAATGGCGGTATACCCTTTGGGATATGGACGCTACTTTTGGGCACTATATAAATTATACAGGCATCCCTAATACTACTCCTGCTGCTGACCCTTGCGATCCAAGCAGTTTGAGTGACCCTGGTAGCCAGGGACATGTCCCTATTTGGAATGCACTATTAACTAATCAAGAATTTTTTGATGATTATATTAATCGCTGGTGTGATATGAAAAACACTTATTTTGATTGTACTTATATGATTAATTATCTTGATAGCTTGATAAATATTATTGATCCGGAAATGCCAGGACAAATAACCCGATGGGGTGGCGGAACTTATGTTGATTGGCAACAAAATGTACAAGATTTAAGGGATTTTATTAACCAAAGATGTAGTACAATAAATGCCTCTTTTGTGAATCCTTGTTATCCACAGCTTTTAGGCCCATATAATGTTACGGTTATTATTGATGGAATTGGAGAAGTAAAAGTGAGTGGTATTACAATTGACCAAAATAGTTCTGGCTGGACAGGACAGTATTTTGGTGGAGTTTCTTTACCGTTTAAAGTAGAGAGCGGAACTTTTTATTATTGGGAGGTAGATCCAATCAATACTTATGTATATGATTCTTTAGTAGACACTTTGGCTTTAAGTTTACTAGGAGATGTGACAATAACAGCTCATTTTACTCCACCTATAGAATACAAAGATATCGTTTATCAGGTCATCCCAGCAGGAACAAATTCAACTATTGACGCAAATGGTACAATTTTAAATGCTTTCCCATCCGCTGAAACTTATGTCGTTGGTGATACAATTTCTTTAGTCCCAACTATTGATCCTCTTTATTATTTCAGTCATTGGGAAGCTGATAGTAGTGTTATTATACCAAACACAAATACAGAGCAAGTGAGTTTTTATGCTAATTCCCCTGATACAATTCGCTTACATGCTATCTTAAAGCCAACCATAACGTCTTTTATTGGTGGCGGTGATACCCTTTGTGCAAATGAAAATATTTTAGCAGAAGTATCTGTTGACTTTAGTGGGATTTCACCTTTTACATTTATATATGAAATTGATGGAGTAGCCCAAGCCTCTATTACAACTTCAAATAATCCTTATATCATTTATACTAAGCAGGCGGGAACTTATACGCTACATTCCTATTCAGATGCAACAGGAGTTGGAGTGACAAGCGGATCTGTATTTGTAATAGAAAATATGCCTCCTACGGCACAATTCAATATCAGTCCTGATGTGCTAACAATAAATTATCCTACAACACATTTTGTAGATGCTTCTATTGGAAATATTGTAAATTGGTGGTGGAATTTTGGAGATAATTCTTTTGATAGTTTGAGTGCTAATCCTTATCATACATATGCTGATTCTGTAGGCTTATACCAAATTACTATGATTGTAAAAGATGAAAATAGTTGTAAGGATACTACCTTTAATCAGCTTTGGGTGAAAGATCAATATTGGCTTTATATTCCAAACTCTTTCACTCCAGATTTAGATGGAGTAAATGATAGATTCTGTATCAATTATCATGCGATTAGAGAAGAAACTTTTGCCTTTAATATATATAATAGAATTGGAGAAATTTTATATTCAACCAATAATATTTACGATTTGAATTGTGAAAATGGATGGGATGGCACTCACAAAGAAAGTGGCGAAGAAATTCCATTTGGCATTTATATTTATGAAATTTATTTTCAAGATTTTGAGGGGTGGAAACATCAAGATTTTGGCTACATAAATATAATAAGATAAAATATTAAGATACTTTTAGCATTTCTTTCCTTAGTAAATTACACTTATTTACTTCAGTAAATTTTTCTATAATTTTAAAAACGTTGAGGATATCATCTTTTTTGTTTTCAGGATTTACTGTTACTAATCTGACAAAAACATCCCCTTTAAAAGAGCCATAAGAAACCAATAACTCATTAGCTTGATACAGCTTTGTACATAAATCTTTTGCATCAAGCAACTTGTAGTTAAAACAAACTGACAATGAATTATCATAGCTATAAAGCTTATAGTCAGGATTTTTTCTAACATACTCTCTTGCAATATTTGCAGTTTCAAATAAATGATCCACAATTTTTGCTAATCCATTTGTGCCTACTGCTTTCCAAAGCGACCAAAACTTCAATGCATCATTTCGTCTTCCGCACTGAAAAGAAACTCTTCCTAAATTATAATCATCTGAATTGGTTTGATATAAATAATCAGCATCATTATTAAAAGAATCTAGTAAGTGTTTTTTATTATTAACCAGCAGTAAAGAGCAAGTTAGGGGTGTCCCCATCATTTTATGTGCATTAAAACTAAATGAATCTGAATTTTGCAGACCTTTTAGTAAATTTTTATAATGTGAGTTAAAAATAACTGCTCCGCAATATGCCCCATCTACATGTAACCAAATATTATGTTTTTTACAAATCTTGCTTAATCGCTCAATAGGATCAAAAGCGCCTAAAACAGTTGTTCCTGCTGTTGCATTTACATAAAATGGCAAATATCCTTTTAATATGTCTTCTTGAATTTTTTCCTCTAGTTTCTCTGTCAGCATTTCCCCTCTGCTATTAGTTGAAATATAACGCATATTTTCTCGTCCTATGCCTACAAAAGATGCATTTTTAGCATTTGAATAATGTGATTCTTCAGAAACGTAAGCTATCATCCTTTTATTTATTCCTTCATTTCGAATTTTTAGGTTCTTTTTGTCTCTAGCCATAACTAATGACATAAAATTCCCCATTGATCCGCCAGTTGGAAATGTCCCTCCAGAATTATTTCCATAGCCAATAAGCTTACAAATCTTACTGATTATTTCTTTTTCAATACCAATCTGGGGTCCTGAAATTTTATAGGTATACATGCTTGTATTAAGCATAACAGCCAATAAATCTCCCAAAACTGCTTTACTATTTCTCCCTCCCCAAAGCTGATTAAAAAATCGATTAGTAGCTGTTTTTGGAGTTGTTAGTACTAAATTTTTAAGTGCTTGTGTAAATTCTTGAGTCACACACGCCTCTTCTGAGAGAGAAAAATCAACCTTATCATATAAGTCCTCCACATTTATTAGGCAAGAAACTGGATTTTTCTTTTCTTCTTTTAATAAGCTTTCTACAATTAAGTTAAAAAGTTCTAAATCTTTCTGCAAAGAATTTGGCATATTTTCTGTTTCTATTTTTGTTTTGTGGAGATAGTGGGATTCGAACCCACGACTTCTTGCATGCCATGCAAGCACTCTAGCCAACTGAGCTATACCCCCAAAATCTACTTGGCAAATCTAAAGTAAATTCCTTACTTTTGAGCAATGATTTCCGCTCAAATTACAAAAAGCTTAGAGCTTTGTCTTAAAGAAAAAGTTCATCCTAAAATTATTGTGGAAAAATGTTTTTCTATTTCTGGCGGATGTATCAATAATGCAATAAAACTTGAAACAAATAAGGGGGTTTTTTTTTCAAAGTATAACACAAATGCCAAATTGAATATGTTTCAAACAGAATATGATGGATTAAAAATTTTAAAGAGCAAAAATGCTATTTATATTCCTGAGACAATTGCTTTTGAAAATACTTTTTTAATTCTTGAATTTATTCAGCCATCTAGTCCTAATGGGTTTTTTTGGGAAAATTTTGGAAGAAATTTGGCGAAAATGCATCAGCAAACAGATAAAAAATTTGGATTAAATTTTGATAACTATATTGGCTCTTTACCTCAAAATAATGAACAAAACAAAAATTGGGTAGATTTTTTTGTCCAGAATCGCTTACTTGCTCAATTAGATATAGGGGACTATTCATCATCTTTAAAGTGCGATTTTGAAAAACTTTTTAAAAAACTTCCTAATATCTTCCCCGCTACCCTCCCATCTCTTTTACATGGAGATTTATGGAGTGGAAATTTTTTAGTTAAAGATAAAAATACTCCTGTGCTTATTGACCCAGCAATCTATTTTGGAAATAGAGAAATGGATATTGCAATGTGCAAGCTTTTTAGTGGTTTCCATACTGATTTTTATACTTCTTATAATGAAGAGTTCCCTTTAGAAAATGGTTGGGAAGAAAGAATTAATCTTTGTAATTTGTATCCTCTTCTCGTGCATGTAAACTTGTTTGGAGGCGGATATCTTAATCAAGTAAAAAATATTTTATCTTATTATGTTGGATAGTTATTTTCTAAAAAGCATAAACTATATTTGCACATATTATATATTAGCATAAGGAATGAACAAGTTCAAAGAATACAAAGGTTTAAATCTATCTCAAATTCACAAAAATGTTTTAGAAACTTGGATAGAATCTGATATTTTTAATAAAAGTATTAAAAGTAAAAAAGGAAATTTAACTTTCACTTTTTATGAAGGCCCTCCATCAGCAAATGGGATGCCAGGGATTCATCATGTTATTGCTCGTACCATTAAAGATTTGTTTTGTAGGTATAAAACACTTAAGGGATTTCAAGTAAATCGAAAGGCTGGATGGGATACTCATGGCTTACCAGTTGAACTAGGTGTAGAAGAAGAAATGGGAGTTACCAAAGAGGATATTGGTAATAAAATTTCTGTTGAAGATTACAACAAAGCTTGCCGTACTAATGTAATGAAATACAAAGGCAAATGGGAAGATATAACTAAAACAATGGGTTATTGGATTGATATGGAAAATCCTTATGTAACTTATGATAATAAATACATTGAGAGTGTGTGGTGGTTACTATCAAAAATGCATCAAAAAGGATTACTTTATAAGGGGCACACGATTCAGCCATTTTCTCCAAAAGCAGGAACAGGTTTAAGCACTCATGAACTCAATCAGCCTGGATGTTATCGTGATGTAAAAGATACTTCTGCAATTGCTCAGTTTAAAGTTATAAAAAATTCAGATTCTGAGTTCTTATTCAGCAAAACTTCAAATAATATTTACTTCCTAGCATGGACTACAACTCCTTGGACTTTACCTTCAAACACAGCCTTAGCTGTTGGTGGAAAAATTGATTACCTTTTAGTAGAAACGATTAACCAATATACAGGTGAAGCAATTACTATTATTATAGCTAAAGATTTAACATCGAAATATTTTAGTCCAGAAAATGCTGATTTAAGCTTTAATGACTATAAAGTTGGAGAGAAGAATTTACCTTATAAAATTATTACAGAATTTAAGGGAGAGCAATTTCAAAATTTAAGATATGAGCAACTTTTATCTTATGCTCAGCCTGAAGACGGAGATGCTTTTAAAGTACTTATTGGGGATTTTGTTACTACTGAAGATGGGACTGGAGTTGTACATTTGGCGCCAAGTTTTGGAGCAGATGATAATAGATTATGTAAACAAAATGGTATTGGTAGTTTGACGCTTGTAAACAAGCAAGGAAAGTTTATTGATGCTGTAACTGATTTTGCAGGCATATATGTAAAAAATGAATATTATTCTGAAGACGAAGAGAAACCAAAACTTTCTGTTGATATACAAATTGTAATTATGTTAAAAGAGAGAAGCCTATGCTTTAGAGCTGAGAAATACAACCACTCTTATCCTCATTGTTGGAGAACTGACAAGCCAATATTATATTATCCTATGGATAGTTGGTTTATAAAAACTACTGACTATAAAGAAAGAATGATAGAGCTAAACAGCACTATCAACTGGAAGCCAAAATCAACTGGTGAAGGACGTTTTGGAAAGTGGTTAGAAAACCTGGTGGATTGGAATTTATCTCGTTCTCGTTTTTGGGGAATTCCTATCCCTATCTGGAGAAACGAAGAAGATGATGAGGAAATCTGTATCGGTTCTTTCGAACAATTAAAATCTGAAATTGATAAGTCTATTGATGCTGGTGTGATGGACACTAATCCTTTAGCAGAATTTGAAGTTGGGAATTTTTCTGACAGTAACTATAATTTTTTTGATATGCACAAACCATATGTGGATAGCATTGTATTGGTAAGTTCTACTGGAAAGGCAATGAAAAGGGAATCTGATTTAATTGATGTTTGGTTTGATTCAGGATCAATGCCTTATGCTCAATTACATTACCCTTTTGAAAACAAGGCTATTTTTGAAAAAAATTATCCTGCTGATTTTATTGCTGAAGGAATAGATCAAACCAGAGGTTGGTTTTTTACGCTTCACGCTATTTCAACCATGCTTTTTGATTCAGTAGCTTATAAAAATGTAATTTCTAACGGATTAGTGTTAGACAAGAATGGTAACAAAATGTCTAAAAGATTAGGGAATGCTGTTGATCCATTTAGTACAATTGACAAGTATGGAGCAGATGCTACGAGATGGTATATGATTTCTAACGCACAACCATGGGATAATTTAAAGTTTGATGAAGACGGCATTATTGAAGCACAAAGAAAATTCTTTGGCACACTTTATAATACATATTCCTTCTTTGCGCTTTATGCAAATATTGATGGGTTTAAATATTCTGAAAATAAAACCCCTATCTCTGAAAGAACTGAATTAGATAGATGGATTTTATCTGAATTAAATTCTCTTATTAAAGAAGTGGAGCTTAATTACGAGGCTTATGAGCCTACTCGTGTTACTCGATTAATCCAAGATTTTGTAATGAATAAATTAAGTAATTGGCATGTTAGGTTAAGTAGAAGGCGATTTTGGAAAGGCGCATATAATTCAGAGAAAATTAAAGCGTATCAAACGCTTTATGAGTGTTTAGAGATCATTGCAATAATTGCATCTCCTATTGCTCCATTTTTTACGGATAGATTATTCCAAGATTTAAATGACATAAGTAATATACATTCTGTTTCATCTGTTCATTTAGCTGATTTCCCAAAATCTGATTCTTCAGTTATCAATACAGGTTTAGAAAGAAAAATGGCGCTAGCACAAAATGTAACCTCACTTGCTTTGTCTCTAAGGAAAAAAGAGAGACTGAGAGTTCGTCAGCCACTTCAAAAAATTATGATTCCAATTCTTGATGAAAAAATGAAAACAGATATTAAAAAAATTTCTGCAATTATCAAAAGTGAAATAAATGTTAAAGAAATTGAATTTTTGGAAGAAAATTCAGCTGTATTAACAAAGCAGATAAAACCTAATTTTAAAGCCCTTGGGCCAAAATTTGGAAATGACATGAAGCTTATTGCGGCTAAGATTGCGCAATTCTCAGCTGATAATATTTCAGAAATAGAAAAAAATAATAGTTACCAAATAGCAGAAGGAATAATTATAGATCTTGCCGATGTTGAAATAAGTTCAGCTGATATACCCGGATTTAGTGTAGCGACAAATGATGGTATAACGGTTGCATTGGATATTAAATTATCAAAAGGCTTGGAAGAGGAGGGTTTGGCAAGAGAATTTATAAATAGAATTCAAGTCCTTAGAAAAGAAAAGGGGTTTGAAGTAACCGACACTATTAAAATTGAAATAGCAAAAAATCAAGTAATAACAACTGCTATTAATAATAATTTAAACTATATTTGTGGTGAAACTTTAACAAATACACTTGTCTTTAGTGATGCAAAGGATTTTGATGGGGAAAACTTGGTTTTGATTAACGAGATAAGTGTAAAGGTTAAAATAATTAAAGATTAGGAATTATGGCAAAAAAAAATGCTTATACTGATAAAGAGTTAAAAGAATTTAAAAATTTAATTCTTGAAAAAATTGAAAGAGCAGAAAAAGATTTATTTCTTTTAAAAAGTGCTTATGCCAATGATGCAGATAATGGAACAGAGGACACCTCTCCTACTTTTAAGGCTTTTGAGGAAGGATCTACAACTCTTTCAAAGGAAGAAAATATGAAACTTGCAATGCGACAAGAAAAGTTTATAAATAACTTGAAGAATGCGCTTATCAGAATTGAAAATAAATCTTATGGGGTATGTAGAATTACTGGAAAATTAATTTCTAAAGAGCGGCTAAAATTAGTCCCTCATGCTACTTTAAGTATTGAGGCCAAGAAAATGCAATAATTTCCTTTGAGAAAAATCTTTTTAACATCCATTATTCTTCTCCTTTTTGATCAAATCTTAAAATTTTGGGTAAAAACTAATATGTTTTTAGGTCAAGAATATCCAATTTTTGATTGGTTTATTATTCATTTTACCGAAAATAATGGAATGGCTTTTGGGATGGAGTTTGGTGGATTTTTTGGGAAGACTCTTTTAACACTTTTTAGAATAATTGTGGTAATAGTAGGACTGCACTATGTAAAATCAATTATAAAACCTAATTTCTCAAATGGTGTTTTAATTGCGCTTGGCCTGATAATAGGAGGTGCAATGGGGAATATAATTGACAGCTCATTCTATGGATTACTTTTTAATGATAGCTATAATGTTATTGCAACTTTATTACCAGAATCTGGGGGTTATGCCCCATTATTACATGGGAAGGTGGTAGACATGCTTTATTTCCCTTTAATAAATAGTCATTTCCCTGATTGGGCGCCATTTTGGGCTGGCGAACATTTTATCTTTTTTCGGCCTGTTTTTAATATTGCTGATGCCGGAATTTCTATTGGTATTTTTATGATTTTGCTTTTTTACAGAAAAGATTTTAGCTAGTTATTTTCTCTTTGCATATCTCCGTAAATAGTGCCTTTTATACTTTTTTGTTTAGAGTTTTTCTTAAAATATTTTTCATTAATTTTTCTAAACACTCCAAAAAGCTTAAACTTTAAAATACTTAAATATGGTACTTTTATCGTCCCCCAATTTTCAGGAAAAGAATAATTATATTTTTCCAAAAATGGCCCAAATACAGAAATTGCTTGCTGTTTAATCTCCTCTGTATAATATTCTGATAATTCTTTCTTTTTACCTATAGTTTTATTTGCAACTGGTAGAGCTCTTGGCCTTTTCACTCCTGCTTGTTTTAATGCTATTAGATAATCCTCAGTAATATTCTCATACCTAATTACAAAATCACAATTGTCAAGAGTAATGCTTGATAAATTATCATATGGTTTAGTATGAAACTTAAGAAAGTATTCTTGAAAGGATGCATTGTTATTAAAAATAAAATTAAATTTTTTTCTGTTTTTTTTTGTTATATGCCCTCCATTTTTTTTATAGAGGCCAGCATTTGTTCGCATTTTTTCATAAACAGTTATAGCAATTTCCATAGGATTTCTAAGCACAGCAAAAACAAAATATTCCTTTTCTTCTTTTGTCGCTACTTTTTCAAACTCATGATACAAAGAGTGTTTCCCCAAATATGGTTCTCCCTTATGTTGAAGGTGTAATTCTTTTGAAATCGCAGAAGATGCCGAAAATGGCAAGCCAATAAAAAGAAACTTATATTTATGGCTTATTATCATTTATAGTAAATTATTATGGACTAAATACTCTGCAATTTGAACTGTATTTGTTGCCGCTCCTTTTCTTAAATTATCGGCAACAATCCACATATTAAGTGTTTTCTCTTGTGTGAAATCTCTTCTTATTCTACCTACAAAAACTTCATCTTTTTTATGCGAATTTATTGGCATTGGATATTCATTTTTTGTTGGATTATCTATTACAACTACACCATCCATATAATTTAATGCCATTCTCACTTCCTCCAAGTCGAATTCTTTTTCAAAAGTAACATTTACACTTTCTGAATGACCAATCACAACTGGAACTCTAACTGCTGTTGCAACAACATCGATATTCTCATCTAAAATTTTCTTGGTTTCATTAGTAAGCTTCATCTCCTCTTTGGTATACCCATTCCCCGTAAAATCATCACAATGTGGCAATGTGTTTTGATATATCATGTGAGGATATGCCATCTCCCCATTTTTTCCTTTTTCTTCATTTTCTAATTGTTCAACTGCTTTTTTACCTGTCCCTGTTATTGATTGATAGGTTGATACAACAACTCTTTTTACTCCAAATTTCTTATGAAGCGGTGCAAGTACCATTAGCAACTGAATAGTCGAGCAATTCGGATTTGCAATAATCTTGTCTTCTTTTAATAGCTCACTTCCATTAATCTCAGGAATAATCAGTTTATGCTTTGAGCACATTCTCCAGTATGAAGAATTATCAATTATTTTTATTCCTTTTTCTGCTAATCTTGGCGCCCATATTTTAGAAACCTCTGCTCCAGCTGAAAAAAGTGCTAAATCAACTTTTCTTTCTAACAAAGCCTCCAGTGAAATAATCTCATAAGACTTTCCTGAAAAATTTATAACTTCTCCACATGATCTTTTAGATGCAACAGGAATCAGCTCTGTCAAAGGGAAATTTCTTTCTGAAAGAACTTCCAACATTTCTCTTCCAACCATTCCTGTGACGCCAACTATTCCTAAAATCATTTTTCTTTTTTTTACACCCCAAAAATAGTATATTTACACACTGTGGGAAAACACTTGCTTACTTTTATATTTTTAGCACAATTCTTAGTAGAATTTTTACAATTTACAGATGATTTCTCTAATACCAATCCTACAAATAATTATAATTGGATTAGTTATATTGATAATTTTGAAGTGAATACTTCGTTTAAATTGTGCTCAAATGATATTATTTGGATGGAAGTTCTCTCAAAAAATAGTACTGTAGAGAAAGTTAAAGAAGTGGCGATTCTAAATCAATAATGTCAGTCCTAAACAATATAGCAGAGCTCATAAAAATTATTCCTAGCAAAGCTGGAATTTATCAGTATTACGATAAAAATGAAAATTTACTCTATGTAGGTAAGGCTAAAAATCTTAAAAAAAGGGTTTCCTCCTACTTTACTAAAAAGCAAAAGAACAGCAAAATACGAGTTTTAATAAGTAAAATACAGGATATTAAATATGTGGTTGTAGCAACTGAAATGGATGCCTTGCTTTTGGAGAATAATCTTATCAAAAAGAATCAGCCCAAATATAATGTGATGCTAAAAGATGGGAAAACTTACCCCTGGATTTGTGTGAAAAATGAGCCTTTCCCTAGAGTTTTTCAAACAAGAACTATTATGAAAGATGGCTCTGCTTATTTTGGCCCTTATACTTCTGTTCGCTTAGTAAAAACACTTTTAGAATTTTTTCATCAGCTTTATCCTCTAAGAAATTGCACTTATAATTTATCTGAAAAAAATATTAATGCAAAAAAATTTAAAGTCTGTTTAGAGTACCATATGGGAAATTGCTTAGGGCCTTGTGTTGGGGAACAAAAAACTACCGATTATCAAATTGGAATTGAACATATCAAGAAAATAATAAAAGGAGATATCAAATCTGTAATTAAACATTTGAAAGAAGCAATGTTAAATTTTTCTGATAAAATGTATTTTGAAAAGGCTCAATCTATAAAAGAAAAGATTGACTTACTAAATAATTATCAATCAAAATCAACTATTGTAAATCCTAAAATCAATAATGTGGATGTATTTACAATTGTTTCTGATGATGATTCGGCTTTTGTAAATTACCTAAAAATAACTTCTGGGGCAATTATTCAAGCACATACAATGGAGTTGAAGAAGAGATTACAGGAGTCCGAAGAAGCTCTATTGCAATTAGCTATTGTTGAATTAAGACAAAGATTTAATAGTGTTTCAAAAACCATTTTTTGTTCCCATTCACTTGACAATATATGGGAAGGCTTAAGTATAGTCATTCCAAAAATTGGTGATAAAAAAAAGCTTATTGATCTTTCGTTTCGAAATGCAAAATACATGCAATTGGAGAAGCAAAAACAAAAAATAACTATCAGGGCTCGACAATATAATAAACGTATTTTAGAACAATTGCAAAAAGATTTACGCCTATTGATTCGCCCAAGACATATAGAATGTTTTGATAATTCTAACATACAAGGAACAAATCCTGTCTCGGCTTGTGTGGTTTTTAAAAATGCTAATCCAAGTAGAAAAGATTATCGGCATTTTAACATTAAAACTGTTGAAGGCCCTGATGATTTTGCATCTATGGAAGAAGTGGTGTACAGAAGATATAAGCGCCTTTTAGTAGAAAAAAAAGATTTACCTCAGCTTATTATAATTGATGGCGGAAAAGGCCAGTTAAGTTCTGCAGTAAAGAGTTTAAGAAAGCTTAATTTGATAGATAAAATCTCAATAATTGGAATTGCAAAACGCTTGGAAGAAATCTATTTCCCAGGAGATAGTGTGCCGCTTTATTTGGACAAACGCTCTGAAAGTTTGAAGTTGATACAGCGATTACGAGATGAAGCTCACCGCTTTAGTATTACCCTCCATAGAAAACAAAGAAATAAAAATAGTCTAGGCACTTCACTAGATGATATTAGAGGAATTGGTCCAAAAACTGTGGAGCTACTAATTTCTCATTTTGGCTCTGTAAAAAAAGTAAAAAAAGCAAAAAAAGAGGAGTTGGTAGGCTTGATTGGAGAAAGTAAAGCTTTACTAATTCAGCCTGTTCGCCAGTAATCTCATTTGATTTTTAGGAGATTTTTTTTCGTATAAAATATTATAAACCGCTTCAGAAATTGGCATGTCGATTTTTTGTTTTGCATTTATTTCATTTATGCACTTTACAGAATAATAACCTTCTGCTATCATTTTAAGTTGCATCTCTGCTGAATTTACGCTATATCCTCTTCCAATCATTTCCCCAAAAGTTCGATTTCTGCTAAATTGAGAATAAGCAGTCACGAGTAAATCGCCTAAATATGCCGATTCTTTTATATCCCTTTCTATAGGGTGAACGCCATCAACAAATCGTTTTATTTCTCTTATAGCATTAGAAATCAGAACCGCTTGAAAATTATCTCCATAGCCCAAGCCATGACAAATACCTCCAGCCAATGCAACAATATTTTTGAGCACTGCAGCATATTCTGTTCCATAAATATCATCTGAAATATTAGTTTTAATATATCTACAAGAAATGTTATTTGCAAACCAATCCGCTCTTTCAATATTCTCGCAGGCTACAGTTAGATAAGAAAGGCGCTCCAAAGCGACTTCTTCTGCATGACAAGGACCTGTTAAAATACCTATATTTTCAAACTCTAGCTCATATTGATTATGCAAAAAATCTCCAATAATTGTGTTATTTTCTGGTACAATGCCTTTAATTGCAGAAACAATGAATTTATTCTTTATAGGAATGTTAATTTGTTTTAGGGTCTTTTTTACAAATACAGAAGGAACAGCTAAAATCAAACAATCAGCAGATTTTACAATCTCGTTTATGTCAGATGAAAGTTTGATTTTGGATCTTTTTAATTCGGCAGAACTAATATAATTTGGATTGTGTCCAAATTTTTGAATGTGAGCAATTATATCATCGTTTCGCAACCACCATAATATAGATTCTACATTTTCCGCTAACATTTTTACAATAGCAGTTGCCCAACTTCCTCCTCCAATTACTGCTATTTTAGAATTTTTTTTCAAATAATTATTTGGTTTCTTCTGAATCTGTATTTTTTTCTGGCTTCATTTGAGGGAAGAATAATACGTCTTGTATAGAATTTGAATTTGTCATAATCATACTTAATCTATCAATTCCAATACCCAAACCAGCTGTAGGTGGCATTCCATACTCAATAGCTCTAAGAAAATCTTCATCTAAAGTCATTGCTTTTTCATCACCTCTTTTCCCGAGGGCTAATTGCTCTTCAAGCCTTGCTCTTTGATCAATAGGATCATTTAATTCTGAGAAAGCATTACAGATTTCTTTTCCATTACAAATCGCCTCAAACCTTTCGGCTAATCCTTCATGTTCCCTATGTTTTTTCGCAAGTGGCGACATTTCAATAGGATAATCAGTAATAAATGTTGGTTGTATTAACTGTCCTTCACATTTTTCTTCAAAAATTTCATCAATTAATTTTCCTTTACCCATACTTTTATCTACTGCTACTCCTATTTTTTTAGCTGTTTCTGCTATTGTCTTTTCATCCATTTTTGAAATATCAATTCCAGTAAAGTGTTCAATTGCTTCATACATAGTATAACGTTTCCATGGTCTTTGAAAATTAATTATATTATCTCCAACTTTTACTTCGGTATTACCATGTAAATCTATAGCTATTTTTTCGACCATTCCTTCGACAAAGTCCATCATCCAAGAATAGTCTTTATAAGCAACATAAAGTTCCATTTGGGTAAATTCTGGATTATGGAATCTGCTCATTCCTTCATTTCTAAAATCTTTTGAGAACTCATACACTCCATCAAAACCACCAACAACTAATCTTTTAAGATAAAGTTCATTTGCAATTCTTAGGTATAATTCTATATCCAAAGTATTATGATATGTTTTAAAAGGACGAGCTGCCGCACCACCATAAAGTGGCTGTAGAATTGGAGTTTCCACTTCCAAATATCCTTTTTCATTCAGGTAAGATCGCATTGAATTTGTCAGCTGTGTACGCTTAATAAAAGCTTCTTTTACCTCAGGATTTACCACTAAATCCACATATCTTTGTCTGTATCTTTTTTCAGTATCTGTAAACGAATCGTGTATCGCTCCGTCTGCATCCTCCTTCGGTAAAGGTAATGGGCGCAATGATTTTGTGAGCACAACTATTTCCTTAACTTTTACTGAAATCTCACCTACTTTTGTGGTAAAAATAACGCCTTTAATTCCAATAATATCTCCTATGTCTAAAAGTTTTTTGAAAACTATATTGTACATTATTTTATTTTCTCCTTCACAAATTTCATCTCTATTTACATAAAGCTGAATCCTTCCCTCGGCATCTTGTAGCTCTGCAAAAGATGCTTTCCCCATAATTCTTCTACTCATCAATCTCCCAGCAATAATAACATCTAGCTCGTTACCGTCTTTATAGCTATCCTTTATCTGTTTTGATGTTATATTTACATCAAACATTTCTGCTGGATAAGGCTCAATTCCTAGTTCTCTTAATTTCTTTAAAGATTCTCTCCTAACTTTTTCTTGTTCCGAAAGTATTCTTGTCATACTATAAATTTTTTACAAAGATAGGAATTCTATTATCCTATTATTTCGTATTTTCGACTTCTTTTAACAACTCAAATTTAACAAAAGTATGGAAATAAAAATGAGCGATTATATTAATGATTTTACTAATCATTTAGTAGAGGCAATGGAGATTGGAAGTTCTGTGAATTTGAATAAAAAAGATAAAAAGTTTAGTAATATTCTTATTTGTGGGCTAGGAGGTTCTGGAATTGGAGGGACAATTGTAAATGATATTATTTCGCCAAAAATAGGAATCCCTATTGCAATAACTAAAGATTATTGTATCCCACATTTTGTAACCAAAAATACTTTGGTTATTGTTAATTCATACTCTGGAAACACGGAAGAAACACTTTCTGCTTTAGAAAAATGCCAAGCAAAAGAAGCAGAAATTATAGTCCTTACTTCAGGAGGAAGACTAAAAACTATTGCAGAAGAAAATAATTATAATCACATTATTATTCCTGGTGGGCAGCCCCCAAGAGCTATGTTTGGTTACGCATTTACCGAACTTTTTTACGTATTAAATCATTACGAAATAATTGATAATTCTTTCAAATCTGACTTTAAAAAAGCTATTAACTTATTAGATTCTGAAAAATCTGACATTCAAAAGAAAGCACTAGAGTTAGCTAAAAAAATGTACAAAAAAACTCCTGTAATTTATGTAGCAACTGGGTTTGAAGGAGTGGCTGTTCGTTTCCGTCAGCAAATAAATGAAAATAGTAAAATGTTATGTTGGCATCATGTAATCCCTGAGATGAATCATAATGAGCTTTTGGGCTGGAGAACAAATGTAGATGATTTAGCTGTGGTTTATTTTCGTAATAAATCAGATTACGAAAGAAACCAAATCAGAATGGAGATCAACAAAAAGGTAATTTCAGAATACACTGAAAATATTTCTGAAATTTGGAGTAAAGGAGAGTCTTTAATTGAAAACTCTCTTTATCATATTAACTTAGGTGATTGGGTAAGTTGGTATTTATCAGAAATGAATAATGTAGATGCAATAGAAATTGATGTAATCAACTTTTTGAAAGAAGAATTAGGGAAAATTTGATGAACAAGAAAGTTAATTTCCAAGATTTAGGGCTAATTGATTATAAAAAATGTTGGGATTATCAAGAAGAACTTTTTGCTAAAATTTTAGCCATCAAATCCTCTAATAGAAGAGAAGATAAATCAGATGCGACTGAAAATTATTTACTTTTTTGTGAACATCCTCATGTATACACATTAGGCAAAAATGGAAATAAAAATAACCTTTTGGTAAATGAAAATCATCTTAACGATAGAGGCGCATCTTTTTACAAAATAAATAGAGGAGGAGATATTACTTATCACGGACCAGGCCAAATAGTAGGCTATCCAATTTTAGATTTAGATAATTTTTTTACAGATATACATAAATATCTAAGGTTTTTAGAAGAAGCAATTATTCTCACCCTAAAAGAATATGGGCTAAATGGAGAAAGGTCTCAGGGAGAAACTGGTGTCTGGTTTGATGTTGGAACAGAAAACGCTAGAAAAATCTGTGCCCTTGGCGTAAAAAGTAGCAGATGGGTTACTATGCATGGTTTTGCATTTAATGTAAATGCTGATTTATCCTATTATGGAAATATTATTCCTTGTGGAATAGTTGATAAAAAAGTAACTTCTCTAGAAAAAGAATTAGGTAAAAAGTTAGAACTCGAAAGGGTAAAAAACAAACTAAAATCATATTTAGTTCACTTATTTGAAATGGAAATCATTTAATTATGAAAATATTTAAGTACTTGTTTATTATTTTTATTCTGATTAATTTACTTATTATTTTAAGTGGTAAAGGCTGGATCTACAAAGCAATTTCTATTACTTATTTAAAAGGCTACACTTCATCATACATTAGTGATTTTATGTATTTCCCTGCAAACACCATTGAAACTGCAACACATCAAAAATGGGAAATTGCAAACAATTACAATAAAAAAGAATTACCAGAATTTATTAATGAAGTAAATGAGAAATTAGAAACTATTGCTTTTATGGTAATAAAAAGTGATAGTATTATTTTTGAAGAGTATTGGCACGGATATTCTGCAGATACAATGAGCAATTCTTATTCTATGGCAAAAAGTTGGGTTTCAACATTAATCGGAGTGGCTATCAAAGAAGGAAAAATTAAAAGTGTTAATCAAAAAGTTTGTGATTTTATACCTGAATTTTGTGACAGTAAAAATTCAGAAATTACAATAAAACATCTATTAACTCAGAGCTCTGGGCTTAATTGGGATGAAAATTATTACAACCCTCTTGGGAAAACAGCAAATGCATATTATGGAAACGATTTAAGATCTTTGGTGACTAGTCTAAAGTCAACTAAAGCCCCTGGAAAAGTTTTTAAATATCATAGTTCATGCACTCAACTCTTAGCTTTTATTACGGAAAAAGCAACTGGGGAAACACTAAGTGAATACGCATCTAAAAAACTTTGGAAACCAATGGGAGCAAAACACCCTGCACTTTGGAATACAGATACAGAAGGTGGTGATGAAAAAGCTTTTTGTTGTATTAATTCTAATACAA
>Ga0163108_10000888_pt1 | contig 21989 bp, 40 predicted proteins | sample Fk1155metaG_FD_109644 | JGI IMG/M metagenome (GOLD analysis project Ga0163108, IMG submission 109644) | Marine microbial communities from the Central Pacific Ocean - Fk160115 155m metaG | ecosystem: Environmental > Aquatic > Marine > Oceanic > Photic zone | place: The Central Pacific Ocean...
ATAGGCTCCATCAACGTTGGGACAAGTGCTGTCTTGAGGGTATTGGAAAATGTACGGGACCTTATTAACGGATCAGTATTTGATATTTTTTCAAACCTTAAGGTCCTCACTCTCAACATTCAGGACTACTTTGCTGAAGGGCTGCGAGACGACGATAAAGCTCAAACAGCGATTGTCGCCGCAGACAATATTGAAAGTAGTACCGAAGACGTGCGCCAACAAACCAAAGAGACCTAAAAGGAGGCTCTGTGCCTAAAGTATATGAATCTGACCAAGCCCTACACCATAAGATCCTAGAGGGAGTCAATATCCTAACAGACAATGTGGCCTCTACACTGGGGCCCAAGGGTCGAAACGTAATCCTACATCAGAAAGACAGGAATCCGATCATCACGAAGGACGGTGTGACTGTTGCCAACTTCGTAGACTTTGATGACCCTGTTAAAAACCTCGGCGCACAGATCATTAAGCAAGCGAGCCAGGAAACTAATAACGTTGCAGGTGATGGCACCACCACGGCCACTGTTCTGACACGCGGGATCCTGTGCGCCGCACAAAAGTTTATCTCTTCTGGGGTACCCCCTAATGAAATCAAGAAAGGGATTGAGCAGGCGGTGAAGCTGATATGTGAGAAGTTAGGCGACATGTCGTCGCCTATTTCAACGGAAGAAGATATCCAACACGTAGCGTCTATTTCGGCTAACGGTGACAAAACTATTGGTAAAATGATTGCAACTGCTGTCGACGCCATTGGCAAGGATGGCACCATCACTGTTGAAGAGGGGCGCTCAATTGACACGACTCTTGATGTGATAGAAGGTTTCAGGTTTGACTCAGGGTATGCGGCCCAGGCTTTTGTGACGGACGAGAGAAAAAACCTTGTCAAACATAATAATGTTTTAATTCTGGTTACGGACAATGCCCTAGAGTCTGTGGAACAGATGCTACCAACTCTGGAAATTGCTGCGCGCGCAGGTCAGCCCCTAATTGTGGTGGCTGACACCATAGAGGGCCAAGCACTAGCGGCCTTGATTATGAATTCGGTGCGTGGCACAATGAAGGTGGTGGGAGTGAAGGCTCCGCGTTATGGTGAGGAAAGACGCAATATTTTGAGCGACTTAGCGGTGGCTACGGGTGCAACATTTATCACCCGAGAGGCTGATGTCTCTTTGGAAGATGTACGCTTGGAGCACCTGGGAAAGGCAGCTTCTGTAGAAGTACTAAAAAACTTCACCACCATTGTGGGTGGCACCCCGGATCTCGACGCTCTAGACCTGCGGATAGAGAACTTAAAAGAAACAATTAAACAGACAGATGATCTTTATGAGTGCGAAAAGCTGCAAGAAAGAATTGTTCGGTTATCGAGTGGAGTAGCCGTTATCAGAGTAGGGGCTCACACGGAGGTAGAGATGATAGAAAAAAAGCACCGCATCGAAGATGCTTTAGAGGCAGTCCGGTCGGCACAATTGGAAGGTATTGTCCCCGGGGGCGGCGTTGCTCTAGTCCGCTGCGCACAAAAATTGAAAAAAGTTAAGACCGAAAATAATATGCAAAGCATCGGGGTAGAAATTGTACGGGATGCGGTACGCGAGCCGTTACGCCAAATGGCTATTAACGCTGGCGAGTCTCCTGATGTGATCCTTGCAAGTGTTGAAAAACAGAAGGGGAATAGGGGTTATGATTTTGCGACCGGCAAGATAGTAGATCTGGTGGAGGCTGGGATACTGGATCCTGTTAAGGTCACCAAGACCGCCCTTCAAAACGCGGCGTCCGTCGCAGGGACCCTTTTGACCACAAATCATGCTATCGTCCAGGTCGATTAGGAAAAAGCAGACTAGTTAGTGGCATGGAACAGCAGCACCTTGACATACAGACTCTCCAGGTGGAAATAAATGGGAAACTGCAGCGCATGATGGATGGAATTGATACTTTAAAGCAACGTCAAGGAGAGATGGCGAAGGATGTTAGTAAGATAAAAGAAGCTGTCTACCATCCGGACGAAGGTATCTATGCTCGTCTTCGCGAACTAGAGCAATGGAAGAAGAGTTCTACTAAAATTATTTGGATGCTCGCCGCCGCTTTAGGAAGTTTGGTGTTTTCCGCAATAAAGCAACAATTTTTAAATTAACACTTGACATTTCCTTTAAAAACCATTAAACTGGATATATGAAGGTTAAGATACAAAAGGTAGTCGATCTAGAACTTGTCCCCGAGGAATTCCACAAAGAGATAGAACCCTTGTTCAGAAGGTTAGCGACAGTTGTTGCTGAGCTGGACAAGCTCCAAACACAAGCCCCCCTGTTGGCTTCTTTCGGGGGCGCTGAGGTTGTGTGTGTCGGGATCGATAAGGCCCGGCGCGCCTTATATGAGGTTGATAATGTTTTAGATGGCTGGCTGGCAATTGCTCTCGACCTACACAGTGCTCTTAAAGAAGAAGAAGAACATCAAGACTCGCAAAAGGAGGAAGAAGATGGTAATTAAACTAAAAGAGATTTATGAAGCCCGATCGGGCAGCACATCAGTGGGTTCAAACACCCCATTTCGTAAGCGCTTCAATTCACGTGACGTCTACGTGAACCCTGGGCACGTGGTATGTTTGCGTGCCGAGGAAACATTTAAGCGAGTATTGACAGAATCTGACTGTGCCAATACCATCGATACGGGGACATCGTTTACCCGCGTGTTTTTGGATCGGGGCCAGTCAGGAATTGACTTGGTGGTCGAGGGCTCTCCGTCTGAAATCGAACAGCGACTCGGTCAGAGCGGAGTACTCCATGGCTGAACAAACTACAGAGATTGAATGTCGCTTTCGACCGACTGAAAAATTTGAAAGTGTCTTTGGCGAGAGAGGGGAGAAGAAGAAGCTTGGTTCTTATCATGGTTCATACTTCTGGGAGGTGGAGGGGTTTGCCACGAAAAGGTGGGCCATCGGCGCGACCATCGAAGGGGATTTTGGTGAGTACAAGGATCTAGAAGAAGAAGAGTTGGTCGCAGCTTGTGTAAGCTTTTTAAATCGACCCGTGGGAAAGCGTAAGAAGAAACAACCATACGGTTGCCTGGAGGTGCTCCGACACACACTCCGGGAGGACGGTACCATTCGTGTGCTTCTACTCACTGATCATAAGAAGAACAAAAATTTTTGGGGGAAGGGTCAAACCATACCTCAACGATTCCGGACTAAATCCTCGTGAAGGAAGATGAGGCTTTTTCAGTCTCTGTTGCTTCCCTCGTTCCAATTTATGAGGGCGCCCATGCCGACAGAACGGTGAGTGAACTATATTTGGAACATCACTTTAAAAGTGAGCACCCCAATGATGAGGCCATCACTAGCCTGATTCTCGTACACTCACTTGTTTCTAGTCAGTGCAAAACAATAGAAGCGTTCGTGCGGGACTCCGAGGAAGCGATCGTTACTCTATACCCTTCCGAAATAAAAGCCCTTCTGATATCAAGCGTGGCTGCAGCGAAGGCGAAACAGGAACTATCTAATTTAAATATTTCATTCTTTCTTCATTAAACCCCTTGACAACCCTCTATGGATGATTATATTTATAGGTGTCTGGGGAACTAGACTTAACTTATTGTAGGAGGACACACAAATGAGTTTGATTCGATATACAAGGAACGAGCCGTTTTTTAACATTTTGGATGATTTCTTTCCGGCCAGAGATCACAGGAACTTTTCATCGTTTAACACCGATAAGCACGTACGCGTACAAGATTTTGATGACCGTACCGAGATCAGTGTTGCAGCCCCAGGGCTTAACAAGGAGGTGTTCAAGGTTGATCTCGCCAACAGCGTGTTGACAGTGGGGTATACCACTGAGGGTGATACAACCCCCTTTTTCACTCAAGGATCTTTCAGCCGTTCGTGGCGTGTTGATCGAGAAGCAACATCAGAGGATGTTAGTGCGACATATGAAAATGGGGTACTAGTGGTCACTGTTAATAAGGTTGCCACTCCTGAGGCCTCCGTTACATCTATCACTGTTAATTAAAATAAAGACATACTATAATTACTCTCCGTTCGGGCCCCCCTTTTGGGGGGCCTTTTTTTTGTTATTACGTGAAAAGGAAACTATTTATATAGACAAGGTATATTATGATTCCGACTGATCTTCTATTTAAAAAATGGCGCGCCTATTCTGTTCCTGACGATATCTTAAACGAACAGCTTTTAGTTGAAAGTCGCTATACTGATGCGGTAGCCACTGCTACAAACTTAAAGCGCATCCTGTCTCCGGGCCTCCGGGCCCAGTTATCAGAGGAACAACAAGACGAAATAGGACGCATCATCGCCGCGGCCCTCAAGGCAGTATCTAAAAGCGACCCCACAGGCCAGAACGCCTATCTTCCGTGGGTTGCAAAAGCGACAAGGACTTATCTTAAGAAACGGTTTGATGAATTAGAACGACGCGTCAGAGCTACCGCCGCCCACGACGGCAGGGGGGCCGCAGCCGACGTCATACGCGATTATTTCCCCTCTATTTTAGAGAGCATGGTAAGTCGTCTTGACCGGTTAGCCGCTGAGCCATCATATAGCAGGTCGCCGTCGCTCCACCGGTTTCATACACTGCGTGAACGAAATCTGGTGCCCTCGATTGAATTATTCAAGACCTATGAAGAATACACACTTGCTGTGGATCAAGCTACGAACGAAGGCAACCGTCGAGATAACGAAATAGAACAATCCAAAGGGGCAGAAGCCGGCACAGACATGTTGGTGGACGACGATGAATTTCAAATGATGCGCCCGCTTAACACAGCCGCTTCCTGCAAGTATGGTCAAGGTACGAAGTGGTGCACCGCGGCCTCGACGTCGCATAATTATTATGACCAATACACCGGCGAAGGAAAAGCTTTTTACTATCTCACTTTTAAAAACCTGATGCCCAATGATGAACAGCGTCAATTGGCCCTGGTCTATGCCAACACCCATCGGGGGTACGACGACGGCGCGCCAGAAGAGGTGTATGATCGGGTCGATGACGAAGTTGGAGAAGAGGCTGTGTACGAAGCAGCCTTCCGCAACGCTATAGCAGGGCCCCTGAAAGAGCTTCCGTTTTATCAGGAGCTTGTGGCGAGGTACAAGAGCGAAATAAAACTCATGGAAAAGGAAATAAAATCCTTGAGAAGTGAGCTTGGCCACGATAGCTCCTCAACAGTACTGGAAAAGTACCCCTGGATTGATTTAAGCGCCGCACAACAAGAGAACGCAAGGGCCGCCGGCGATGTACGTACCGGCCCCAATCCACAGTTCCTCAGTGCTAAAGAGCGAGAGGAAACTTTAAAAGCTCAAGGAAAGCAAGATCAGTTGGACGCGGAGCAAAGATTGTTTGATGTCGAGGGAGAGCTTAAAGATAAAAAGAAAGAGATGGTGGATGAGATTGAACACTTGGTTACTTCCACCGAAGAGACGCTGAGCCGGGGATACACAGAGGGTTCGGAGGGGACCGAGACCGAGTCGTTGGGTCCGCTCCTCAAAGAACTGGCTAAGTCGTTGCAGATTCAAGTAACTGGAGAAGAGCCTGTCGACGACTTGGCGGGCGCCGGGCCCGACGGGGTTGATACGATAGGAGAGTTATACGAAATAATCAAAGAAACCTCCGACGAACAAGTTTCAGAAATATTTGGTAACGCCTCATACAATCTTGAGAATAACCCCGCGGGCCCCTCCCCGGAAGATTTTGATAAGATACTGTCCGAGTTTGATTATAAGCATATTTACGTTAACGAGCCTGACGATCATGGTGAGGGGCGGTATTATTGGAGTGCCGGCGCCACGATCGACCTTGATGCACTCATTGAAGAAGATGAGTGGGCAACCGATGATGACTACGAGATTGCTGATGTTGCTGGTAAGGTTTTAGACGACCACAACATATACCCCAGTGAAACACGCATTGAGTCCTACGGAGGCCAACATGAATTGTACATGGACTTCTCTCCCGACTACAACGAAACTGATGGCCTTGACGGCTTTGAAAGATTCTGTAACACGATGGCCGACTATGATGACGAACTGGATAGAATCAGTGAGGAAGATTGGCGCGAGGCGTTTTCTGAGGCGGACGTGATCTCCACTCCGGCGACTGCAAATGTAGCGGAACAATTTAACGAATTAAACCTTGAGCATTTTCAAGTGGATGTAGAGAAGAATCAAATAGAAATTGCAACCGCTCTCCAACCTACGATCACACTTCCACCCTGGGTTTGGGAAACCGACAACCCCTTGAAAGCCCGGCAGGATATTTGGGAGTATTTATACTCTGGCGCCGCCGGGAACCATGTTCAAGAAACTTTTATAAAAAAGATGCATGGTTTTATTGCGAGGGAATTAAAGTTTATGTTAGCCCAAGCAACTATCCCTGGGATCGGCGGCTCCCCCGATTTTGGCGAAGATGAAGCCCTGGAGCAACTCGTGGTTCAATTTGCTAATGGAGGCATCAACTTAAATTTGTTCGGGGTGCACGACTTTATTAAAAAAGCAGAGGGATCAGCCATGTCCCTCGGCCGTGCGGGTCATCGAGGGACATCACAGGTTGATTACTGGTTTCAGATTGAGATTAATATGAAAAGGGATGGTACGGACCCCGAGGAGATCCCGATTCTAAAAAACCTAGCTCGATATTTAGACCAGGACCGTGTTCACAAGTGGATTGGTTCGTATTTAGAAAAAACAATTAATGATTTCCTGAGGGGGCTTGATTACCGTGAACACGTTTTGCTTAACACGACTCCCGAAGCTGCAGAGGCCAAGCGCAAATTTGAAGAGGCTGAAGCCAAATGGATTCAAGACAGGAAGGACGCCCACCACCGGACCATGGCTGCTAGCCACCGCGAGCTTGGCCGAGACGGCCCTGCAACAGCGCCCCCTACCACTGTACAGACTGGCGAATCTATCCCTGGTGTCTTTGGGGAGCCTGAGGATTTGAGCGAGTCATTGATTTTTGAGGTTGAAAAGCTTTTGAGAAATCTATGAAATGCGCTCTTCTGTGAAGAAGCTGTGGCTTAAATACGAATACCACACACTAGAGCTTGAAGAAACCCAAACAGAGTTCGACAAGAGAAAAGCTGAATTTGAGTCCGCCTTCCGGGAAAGGTATAAGAAACTTCCCGTGTCACAAAAGTCTGTCATGGATTCGGTGTTGTCTGATGACCCAAGCAATATGCGCGAATCTCCGGCACTTCAATCTACACCCCATGAAAAAGACACCGAGACACACACCTTGTTCAAGGAAATAGCAAAGCACACCCATCCAGATAAACATGCTACGCGTGATGAGCAGACGCGCTTGGAGAAAGCTGTTGTTTTTAAGCGCGCCAAAAGTTTAGCAGAAAAGGGTGATTGGTTTGGACTTTACGCGATAGCGCAAGAACTGGGTATCGAGGTGGACCCACCCGGCGAGGAGGAGTGTCAACAGATTGAAGCAACTATTGGACGGATGCACAACAAAGCCCAAGCGATGTTGAAAACGGCAGCCTGGACATGGTACGATCTAGATTCGGTTAACCGCGCGAAGTACATGGAGGCGTATTACGTGGAGGTACTCAGGCTTCATGAAGAAACTCACACCTGATCAGGTGGAACAAAAAAAGATTATTAAACGTGTTAAAGATGTTCTTGGCTCACGGTATGTAGATATTGAGATCCAGCAGATGATGATCCATGAGGACCTTGTGTCCGAAGTGACCGAGGTACATTGTCGTTTGGTCCTAAAGCAAGAGATCATATCCGTCGAAGCTCGCGGTGCAGGGCTGGTAGATAGTCTCTTCAAGGGAATTAAAAGCAATCTAGCTTCACGTTATTGTTCTTTTGAAGAGATATCGTTTGAAGACTTTACTATTGACATTGATCCGACGACCCGGCGTAAAAAGGTTGGTACGGACGTGGAGGTGATGGTGGGGGTGGTTGTAGCAAATTCGCGAGGGTCGCGCCACCATTTCAATTCCAGTGCCAAGTCTTTCAATACAGCTGCAGTCAGAGCAGTATTAAAAGCTATAGAATACTATTTAAATTGTGAGGTAGCCGTTCTCCTCCTGAAAGAATTAATAGGGGATGCACAAGCGAGGAACAGAGCAGATTTAGAAACATTGTACGTAAATTCGCTTAGTGACATAGTCCCTAACACATCTTATGTAAAAGTTATCAAAAAATGGGAAGAGAAGAATTAAAAATAACACCGTCCAGTGTTATAATACTTATCTGAAGGAATAACTATGGCTAAAAAAAAGCAAAAGCAAAAACAAGAAGAACAAGAAACGGAAACGTCCTCAGCGGATCTGATCCCGAAACTGCCTTCCAAGTTGGCCCCTGAGGGGATTCGTTCGTTTACGGTGTGCCGTAACCACGATGAGACTGGTGTGTCAGGGGAAGGTGTCGTTATCGAGGGTTCACTTCTAGCGACGGGCCAGTGCATCGTCCACTGGCTCTACCCTCCGCCTCGCGGCGGCATTGCTATTTTTGATTCGATGTCGGATTTTATTAAAGTCCACATTGAACCACACCCTGCTAACAAGACTATCATCACTTACCAAGATGGCGAGCAGCAGGTGTTTGGGGAGGGCTCAACCAATGGCGCTTGAAGGTGACACTGTGGTGTTAAAGTGCATATCACGAGGCGCCCGGAACAACGGAATAGTCAAGAAGTGCACCTTTGTGGAGAAGTTTCCTGACACTGGGTATAAATATAATTGCCCTGTTTGCAATGGTCCTATGAAAAAAACGGAGTCAAAGTGAAAAAAACTTTTAAAGTTGCCGCGGCAATGTTCTGTTTGCTCCTGGCAACCACCTGTACTCCGATCCATCACATCTACAAAACATATAAAATAGACGCAGATACCATGCGCCAACAATGCAATGAGCCAAGTGAGGCTTATCCGATTCCGTTGGTACCGTATGGCGTAGCTATTACAGTGATGCGTTTCGAGCAGGGGTGTTTAGGAGTGGATGATATCCTTGTGGGGATGTGGGGAGGTCGCGATGATGAATACAACGAAACTGTTACCCGGTTGATGATTCTGTTGTACATTAATAGCCATAATACACAAAACGAGAAGCAACTAGCTCGCGTTTTTCTTAAGAAGGATTCTTTCTCTGATAACACTGGGGGAATGGAAGCGCACATGCTCATATACGAATTGGTAGAGGAGTCAAGTGAGTAGGTCAAGAAAGGTTTACCTTTTTGATATCGACGGTACGCTCACCCCTCATCGGCTACCTATTGTGTCGGAGTTCCTAGAATTCTTTTCCGAGTGGGGCGCTAAAAATAAGTTTTATTTGACAACGGGAAGCGATCTCGAAAAGGTCCGCGAACAGCTTCCGACCGGAGTGTTAGATGCGGCAGCGGGGATATTTTGTTGTATGGGAAACCAATTACTGGAAGACGGCGGCCGTAAAGTAATATATGAGAATGAGTTTGTCCCAACGCCCGAACTGCTCAGCAGTCTTGAGAGCGCTCTGGTCGACAGTAAATACTCTTTGCGCGCCGGTAACCACATCGAACATCGAGTGGGGATGCTCAATTTCAGTATAGTAGGCCGAGATGCAGATCTGGAGGCCCGCGCGGACTACGAAAGGTATGATGATGAATGCCGGGAGCGGATCCAATTAAAAGCGCGTCTCATGGACGAACACCCCGACCTCGATGTGGTAGTTGGAGGCAAGATAAGTTTGGATATTTTTCCCCGTGGCAATGACAAGGGGCAGAGTGTCCGACATATCCTACAACGAGAACCTACACGCTATATAGTCTTTGTGGGAGATCGCGCGATGCCTGGTGGGAATGACTACGCAGCGCGCGTTGCTATTGAGCGCGCCCCTCGTGGCGTATGGTTTAATGTGAGTAACTGGAAAGAAACTAGGGCGATTTTAAGACCACCCTCACTAGTTACAAATGAGGATGCCATGTAGTACTATATTCAAGTCTTTGCTAGCTTTGGTATTCCTGGTCGTAGCCCAGGGGTGTGCGTGCGAAGATTTGTTTGGTGGTTCTGGCGCCGCCTCTTTCCCTCCTGACACTTCGTGTCGATACAACAACCCTCATGCAGAATACGATGAAACCATCGCTGAGCTATGTGATGGGAACGATAATAATTGCGATTGTTTAGCTAAACCTGTTGAGGAACGAGATACCAATCAGGACGGAATAGATTGCGGGTATGGCGATGAGGGCGTAGACGAAGGGTGTGAGTGCTGGCCAAGGGACATGCCATATTCAGTAGAGTGGTCGTCTAGCATCAGGAAGTGCTGGACAGATCCGGACGGTCGCGACTTTGGAACACTAGAAGAACATTCTACCCCCACAGGCGCCCTGTACGGAGAGTGTAGGTATGGGGGTCAAACTTGTCGTCCGTTGCCTCAGGGAGGCTCTGAGTGGGGTGCCTGGTTCGATGGTCCTGACCGTACAGGGGGCACCGCGGATGACGTTTGGATCAAGGGCGGCTGTGCGGAAGCTGTGGGGCCTGCAACCGAACTATGCGACGGGCTGGATAACAATTGTGATACACGTATCGACGAGGGGCTGAAAAGGATGTGTTGGTCGGGCGCCTCTGACCCAGATGGCACACCGCAGGATTGGCTCGTCTTTGGCAGCCCTTCCACCCCTGAAACCCCGTGTCGCACGGGGATAGAATTATGCGAGGAGGGTCTTTGGTCTGGGTGCATGAACGAGGTACTTCCGAGTCTAGAGTTATGTGACGGCCTGGACAACGACTGCGACGGTCTAGTCGATGACGCACCCCACGGTGAAGGGTTTGAATGTGGTTTGACCGATGCCGGCATATGCGACTACGGGACACTTCAGTGTAATGGTGAAGATCTAATCTGCGAAGGACCGCTCCTCCCCCAAGTAGAAGAGTGTGATCATATGGACAATGACTGCGACGGGGTTATTGACGAGGATTTGTTGCGCCCCTGCGAGACAGTGTGCGGCTCTGGGTTTGAGACATGTGATTTGGGTGATTGGCGTGGTTGTACCGCCCCACAACCCGCAGAAGAAATCTGCGACGGTGAGGATAATGACTGTGATGGAGCAATTGATGAGGGACTAGAGTGCACGTGCCCTCCGGAGTTCTTGGGAGCGCTCCTCCCTTGCACAAGTAACCCTCAACTAACATGCGGCGCCGGATTCATGGAGTGCATGTGTGCCGACCCGGACTGCACCCGCACAGCCTTTTCAGAATGTATGGCTATGTGTGCTTTTGAGGAGCAGGTGCAGCAGGAGTGCGACCCCACAGGGGGTGCCCCTGTCCCTGAAGAGTGCAATGCTTGGAACGACGATTGTGATGAAGAGATTGATGAAGGTCTCCGCACCGAGTGCTACAGTGGGCCGCCAGGAACAGAGAACGTAGGTATTTGCCGCCCGGGCGAGTTAAGTTGTCAGATGGGTCGCTGGGGTAACCCAGTCGGAGGGGTTTTTATGGATGGCCTCTGTGCGGGTGAGGTACTGCCGGAGGAAGAGGTCTGTAACCGTGCGGATGACGATTGTGACGGAGACATCGATGAGGATCTCGACAGCCACGAGAAAGTTGATATGGTGTTTGCGGTTGATCGCAGCGGTTCGATGTGTGGGAAGATCAACGCGCTGCGGCAAGGAATACAACCGTATGTCCTAGAATTTGCGAATACAGAACATAGGTTTGCTTTGGTTAATATTCCGGGGCCTGGGCCGTCGTTCGCTCCGAACATAGAGGTTAATTTGGTTAACTCCGTTGCTTTTGCCGCAGCCTTAGCGCAACTCGATTGTAATGCCTGGAATGAAGAGCCTCAGTACGACGCTGTAGAATCTATTGCGACTAATACTTTGGGACTGCAATTCAGGGACGATGCGTGGCCGATGGTAGTCGTTCTTTCGGATGAGGCGGCTCAGTCTCTCCGGGGCCCTCGCCTTACGGCGGCTGATGTTCGAGCAGCGATTGATCCGTGTCAGATAGGAAACTGTGAGGCGGCAGATGTGCTAGAAGTTTATGCAATTGTGTTAGAGATACACCATCCCGAGTGGTGTGCCCCGGCCAATATTGCTCAAAAATGTTACAGACTCTATTCGGGAATCGATGCGGGTACGATTAGAGGTTACCTTGACGATATCTTTAGTGACGTTTGTCGATAGGAGGACAAAATGTGAAGTTAGCTACTCTTTTCTTAACCCTGAGTTTATTTTCGTGTACACATCAACAGACTTACGTATACGCCGCTCCAGTAGTTCGACAGGTAGATCCTGTTTATGGCGCCGTCGCACAAGTATTCGTCCACCAGGAGGTGGGAGAAGCGATCGGGACAGCGTTCGCTATACGCAATATTAATAACAACACCTATCTGGTTTCAGTCGATCATTTATGTGAGCAGCGAGGGCGGGAGGCTGTGGTTGCGTCACACGCGACGTCGCCCGAGGGAAGAAAAAAATACCTAGCAAAGGTAGTTTATTCAAACCCAGAGGACGATATGTGTATCATTCGAGCTTATGAAACAGGTGATGATTTTACACCGCTGCGGTTTAGTGAACAGCCGATCCAGGCCGGCGATCGCGTATATACTATTGGCTCCCCCTCTGGTACCTTTCCAACCAAGACTGAGGGGTTTGTGGTGGGCCATAACTTGTTGGGGATGGAGCCCTGCGAGGAGGGCGCCCCCAAATCACTCTTGGTTACTTCTATCCCAGCGTTTCGAGGGAACTCCGGAGGCCCTGTTTACAATCAACGTCATGAAGTAGTGGGTATGTTATCAGCCACTCATATAGAATATCCTCACTCTTCCATCTCTATTCATATGGATTCTATTTTGAAACATTTAAAAGTATATTTTAAGAAGGATTTTCAATAACTAATGTTGCGAAGAGGAGTACAGCCTTAAAAAACTATAGTCGCTGTTGTATAATGAATTTATGGATGTAGGATTTTTAAAATTACACGATCTCCACACACGTGTACTTGAAACATGTGAATGGGATGAAGAGGTTACAGCTCTTCTCATTGCTAAGGGCCTACAGGTTTACATTGATCTATATGAATATTCACAGCACGATGCCTCCCTTATTAAAGGCGAGGAAGACTTTGATCGTCTTTTTCGGGTGAACATGGGCGAGGATCTTCGTGAGGACCAGCTGACGGCCGTAAAAGAGCTTATAGATGTGCGCTTAAAGCACAGCATTAAGAAATAAGCTACTATTTATAACATAAAGAGTTTATTATGTTTATATGGGAAAAAAAGCCCGACAGCCGCAACGTGGTGATCTTGTCACGCATGTTCTTATGGATGATAGTTGGGTGGGGATAGTATTGCGAGTTGAGTCTTTTAAGTCGGAGACCGAGGGCGCCCTAGACAGCAAGGCTCTTGTGCATATCAGCTCTGAACACAGCTTTTCTTCGCATTACAGAGAAAAAAAGGGCCGTGAAGTTAAAACCAATAAGATAGGATGGGTGGATACAACATTCTTAAAAATACTTGCCGTAGGAGGAAATGATGAAATATAATATAGAAACTTTACTAGCAGAGGGGTTTGAAGATACCTCCCCTGAGGAGATTGGCTTCGAAACAGATGCAGTCTTGGTTTATGATAAGACTGTACGTAAACAAAAATATGTGCTCAACAGCCTGCGAGAAATCGCGGGAGTGCGCATCGTCACAGTGATCTCTCCTACCGAGGATCAATCGGGTAATCAGGCGGTGGGGATTAGAATAAAATACTCGCCCGAGAAACAACAACCTCTTCTTACTTACAACACATTTTTGAAGAGGAATATTTTAATAACTAAAGGAGTTGAGCAAGTGCGCTTTTTTGATACCAAAAAAGTCAAACTGTAGCAGGAATGGATTATTATAGGGTTCTAGGAGTTGAAGAAGGAGTAGACGAGCGCTCTCTTAAACGCGCCTTCCGTAAGTTATCACGGCAACACCACCCTGACCTTAATCCTGATGACGAGAGTGCCGAAGAGAAGATTAAGGAGATTAACGAGGCGTACGCCGTGTTATCAGATCCTTCTCGTCGCCAGGAGTATGATTATCACCGCGGCCGCCAACACCATCACCCGCCCCAATACCCAGAAAACTTAAACATTGATGACCTTTTTAATCAATTCTTCGGAGGTCGTGTCCCCCGACGGCCAGGAAACCATGCGCGTCCTCGACCCCCTCAACCTCCACGCGAAAAGACGGTAAACTTTCAGGTTCCTCTTTCCAAGTTAACCCAAGGACGTCCGGTGATTACTCATGTGCGTATCAATGAAGAGAGTGTTTGTTCCAGTTGTCGTGGCGTTGGCGGAGAGGAAATTATTCGTTGCGAAGCCTGCTCCGGCGCGGGTCATATTCAACAGGTCAAGAAAGGGCAGAACATCACTCTTACGAACACGATGACATGTACAGACTGTACTGGGTCCGGACGCACACTGAAGAGTCCGTGCAATGAGTGTTCAGGGGTGGGTACCGTCACCATCCCGCGTCGCTTTAAGATAGCGCTGCATTGCGAAGAAGAATCTTAATCGTCCTCGCCAAAGGGTATCATCCACTCCTCATTGAAGCGCAGTGTTTTACCGTTGATGTTGACATCCCACAGTCCGTCAGCTGTTTCATCAGTCCAAGCTCTGAGGTCTGTTAGGACGTGTTTGCGAACTATGAGGCCAACACGCCTATCTGGGGGGAGGTCTTTGTCTTCAAGTCCTGCTCGAATCTTGACAAGTTGCCCTACTTCGAACTTATGAGTCGTCATAATCTAATTCTGGGATCCCTTGTGGGGGAGCGTCAACCGTGCTGCGTCCATACTCGTCGTCGAGCCGCACAACATCTTCGAGTTCAGGAGTGCTGACTTCCACCAATGTGACATCGCCTCTTGCGGTTGCACAGAAGCGATGTATCGTACCCGTTGGAATATGGCGCGACTCTTGTGGGCCAAGTACTTGGGATGTTTCATCAAGTTCCAACACGAGGTTGCCCTGAAGAACTAGGATAGTTTCATCTTTCTTAACATGGTACTGTCGCGAGAGTTTGTGTCCTTCTTTAATGTGTAGGATCTTGCCCACATAGCGCGGGGTGTGAGCCCAGATCAACTCATGGCCCCACGGCTTTTCTATTCTCTGCATTAAAATTATTCCTTAGTTCAGTTCATCGGCTGATTCGAAGTCAGCGAGCAGCTCCAGGACAACACTACTGGTGGCTTTGTTAAACTTCATGGTGATGATATCATTTTTTGTAACTGCGATTAATTCTTCTTCTTCAATTGTCACCGAACCACCACTCCTCTTGAGTAGGGCGCTTAATAGTAAAAACAGCGTCTCCTTATTATCTAACGAAGGGTTCACACTTTAAGTAGTTCTTTGAAAGCTAACTTTTACTAATTACTTCCAGTTCATAGTCTTCAAACCAACGATATTCGGTTTCGAATTGTACCTTGAAGTGGGGCCCCGAGGTAGGGGGAGAGTCTAGACTATAGAAATCCACAATAACCCCCAGCCCCCACTCGGCCGCGTCGTCACCTTGTACCTTCACTGCTTCTTTAGTTAGATCATCAACAGACCACCGGGTGTGCGCCCTTATCCTTACCAGATCGCCTATTTTCATTTTTGCTGCATTCGCTCCTTCCAAGCTCGCACAGCTACGGGGAACAATTCAGATGTGATTTCCAGCACGGCTTCACCCACTTTTTGGATCTCCCATTGGGCATGAGAATCAACTCGCAAATCTATGAATTTGAGAATATTGTTCAAGTTAGCTGTGCCGTAGTACTCTGTGTAGAGACTCTGAGGGAGCACGCCTCTTGCTTGCTCACGACAAATCCCCGCGTCGAGGAGGCTCTCATACAGTGACGCACAAGTTACATGGTGGGCTTTGATCTTATTACTGGCCAGCATATAAAAATATCTTTCAAGCTCTGGGTTAATTTCCGCCTCGGCGTCTGACGCTTGACGGTTTGAAATATGTTGTGTCCTAAATGTTGAGGGCTCGTAAAACTGGAGATTTTCCTCAGTGTACCGTCGGCTGATTTCGTTGTAAGACCACGTGCGGTGACGATGGTGCTGACTGCGAACAAACAGGGGGACTGTGAACTTAAAAGTCACTACGTTATGTTCCAGTGTTGAAGTGTGTCGGTTTTTCACTAGATATTTGATGAGTTTCTCATCCTTCGCGTTGAGACTTTCTTTGGTGCGTCCAAACGACACCCGGGCTGCATTGACAATGGTTAGATCGTCCCCCATAAAATTAACAAGCTCTACTGCACCAATGCCATCATCATAGATTTCAATTTTTTTATTTTTCATTTTTTTTTGTTGGAGCACCCTCGGTAGGATTCGAACCTACAGTCTACGGATTAGAAGTCCGTTGCATTATCCGTTATGCTACGAGGGTAGTCGGGCACCTGTAGCAAGTGTGCCATGAGGGTTGCTTTTTGTCCCGCCCGCGGGCCCGCCTGCCACACTACTTTGGCCATTGGTGTGTAGATTTTTTTACGTACCTTACAAGCGCAAGGTTCCCACCCGCAGCAGCGTGACGGTGGATCCACTGAAAGAATAACACAGTAGTTATCGGTATTTTTTTGTTTGGCTAGGGTTCCAGTTTCGAGCATACATTTATATTAACACAGTTGTCCCAGCATGTCAAGGAGAAACCACTGTTAAGTTTTTTTCTTCTTCAAGGCTCTTGGTATTGTCTTGCCACTGAACAATATAAAGGCGATGGCTATAGACCGTGGGCGGATAAGACTCCACTACAAGACCAGTTTTGATCGTGGTGTTGGAGGCACCGAGACGGAAATAACCAGCGAAGCGCACAAGGACCCCGGGTTTAAGCATCTTTTTGGATTACCTCAATATAGAGGGGCAGCACAATCTTAACTGGCGGGTAGTTACCTTGAGAGTCGTAATCGAAAGCGACCCCAAATTGTTTTCTACCCGTGGGGTGCAGCTGTTCTTCCTCCACGATGATACCTATATCACCCTTGCAGAGAGTGTAAGAATCTTTTACCACCTTTACCACATCACCGATTTTCACTAATTACCTCAAACCAGTCATACAGTGTATCATAACCTCCCCGGGTCAAATCATAACACACTTCCTCACCAGTATCAAGCCACTTAATGATGGTATATTCTTTTTCTTTCACGGCCAACACAATCCCTTGAACAGTCTCCCAATCAGATGCATCCTGCACTAGATCACCAACATTCATGGGGCAGCGAGGTAGGGGATCCCTGGTGGCAACTCACCGCTGACAATACCCCCGTGTTTGACACAGATGAGAGACACCCTGTCAGAAGGTACATACCCATAGACCGTGGTGGTAGGTTTACTTGGATCCTCACAATAAGGATCCAGTAGTGGTTCCTGCACAGTGGGGAATCCTACTTCAACACTTACGTAAGTCGCAGCATCATCAATGCGCGGCTCGCAGTATAGAGTTTCCCCAGCCTGTACACTCATTGAAAATCCGTCTGCACAGATAATTTTTTCACGGTGTTTCATTAGAAAAGAATTACTAGTTGTAAACTAGTGAACGATGTAAAAAGAAAAACGGTGGAGGACAGCGGAATGATCATTTTTTTTCTTTTTGACAGGTCAGAGCATCGTTCTGTACAACCATGACCACGCAGTCGTCGTCTGATTGGGACACCCCGTTGAATTTGACTTCTGTTAGACGATAAACACCCGAGGGCACATAGCATGCCGTCAACGTCAACAACATAAACGATAGTGTGATAATTTTTTTCATTTATTTTTTCTTACACTTTTTGACAAACTTCAAGTGACTTCGCATATGTCGCGTCGAAGTCATCGCCTTGGGGTTGGCTTGCCACGCGATGGAGTAAACCATCTTCTTTGGGCTCACCCACCGTTTCAATTCAAAGTCCCACTGGGGGCGGCCATCGCGCTCGACCTTCGCTGTCACTAGCCCGACAGCCCTGTCGTTCTGCCAGTAGTTAAAGAAGCGATCGAGGTCATCTGCACACAAACCATAGTAGCTACTCCCGGGGCCTCGAAAAAACCCTTTATGCTTGTCAATGATGTGCTTTGTGTCCTTCCCAGCAGCCGATAGCGTAACTAAATCTCCTACGTTCATTTTTTATTCCTCTCCAAAGAGCAGGTCTTGACAATATTGACAAAGACCGCTGATTGAATATTCTTTCTCGGAGATCGCATCGCGAAACTCCGTGGCTTTACGCCCACACCCGAAGGGGGGACCAATACAAACGTCCGTTCTGATGGAGCGAGTCCGCTCGGTGTATTTGTCCAGAAACTTGATAATTTCCGGAGATTTTCTTGAAGGTTCAGCCATTTTTTTTATCACTCAAAATTTTTATTTGTTCAAAGGTGTACAGGAATGTTCCCGGATACTTATCCAACTTGACAGCCACTTCGCGTGAGCTAGAGTGGTTGTGCCCGTAACCAATGACGATACCTCGCAAGGTCGGGTCGTTGTGATAAGTGTCTGATGGGTATACCTCGACATAAGTTCCGATCTCTATTACTATATCACTCTTTGACTTTTTAGTCAAGAACTTTTTGCTTTGATGATATCGAAATCACGACGCAAGTTATGAACATTCATTGACGGATAGCCGTGCTCCTCATAGTAACGAGGGGGCCTTCCGTTCGACCAAGTGATGAACACAGTTTCATGTCTCCATTTATCTTGGGTAATCTTGTGGACGACGCCGATATAACTTCGCACTGTCGCCCCGCGCTTCGGATCCGCATCGCCGTTGCCGACGTGCTGAATAATCATGTCACCGACTTCAGCGGTGCGCTCTTTCCCATTGCTACTTGGCCACATATTTATATAATATCAGAGGTTGGAGGAAAAGTCAAGAACTTTTTAGGACTTCAAGAAATCTTTTTCCCACATAGGATTGAAAACTTCCATCCTTCCACAGTACGTCAACCGTAGCAAGCAAATCATTTTGCATTGATGGCTCTTGATTATGTTCTCGCAGGATCAAACCTGTTCTGCCGATGTGCATACCTTCTTTTACGCGTATCAAATCACCTACTTTCATAGTTATATGATACTAGAGATATCAGGTAAAGTCAAGATTTATTTTCGCTAATGACCGTCAAATGCTTTGCTGGGGTCGATGTTTCAGCGCCCATTGGATTGAGCCATCGGACTGTTTGATAGCTCGCTGACCCTAGTGTCTGATCGATAATGATCCCGGTCCACTTGAACCACGGACCGTTATTGTGTTCTTCCCGCGTGTAGCGAACTAGATCACCGATTTTCATTTTGTTCCCGCCCCGGCGAGCGCCTTGAACGTCTCGCGGTACTCCTTGAACGCCTCTCGCGCGATCTCCATCACGCGCTCGTGGCCAGCGGTCACTTTGCCCGGACGGTCGAGCCACCATGCTGCTCTTATTTTCCATTCAAGGTCCTCGGCTCCAAGGATTTTTTCAGCCTTGGCTACAGCTTTCTTCAATGAGGTAGCGGTTACTTGAAATTCTTTTTTACATTCACATTCCAAGCTCAAGATCGTCGTGGCGATTATGTGCCACTCGCTTTTGTTAGCCTTCACTGATAACCTTCCAAACTTGTGATTCGATAAGAGGCACCTTGTGAGCATCTACTAGTACCCAATAGGCATTTCTAGTGCGCTCAACAATAAGACCTGTCGATTGACGGTCAGACAAAATTACTAAATCACCGACCTTCACTGATAACCTCCAAGCGTTGAAGGCTATAGTGTTCGCCGTTGGGGAGGCGAGCAAGCGCCGTGTTGCCGGCTTGCAATAGCGATGTAACCACTCCTACGGTGCCGTTTCCCGACCCGTGTGTAACTCTAACCAAATCACCGACCTTCACTTTACCTCCACTAGCTTATGGGAATCCCACCAGCCAGTTTTATTTTGTGCCATCCACCAAACTTCATAGCGTGCCGGGGATGACAGCGTTTTCAAAGCGACTGTCAGAATCAGACCAAGCGGCGTGCCTCGTTGCACGGGCCCGCGGAATTTTACCAAATCACCGACCTTCACTGATTACCTCAAATTCTTCGACAACATAATTGTTGACATTTTCAACGGTACCGTCGTCAAACCACTTGATGAACGTCCCTCCGCAGGGTCCGCTTTTGATGACCAGAGCCAGCAACGTCGTTTCGGCGCTAACGGGCAGACCAACCAAATCTCCGACTTTCATATAGGTATTATAGCAGGATTAGGGGGCCGTGTCAAGAACTTTTCACACCCCGTCGTCCCAATCGTCACGGTTTAGAACGTAGACGAGAACCCCAACATATAAGAGTGCGAAGAATAATTCCATGATCGTAGTCTAGCGCATACGGGACCGTTTGTCAAGGGTTTTTTTTGCCTCCCCTCCCGAGGAAGTCGGATCGTAGGATGACGCCCGCGCGTTGCAAATAGCATGCCAAACTTTTTGTTTTTTTTGAGGTATTTTTTCTCCAATGATCCTATATACTTGACTACCGTAATACCCTAAACCTCTAAAATCATTACATAAATAAACCTTTACAAAGGGGTTCGTTTCGGGTATTATGATGGTTCACTTTTAGAAAAGGAAATCAAACAAATGGAATATCTACCGATGGCGATGTGGCTCGGCGTATATGGAACGGCTATCGCCTCCGTTCCCGCGATGGCTCGGCTCAAATTTATGAAGGGCGCATTTTAGGATGAAGCTGCACAATCTGATCATCGCAGCTTCATTGTTCGGCATCGTTGATGTCGTGAATGATAATATGATCGCCGTCGAAGTCGCGCAGGCGGGCGTCACCACGGTCATTCACGCGGACACCACCGGGACGGGCTGCATGTTCAGAGAGGGCGATGCTCTCCCTATCGTGTATGAGGATGAAGATAATTTCGTCATCACCTGCAAGAAAGTTCTTGACAGCACCCCCTGATTTTGCTATAATGGTTACACAGCTTGAGAAAAGGAGCAAATCTTGTTGAATGAATGGCCCGAATGTCCCGAATGTGGAGACGAAGTAAACCCCCGACGCGTTGCGATCGGCTATAGGCTCTGCCTAGAGTGCGGTGAGGAAGCAGCCCAACAAAAGACCGCGCGAGTGACCGAGGGCATGGAGCCGGCCTTCATGGCTGCGCCCAGCGAGCCCGACAGGCTCTAAAAATAATTTCAGAAACCTTCACTTTTTACTTGACCTGACCCCCAAACTTTGCTATAATAGTTATAGAAATTGGGAATTGAAAGGAATTCAAAATGGGTTATCGTTCGGACGTCGTTCTCGCAGTTGGCAAGGAAATCGTCCCGCATTTCATGGCGGCGCTCTCTCGCAACGAGGGAGCCTCAAAAATGGTGTTCGATCCAGCCTATCGGGATGATCTAATCAAGGATTATCAGGGCGAAGGCAATATGCTGATCCGTTGGAGCGGCGTCAAGTGGTACGAGGGCTACGAGGACATTGACGCCATTCAAGCGTTCATCAATAACCCTGGCGACTTTGGACCCGAGACGGTGGGCGACGAGGGGACCGCTGTATGGGACTGCTTCAAGTTCGTTCGCATCGGGGAAGAACCCAACGATATCGAGACGGATGGCGGCGGCTTTTGGGATATCTACGTCGAGCGGAGCATTACCTACTAATGCAGCCCGGTAGCCTAGTGCGTACCAAGTACCCTGACGTCGGGATCCGTAAGGGCTCGATTGGGATGGTTATGAGTGTTGATGCGTTTGGCTTCTATAATGTGAGTTTTGCAGCCCTTGGCCCAGCCGATCAACGCGTGTTGCGACGCCCCCGCCTAGAGGTCATCAGTGAACGTCGGTGACTTGGTAAGGTACGCTCGCCCTCATAGGTTCCAGACCTCTTTGCTTGGCGTACTTCTTGAGAAAGTACATGACCCACTCGCTAGAACTAACGATGTGTTCAGAGTGTTGTGGCATGATGGGAAGATTGGAAATAATGTTTGGGACTATGACTTGGAGGTAGCAAGTGAACGTCGGTGATCTCGTCATGGCAACCGATGGACCCTTCATGGGGTTGATGGGGCTTATCACACACATGCCCTCACATGAGCCGCGGCGGGGCTCTTA
>Ga0163108_10000889_pt1 | contig 21968 bp, 12 predicted proteins | sample Fk1155metaG_FD_109644 | JGI IMG/M metagenome (GOLD analysis project Ga0163108, IMG submission 109644) | Marine microbial communities from the Central Pacific Ocean - Fk160115 155m metaG | ecosystem: Environmental > Aquatic > Marine > Oceanic > Photic zone | place: The Central Pacific Ocean...
CCGCAGACCCTGCGGCAGTGACTATTTGCACCGATGGACAGGCTGTAGTCAAGCAGCTGAAGCCGGGTTGCTTCCTCAGGCGATGATTCCCTTGACGACCTCTCCGTAGACATCGGTCGGCCGGAAGTCGCGTCCGGCATAACGGTAGGTCAGCTTCTCATGGTCCATTCCCAGCAGGTGGAGGACGGTGGCGTGCAGGTCGTGCATGTGTACCTTGTTTTCGACCGCGGTGTGGCCGAATTCATCGGTCTGCCCGTAGCTGAAGCCCTTCTTGACGCCGCCCCCGGCGAGAAAGACAGTGAATCCATCGGGGTTGTGGTCTCGGCCTGTTCCGTTGTTCTGGGCAAAGGGGTTGCGTCCGAATTCTCCACCCCACCAGACGAGGGTGTCTTCGAGGAGTCCGCGATCTTTCAGGTCGGCGAGCAGGCCTGCAACCGGCTTGTCGGAGGCCTTGGCGTGCTTGGCGTGTTCCTTGAGATTTGAGTGCTGATCCCAGGCCGGGTTGTCGCCGTTATCAGAGTAGTTCACCTGGATATAGCGGACCCCTCTTTCCGCCATCCGGCGGGCCAGCAGGCACTGGCGTCCGAATTCGTCGGTTGCTTTACTGCCGATTCCGTACCTTGCGAGTGTCGTGGGTTTCTCTGCTGAAATATCGGAAAGGTCCGGAGCCGCCGTCTGCATCCTGTAGGCCAGTTCGAACGACTCGATGGCAGCATCCATGGTCTCATCAGGCTGCCCGCCGGAAACCTGCTGGCGGTTGAGAGCCTGCAGGAGCTCAAACTGCCGCTTTCGCAGGTCCTCAGGGTAGCGATCGTTGTTGATATGGCGGATGGTTGACTTGGTCACGGGCTGGCCGGCCTTACCGATCGAGATGCCCTGGTGAACCGGGGGCAGGAAGGCGCTTGCGTAATTGCGCGGCCCGCCATTGCCCTGCGAGGGGTTGATGGTCATGTAGGAAGGCAGGTTCTGGTTCTCGGTTCCCAGCCCATAGCTGATCCACGAGCCCAGCGAGGGCCGGACCTGGTTGGTTGCCCCCGTGTGCAGGAAGAGCGTCGATGGCCCATGGGCGACTCCATTGGTGTGCATGCTTTGTATGAAGCACAGGTCGTCGACATGCGAGGCGATATTCGGAAAGAGCTCCGACACGAGATGTTTGCAGTGTCCGTAAGGCTTGAAACTCCAGGGTGATTTCATCACCCGCTCCGCTGTCACCTTGCGACTGCGCGCGACTCGAAACTTGATCTTCTTTCCGTTGTCCTTATCAAGGCGCGGCTTGTAGTTGAAGGTGTCAACATGACTCGGCCCGCCCTGCATGAAGATGAAGATGACACGCTTGGCCTTGGGAGCGAAATGAGGTTTCTTTGCCGCCAGCGGTGAGGATCCCGCCATCGCCGTTTCTGAAAGGAGGCCAGTGAGCGCGAGCGAGCCAAACCCGCAGGCAGCCTGGCTGAGCAGCTGTCGGCGCGTCGTTGACTTGTTGTCGTTCAGGGTCATTGGCTGAAGCTCATTTCAGATACCTGAAATCATTGCAGGACAGCAGGGCCTGGCACAGGCCTGCCCAGGCCTCCAGTCTTCCGGCTGCAATCTCGGTTTCTTTTGTTTTCTGCCTGTAAGGATGCGACTTGAGGTAGTCGGTCGCCAGCGATATTTCTTTTTTGTCAGGCGGTCGGGAGAGAATCCGCAGGTAGGCCCGCTCAAGGCGGCCGGCATCGTCAAGTTCCTCCAGCTTGAGCAGAAATTCTGCCGATTTAACCGACCTGTCGATCATGAAGGGGCTGTTGAGGAGGAAGAGCGCCTGTGTCGGGCGGGTGGTGGTGGCCCGGCTTCCCGAGCTGATATTGGGGTCGGCGAAATCAAAGACTTCGAAAATATCCAGCAGGGTGTTTCGGAAGACCGGGACGTAGATGCTGCGCCGGGTCGATTTAAAGTCGTAGGAGTATTCGATCTTCTTGGCGACCGGGCCGTTTCCTTTTGACGCGATCGCCGGTCCGCCGGGGGTGAGGTCCAACTCTCCGCTGCAATGGAGGATCGAGTCACGGAGGCTCTCCGCATCGAGCCTCCTGCGAGAGGCGTGTGAGAGCAGGCGGTTCTCTGGATCGATCTCGAGAACAGCCGGGTCGTAGCGCGTTGACTGTCGGTAGGTATTTGAGACCAGGATCTCCCGGATGATTTTTTTTCTCGACCAGCCCTGCTCGATGAACCTGCGGGCAAGATAGTCGAGGAGCCCGGGGTGAGAGGGCTTCTCGCCGGTCTTTCCAAAGTTGTCCGGGGTGCGTACCAGCCCGGCTCCGAAGAGATGATGCCAGATCCGATTTACGGCGACACGGGGAGTGAGCGGGTTTTCGTTCGAGGAAATCCATTCGGCCAGCTGCAGGCGGCCGCTTTCCTTATCTGAAATGACGGTGGGCTTCTTCGTCGGAAGGATGCTCAGGAAACCGCGCGGTACCTTCGGGCCGAGGTTCCTCACCTCGCCTCGGATATGGATCGGCGAATCGGCCGGCTTGGGGTGCTCCTCGATCGAGAGGGCCTTGTCGACCTTCGGTTGGTTCTTTTTGACCGCAGCGATCTTCTTATTGAGCTTCTTGATGTCGTCCGCGATCTTCTTCAGGCGCGCGGTGTTTTTAGCTTTCTGGTCCTTTCCGCCTTTTTTCGCCGTAGGTTTTTTTGCCGCAGGTTTCTTTGCTGTCCCGTCTTCGATGAATTGGAGCCCGTCGACGATGACATGACCCCGGGTGTCTTTGTTGGAGATGACCACGATGGCCGGTTTTTCTTTTTCGAAGCGGAAACGCCCCAGGGGGATGAAGAGCCCCTCGATGGGCGCTCTCTTCATCTGGTTGACCTTGATCGATTTCACTCCGTCGGCGTGGTGGATGTCGACCGGCACCGCCGGGCTGCGGTTGGTTCCCGGGGTGTAGGCCAGGTTGACCTGGTAGTTCCCTGTCCTGGGGAGCTTCACGTTAAAGGTGACGAACTTGACGCCTTTTGACGTGTTGCCGTCATGGATGTAGCCCTTGCCGAGGTAAGGCTTGTTGGAGGTAGAATCTGTCCAGTCGCCAGCCTTGTCGGCGGCGGGGTCGTCGACAACGATTCCGGGGAGGCTTTTTACAGCGACAGCTCCGGCGGAACTTTTGCCGCGAAGTTTTTTCTCTTCTGACTTGAGCCCGGCGAGCTCTTTTTCAAGCGTCTTGAGCTTTGCCGCGGCCTCCTTCGCTTTTTTCTCCAGGGCGCCTGGGACAGGCAGCGGGCGCTCGATGAAGCTGGCGACATTGCCGAGTATGAGGAGCTTCGTACTCATGAAGATGCCGGTCAGAGCGTAATAGTCGGCTGTTGGAATCGGGTCAAATTTGTGGTCGTGGCACCTGGCGCAGCCGATCGTCATTCCCAACAAGGAGCGTCCGATGGTGTCGATCTGTTCGTCGACGACATCGAGCTTCAAAAGGTCCTTGTCCTGGTTCTCGTAATTGTGCGGTCCCAGCATGAGGAAACCGCTGGCGATGAGGTTCTCACGTCGTTCCTGGTCGCTCTTGTGGGGCAGGAGGTCGCCGGCGATCTGTTCGCGGATAAAGCGGTCAAAGGGCTTGTCGTTGTTGAGTCCCCGGATGACGTAATCGCGGTAGCGCCAGGCGTTTTCAATGGGGCGGGTGCGGCCTCCGCCGGTGGAATCTGAATACCGGGCGACGTCGAGCCAGTGACGGCCCCAGCGCTCGCCAAAACGCGGAGAATCAAGAAGCTCGTCCACGAGCGCCTCGTAGTTTTTGCGGGATGGGTCAGCGGCGAACTTTTCAATCTTCCCGGGGCTTGGAGGAAGCCCGATGAGATCGAAGTGAAGTCTTCGGATGAGCGAACGGGGGTCTGCCGGTTTCGCAGGTTCGAGTTTTTTGCTTTTCAGCTTGCCGATGATGTGACGGTCGATCACGGCAAGCTTCTCGGCGCCCTCGATCGTGGGTGGGGGCGTCTTCACCAGGGGGGAATAGGGCCACTCCCGGCGAGCCTGCTCCACATTGATCCCCTCCTCTTCTTTGCGGGCAACTCCATCGCGAGGATCAGCCGCCCCCTTCTTTATCCACAGGATGAAATCGTTGATGACCGCATCGGAGAGCTTGTTCTTCGGCGGCATTTCGAGGTCTTCATATCGCAGCGCTGAGATCAGCAGGCTCTTTTCAGGCTTTCCCGCCACGATGGCCGGTCCGGATTCTCCGCCCTTGAGCAAGCCTTCCCGGGTGTCGAGGAGGAGCTTCCCCTTCAACTTTTTCGATTCGGTTGAATGGCATTTATAGCAGCGCTCGATGAGTACCGGCCTGATCTTCTTCTCGAAGAACTCGATTTCAGCTTCCTGGGCATTGCCGCTGGCGGCAAATACCGCCATGAGAAAAAACGCGAAGAACCCCCATCGCAACAGGGCGATGCTGCTCCCGCGGGCTGTTGGGGGAGGTTGGGCCTTTCGGATTCCCTCGGAGATCATTGGCATACCGCCCATGTTATGACCTCGTGCCCTGCTTGTAAAAGGGTGTTCAGGACTCACCGGCGGAGGCATCAGGCAAGAAGCTCCCGCATACGCTCCAGCCCGGTAGCCAGCACATCTGCGGGGTCTTTTTCCCACAGCCCCGGATTGAATAATTCGAGGCTGACGGTGCCCTCGTAGCCGATTTCTCGAAGAATCTCGATCTCCGCTGCGAGGTCGATAGGGCCATCTCCAGGCATTACCCTGTTCGGGTCGGTCTGGCTTCCGGCCGGCATTTGCGGGTCGGCGTCATCGATGTGGTAATGGCTGATTCGTTCAGCCGGCAACTCCCGGAGCTCCTCGATGTTGCCGCCACTGTTCCAGGTGTGAAAGGAATCGATGATGACGGTCGCATCAGGATCATTCGCCTCTTCTACAATGCGGCGGGCCTGGTCGAGGCGGCTCACCGAGCCGAAGAAGCTGATATATTCCATCGTCGGCCTGACCCCGGCCTCTCTTCCCAGTTTCAGCAGATCCCGGTAGCGCAGGCTGATTTGTTCAGGATCACACGCCTCGCGAGGCGGGGTGGCAACCACCCAGGGCGAACCGAGGCGGGCGGCGAGCTCCATTCTGCGGCGGGCCTCATCGAGCATGAGAGGGTACTCGAGCTCCGAGGCCTCTCCCCAGCCCCTGATGGCGATCATACAGGGGACCATGAGGCCGTGGTCGGCCAGGGCCTTCTCCACGTCGCTGACCTCTCCGCCGCGGCCGACATGTTCGTAGATATCGTTGAGCCAGAGCTCGATGCCCTCGAAGCCGGCCTCGGAGGCGAGACGAATCTTCTCCAGCAGGGGCTGGGGGCGAATCGTGCTGGTGTTCAGGCAGAGCTTGAAAGGCATCGGGGTGTTCTCGGTTATTCCAGCAGTGGTTCAGAAGGCGCCCAGCCTGGGCGGGGTCGGGTCCATTGTCAACACGCTTCGGTCAAAGGCCTGCTTCAAGAGCTCCAGCTTTCTCTCCTTGTGGGCAGGGTCGTCCCAGAGATTGGTGAATTCGCCGGGGTCTTCCTCTAAATCATAGAGTTCACCGAGATCGTCACCGTGATAGACCACGATCTTTTCCTTCTCCGTGCGGAGCATGGTTCCGTAGCTGCGCTGGTGCGTCCACGCGTTGTAGTACTCCGAGTAGACCGAATCCCTGTGGGTTGATTTTCCTTCTTCGCCGGTCAGGACCGGGTAGAAGGATTTACCCTGGACCCTCTCGGGAATCTCGAGGCCGGCGGCATCCAGCAGGGTCGGGCAGAGATCGACCAACTCGATGAAGGTGTCAGCCTGTTCACCCGGGCGAATTTTTCCGGGCCATCTCAGGATCACCGGCACATGCACGACGGCCTCGTAGAAATGGGGTCCCTTGAGATAGAGGCCGTGATCGCCGAGCATCTCCCCGTGGTCCGACATGAAGATGACGAGGGTGTTGTCGGCCTGGCCGCTCTCCTCGAGGGCGACCAGGATACGGCCCACCTGGTCATCGATCAGCTCGATCATGGCGTAGTAGGCGGCGCAGACCTGGCGCTGGTCATCCTCGCTCATTCCAGCGACGTGAAAGTAACCCGGCTCGTTGTGGGCCCATTCATGGTCGAGCTTCTGGTAGACGGGCTTGTTCTCGAGTTCACCCTCACGGTAATTCGGCAGCGGCATGTCCGCCGGGTTGTAGCGCGAGAGGTAGTCGGCCGGCGGGTCAAAGGGGTGGTGCGGATCGAAGCAGTTCAGGCTGAAGAGCCAGGGGCCTGAGTCAGCCTGCTCCCTGATAAAGTCACAGCACATCTCCGCGGCCCAGGTTGTTTGGTGGTATTCGGCCGGAATCCCGTGTTTTACAAACGGGGTCGAGGGGCCGTCGTAGAGCTCATCCCAGGTCTTGCCCTTCGCGCTCAGCCACTGGGTGTAGGCATTCTCCGGCCAGTCGGGCTGGGGATGGTGGGACCAGTGGAATATATCGTAGCCATCGTCGGTGCGTTCTTCGACTCGTCCATCGGAGCAGGAGGCCAGGTGGAGCTTTCCGGCGAGGCCGCAGGTATAGCCCGCGTCCTGGAACATTTTTGAGACCAGGATCTCTCCTGGCGGAATGGCCTGTCCATTCTGGCGGCACCTTGTGGTCCGCGGGTAGCGTCCGGTCAGGAAGGAGGCCCTGCTCGGGGCGCAGATGGGACTCTGGACATAGGCCCTGGTGAAGGCGGTTCCATCCCTGACGAGCGAATCGATAGATGGCGTGTTGATGAGAGGGTTGCCGAGTGATGTGATCGTGTCGTAGCGCTGCTGGTCCGTGCAGAGCCAGAGGATGTTCGGTTTTTCAGGGGCGGGGGTCATTAACGGGCGCCATGGCAGGTTTCGATTTCCAGACAGCTCAGAGTACTAACAGGACGGGGCCGCCTGCGCAAGCGGCCGAGCTCCTCAACAGGGTACCCAGCCTGCTTCCCCAGGTCATCAAACTCATTCCAGCCCGGCTCCGGGTGCTTCGGTAAGCTGCTTGGCGAACTTTTTACCAATAAACCCGGTACCGATAATTCCCCGGTTGAGTTTTCCTGGCATCGCTCTCCAAGTTGCGGGAAGTGGGCTCTTTCAGCCGATTTTAGAGGGGCTCGATGGTATTGATAATTTGTTCAGGGTAGTAACGAAAAACAGCTGAAGGGAACGGTTCTGGTCTATGAGGAGGGCGGATATTATGATGCTAAGCTTATATCCAAGTGTGAGTTGCAGCCATGGAGCAGGCTTGGATGTGTGAGGTGACAAGGTCATGGATGCGTATTTTGGTCAGGGTTCAGGCATCTTGAGAAGAGGGACGGAGACGTCCCTGCTGTTCTGTTGGTACTGAGACTTCCAGGGAGCTTTCTAAGGTGAGCAAAGGAACTTCATCCGGAGTGAAGGGGGTCCGGGTACACAAATATGTTCCCGCGGTCGGCCCCCGGCTGAAGAAGCTGCTCTACGCGGTGCTGGGGCTCTTTTCCCTGCTCTTTATCAACGGCGCCTACCTGGTGGGAATCACCCTGGCCGAGTGGTCGAGTGGGGAGACGATCCAGAACTATTTCTATCTCAATATGTTCCTCGTCCACCTTGTGCTGGGGGTCCTTCTGATCCTGCCCTTCCTGGTGTTCGGGATCATCCATATCCGTAATTCACGCGACCGCAAGAACCGGATCGCGGCCAGGGTGGGCTACGCGCTCTTTGGTACCGGGCTCCTGTTGATCCTCAGCGGGGTGTTGTTGACCCGGGTGGAGGGCCTGATCGAGGTCAGGGAGCCCATGCTCAGGAGCGTCGCCTACTGGGCTCATGTGCTGAGTCCGATTTTCATCATCTGGCTGTTTATTCTTCACCGCCTCGCTGGCCCGAAGATCCAGTGGCGCAGGGGGCTCGCACTCGCCGGGGTCGCCGGGAGTTTCGCCGCGGTGATGATTATCTGGCAGTACCAGGATCCTCGCAGCTGGGATGAGGAAGGACCTGAATCGGGTACGCAGTATTTTTTCCCCTCGTTAGCCCGAACGGCTACCGGGAATTTCATCCCGGCCGAAACGCTGATGATGGATGGCTACTGCAAGGAGTGCCATGCCGATGCCCATGAGGGTTGGTCCAATAGCGTGCATCGCTTCAGCTCCTTCAACAATCCCGCCTACCTCTTTTCCGTTCGGGAGACCCGCAAGGCGATGATGGAGCGCGACGGGAACGTCCAGGGGTCGCGATTCTGCGCCGGCTGTCATGACCCGGTGCCTTTTTTCAGCGGAGCCTTTGATACCGAGAAGGCCTTTGATGATCCTGATGATGACCTGCAGGGCCATTCGACCGCCCAGGCCGGAATCACCTGCACGGTCTGCCATGCGATCACCAACCTGAACAGTCCGCGCGGGAATTCCGACTACACCATCGAGGAGCCCATGCACTATCCTTTCGCCTCGAGTGACAACAGCCTGTTGCGCTGGGTGAACCGTCAATTGGTGAAGGCGAAGCCCGCCTTTCACAAGAAGACCTTTCTCAAGCCATTGCACAAGACACCTGAGTTCTGCGGAACCTGCCACAAAGTTCACCTTCCCGAGGAGCTCAACAAGTACAAGTGGCTCAGGGGCCAGAATCACTACGATGCCTATCATCTCAGCGGGGTCTCGGGGCATGGTGTGACGAGCTTCTACTATCCGCCGAAGGCCCAGGCGGACTGCAACGGATGTCACATGCCGTTGGAGAGTTCGGATGATTTCGCCGCCGGCTATTTCGACTCTACCGGTGATCTGAAAATACACGGGCACCAGTTTCCCTCGGCGAATACGGCCATTCCGAAGCTTCTTGGACTGCCTGAGAAGGTCAACGATGCGCATCGCAGGTTCCTCGAAGGGGTGATGCGCCTGGATATCTTCGGCGTCAAGAAGGGAGGGCAGATCGATGGAGAGCTGATCGCTCCGCTTCGTCCCTCGATCCCCGCGTTGGAACCCGGGGCGACCTACCTGGTGGAGATCGTCATCCGGACGGTGAAGATGGGGCACATCTTCACCCAGGGTACGGCCGATTCGAACGAGGTCTGGATGGATGTCGAGGTTCGCAATGGTCAAGAGCGCATCGGCAGAAGCGGCGGCCGGGGGGTCTCTGGAGAGGTCGATCCCTGGTCGCACTTCGTCAACGCCTATGTGCTTGACCGGGAGGGCAACCGGATCGACCGTCGAAACGCCCAGGACATCTTCGTCGCGCTTTACAACCACCAGATTCCGCCGGGAGCGGCTGATGTTATCCACTACAGCTTCAAGGTTCCCGAGGATGCCAGCGGCGAGGTGACTCTCGATGCAAAGCTTCAGTACCGCAAGTTCGATACCACCTACATGAAACACATCTTCGGCAAGGATCGCGTGAATGATCTTCCGATTGTTACGCTGGCTGTTGACAGCCTGACCTTTCCCGTCGCCGGGAAGGCCGCGAAGATCCCACCCTCCGCTATACCCGCCTGGCAGCGCTGGAATGATTACGGGATTGGCCTGCTGCGCAAGGGCAGCAAGGGCGCTCGCAAGGGCGAACTGCGCCAGGCGGAGGGCGCGTTCAGCGAGGTCGAGCGCCTCGACCGGGCCGATGGTCCGCTCAACCTCGCCCGGGTCTATGTGAAGGAGGGACGCCTGGAGGATGCCGTAGAGGCGCTCCGTCGCGCGGCCGCTCACAAGGGACTCGCGCAGCCCTGGACGGTGAGCTGGTTTACAGGGATCGTCAACAAGCAGAACGGTCACCTTGATAACGCCATCAAGAATTTTCTCAGCGTGGTGAATACCGAGTTTGAGGGCGCCGCGGAGCGCGGATTTGATTTCGGCCAGGACTACCGGGCGCTCAACGAGCTGGGCCAGACCTATTTTGAACGCGCCAAGCAGGAGCGCGGCGAGGCGGCGAAAAAAGAGCGCGACCGCCTGCTCATGGAGGCGCTCGGCTGGTTCTCGAAGACTCTCTCTCTTGACCCCGAGAACCTCACCGCCCACTACAATCTCGCCCTGATTTTTACCCGGATGGGAGATGAGGACCGCGCGGCCAAACACCGGGCCCTGCATCTGAAATACAAACCGGATGACAATGCCCAGGATAATTCCGTAGCGACCCACAGGACGCGGAATCCAGCCGCCAACCATGCGGCTGAGTCGATCGTGATTTATGATCTGCAGAAAGCCGAAAATTACGAATTGAAGGGCGAGACCGGCGGCCGGTAAGGTTTCCCGGGAACCAGGATGATCGAAGAGCAAGATAGAGAAGAACCCCTTGAAGGCGAGCTCGTGGCTGGCGACGACACCGTCATCCTCCGGGCGCTGAAGGTTTCCGCTGTTGCCCTGGTGGCGATCCTGGCGCTCGTCGCTGTTTTGTTCTTTATTCTTCGCTCCGAAAAGACTGAACAGAAGATTGATGAGAAGCCGATCGTTTTGCCGGAGGTCCAGGCTGTCGAGGCCAGCGCGCCCAGGGTCGCCTTCAGCGACGTGACCTTGGCCGCCGGGATCGATTTCGTTCACTTCAACGGGGCCACGGGGGAGAAGCTTCTTCCCGAGACCATGGGGTCGGGCTGCGCCTTCTTTGATTTCGATCAGGACGAGGACGAGGATCTTCTCCTGGTGAACGGTATGCCCTGGCCGGGAGATGCTCCGGGGGAGGACGTGCCGACCCTGCGGCTCTACGCCAATGACGGAAAGGGATTCTTCAGGGACGTCACCGCCGCCAGTGGTCTGGACGTAAAGCTCTACGGAATGGGGGCGGCGGTGGGTGACTATGACAACGACGGCAAGCCCGATCTCTTCATTGCGACGGTTAATGAGAACCGCCTGTTTCGCAACATCGACGGACGACGTTTCGAGGATGTCACCGACAGGGCCTCGGTAGCCGGAGGAAATTCGACCTGGAGCAGCAGCGCCGGATTTTTCGACTGCGACAACGATGGCGACCTCGATCTCTTCGTCTGCAACTATGTCAAGTGGTCGCGCAAGATTGATGCGGCGCTCGACTACCGACTGACCGGCGTCGGTCGGGCCTATGGCCCACCCACCAACTTCGAGGGAACCCAGCCCTACTTCTATCTCAACAACGGTGACGGCACCTTCACAGAGTCCGCCGAGAAGGCGGGCTTTCATGTGCTCAACCGGGCGACAGGGAAGCCCGTTGCCAAGGCGCTGGCCCTGGTTCCCTTTGACTTCAACCGTGATGGGGACATGGATCTTTTCGTCGCTAACGATACGGTCAGGAATTTCCTCTACGTCAACAAGGGCGGGGGAGTCTTCGAGGAGGCGGGGGAGGAGGCCGGAGTGGCCTACGATGGGACCGGCAGCGCGACCGGCGCGATGGGAGTCGACGCCAACTATTACCGGGATGATGACAGTGTCGGGCTGGGTGTGGGTAATTTCGCCAATGAGATGTCGAGCTTCTACGTTTCCGAGGATGGCCAGTTCTTCAGTGACGAGGCGATTGGCGAGGGAATCGGACCGGTCAGCCGCCGGATGCTGAGCTTTGGTCTCTTCTTCTTTGACTATGACCTCGATGGCCGTCTTGATCTCCTTCAGACCAATGGCCACCTCGAGGAGGAGATCAACAAGGTGCAGCCCAGCCAGCACTACCGCCAGCCATCCCAGCTCTTCTGGAATTGCGGCACGGACTTCAAGAGCTGCTTTGTTCCCGTTGATGAAAAGACGACCGGCGACCTGGCCAAGCCAGTGGTTGGGCGGGCCGCGGCCTACGCGGACATTGATGGCGACGGCGACCTCGACTGCCTTATCACACAGACCGGAGACCGCCCGGTGCTGCTTCGAAACGACCAGGTGGGGAAGAACGGCTGGTTGCGACTGAAGCTCGCAGGCAGAGGTCAAGGGCGGTGCAACCGTGACGCCATAGGGGCGAGCGTGACCCTGTTGGCCGCCGGCACGACCATGCGTCAGCAGGTGATGCCCTCGCGTAGCTACCTGTCCCAGGTAGAGACGGTCCTGACCTTCGGCCTGGGAGCCGCGAAGCGGGTTGATGAGGTCCGGATCCTCTGGCCAGGGGACAAGAAGGTCCAGGTGGTCAAGGGTCTCGCTGCAGGCAAGTTTCACCGGATCGAACAGGAGTGAGCAGCCTTCACCTCAGGCTTTCCGCTTGATGTGATTTCTCTGATGTGGACGCTGGGCTCTTCGATTGAGCAGGAGCTGTTGAATGTCCGAAGATTCTTCCACAGGAAAACGAGCCAGCCCCGATGCGGCGCCGGCTCCCGGAATCAGGTGGGGGCCCTTTACCGCCCGGGTTCCCTTCGTGCACGCCAGGGCCGAGTGGCCCGAGATGGTGCAGAATTTCGTGGTGGCCGGGGCCACGGGCCTGGCGGTGGTGCCGATCTTCGTGACAGCTTTCGGTATGACCTTCGAGCTAGCGGTGAGCCTCTGCATAGTCCAGGCGTTTATCCTGTGCTCGTCGTTCTTTCTCTTCGGAGAACCCTTCTGCCCCGGCTGGGTAACACCCGCTCTGCCTCTTGTCCTGGCCGCGGCGATGGCGGTCGAGGGAATCCCTGACCGCATAGCCTTCGTTACCGCGGTGGTGATCGTTACAGGCCTGATCTTTTTCCTGCTCGGCATCACCAGGCTCGGCGCCCTCTTCATTCGCCTCGTACCCCTGCCGCTCAAGGCGGGAATCATCTTCGGAGCGGGCCTGAGCGCGATTGTCGGCGAGTTCAGCCCCAGGGGAGAGTCGATCGCGCGGGTGCTTGAATACCCGGTCTGCATCACCCTCTCTACCGGGGTGACGTTGCTGCTGCTGTTTTCACAGCCGCTTGAAAAACTGAAGGCGCGTTTCGGCTGGCTCGCCGTTCTTGGAGGGCTCGGGATGGCGCCCGGTTTCATCCTCGCGATGGTCATCGGCCCCTGGGTGTCTGAGGTGAACTATGACAAGTTCAAGGAGTTGTTTTTTGATCCGGTAAGCGGGGACTTCGTCTTCACGCTGGGAGATCTGTTTTTTCTTCCGGATATTACAGGCCTGGTGAGTGGCTACAGCCTGTTCTCGTCTGAATCAGGGATCATGGAGAATCTCGAACCGGGGATCTTTCTCGCAGCGCTTCCGCTTTCTCTCGCCGCCTACGTGATTGCCTTTGGCGATATCGTTACGGGAACGGCTATTCTGAAATCGGCCCGAGCCGAGCGTCAGGATGAGGACATTGAGCTTGATGAGCATCGAACCCATCTCTCGCTTGGAATTCGCAACCTTGTCCAGGTTGCTGTTTGCGGGCCCTTCTTCCCGCTGCAGGGACCTCTCTGGACAGGGGCTATGGTGGTGGTCGTGGAGCGCTACCGGCGCGGGCGGGATGCGATGCGCTCCATCTTTGATGGAATCTTCAGCTATTACCTCTTCGGTGTTCCGCTGCTGCTGTTCTTCAAGCCGTTGATCTTCCTCTATGAGCCGGTACTCGGCGTGGCCCTCTCCCTGACACTGCTTCTCACCGGTTTCGCCTGCTCCTACGTGGCGCTTGCCATTCCCCGCAACCGTATCGAGATCGGTCTGACGGTGCTGACGGGAGCGGTGATCGCTACCCATTCCACCGGGCTGGGGCTCATCGTCGGATTGGTAGCGAGCGTCCTGCTGCTGGGCAAAGAGGCCTGGCGTGAAGAGACGGATTGAATCTTCGGTTCATGCCTCCGGCGGCTTCTGTTATCATCTGCCGCTCTAAGAAGGCCTGATTCCATGGAGTCTCTGAGATGTCCACCCTGCTGATCGCGCTCGGCGCCTTTGTCCTCTACCTTGTCGCCTACCATACCTACGGGCGCTGGCTGGCGCGCAGGATCTTCAAGCTCGACCCGGAGGCGACGGTGCCGAGCATCGAGCTCAATGACGATGTGGACTACGTGCCGACGAAGAAGTCCATCGTCTTCGGCCACCACTTCACCTCGATCGCGGGGACCGGGCCGATCGTCGGTCCCGCTATCGCGGTTATGTGGGGCTGGCTGCCGGCGCTGATCTGGGTGCTGGTGGGCTCGATCTTCATCGGCGCGGTGCACGATTTTGGTGCGCTGGTGGTGAGTCTGCGCAACCGGGGGCAGACGGTGGGCGATATCGCCGGGCGGGTATTGAACCCCCGTGTACGAATGCTATTTCTCTTGATCCTGTTCCTGGCCCTGACCATCGTCCTGGCCATCTTTGGTCTCGTTATTGCAAATGTCTTCAGGCAATACCCCCAGACGATCTTTCCCTGCCTGGTGGAGATTCCGATCGCGGTGCTGATTGGCCTTGCTCTTCACCGCAAGGGAATCGATCTGCTTCTGCCCTCCCTGCTGGCGCTCGGCTGCATGTACCTGGCCGTGATCTATGGTGGAGTCGGGATGCTGGGCGAGGTGAACACCTGGCTCAGCCAACTGCCGGTGATGAGCTGGGTAGTGATCCTGCTGCTCTATTCCTACGTGGCCTCGGTATTGCCGGTCTGGACCCTGCTGCAGCCGCGCGATTACATCAACAGCCATCAATTGCTGACCGCCCTGGGCCTGGTTGTTGCTGGCCTCTTCGCAGCGGCGCTTTTCGGCGGGGCTCCCGTAGAGGGGGCGCGGCCGGCGCTCGAGATGGTCGCCCCGGCGGTTGAGTGGGCTCCCGAGGGCGCGCCGATGATCTTTCCGTTCCTCTTTGTGACCATCGCCTGCGGCGCCATCAGCGGCTTCCACTGCCTGGTCTCCAGCGGCACCTCCAGCAAGCAGCTCAAATGCGAGACCGATGCCCAGTTTGTCGGCTACGGCTCGATGCTCATCGAGGGTTTCCTGGCGACCCTGGTGATCCTGGCCTGCTGCGCGGGCCTGGGGCTGGGAATCGAGATCGAGAAGGGTGGAGCCACCCTGCTTGGTGAGGCGGCCTGGGAGAGCCGCTATGCCAGCTGGGGTGCTGCCAAGGGACTCGGTGCCAAGGTTGGAGCTTTCGTTGATGGTTCAGCTAACTTCCTGGAGGCCCTGGGGATTTCCGCGGGGATTGCGACCGCCCTGATGGGGGTGCTGGTGGCCTCCTTTGCCGCCACAACGCTCGATACTGCCTGCCGGCTGCAGCGCTACGTGGTCCAGGAACTCGCGGGCACCTTTCAGAGGGAGGGAGAAGGGTCAGGGCTTCTGGCCGGACCCGCCAGTGTCCTGTCCAACAAGCATGGGGCGACGATCTTTGCGGTTGTGCTGGCTGGCGCAATGGCGGCTATGCCGGACCTAGCGACCGAGAAGAAGATTGAAACAGCCCAGAAGAATGTCAAGGAAGCCCAGGTCGCTTTAGATGCGGCTATGACCGGAGGGGCACAGGTGGACTTAGTTGTTTTGACAGCTGACCTGGATAAGAAGAAGAAGGACTTTGATAAGGCGAATGAGGGCTGGCCCTGGGCCGGCGCGGGCAAGGGCGGTCTCATCCTCTGGCCCCTCTTCGGCGCGACCAACCAGCTTCTGGCCGGGCTTGCCTTCCTGGTCATCTCTTTTTGGCTCTGGAGAAGAAAGCTGCCTGTGGTTTTTGTGGCCCTGCCGATGGTCTTCATGCTGATCGTTCCCGCCTGGGCACTCGGGGTTCAGTTGAAAGGTTTCGCAGCGGGCACGGAAACGAACTGGCTCCTGGTGTCGGTCGCCGTAGCAACCCTCGCCCTCGAGGTCTGGATGGTTATCGAGGCGGTCCTCTTGTGGCCGAGGGTCCGGGGAGTGCTGGAGGATGTCCTGCCTCCGATCAGCGGCAAGGTCGTTGCTCCGGGTGACGATGGGGGACGCTCATGCTGAGCGTTCGAAGAGGTCTCACGGGCCTGTTGATGACCATCCTGCTCGGTGGCGCAGCTACAGAGCTCTTCTCCCAGACCCGCTGGCACCAGATGGATGTCGGTCCCTTCTTCAGCGCGACCTTCACCCAGCAGCGAGCGGGCGTGGCGGGTCCTACTCACAAGGGGATCGCGATCCGGCTGTCGAGAGATCCTGGTGCGGCTGTCTGTTTCGATACCGAGCTCCTGAGAATGAGCTCCGGCTGGGAGGGTCTCTTTGTAGATTTCAACAGGAACAGGGAAGGCCTCGGAGGTCCGCCGCAGATCGGGGCGGGCAGTCTCTTTTCGAACTACCCGGTTGCCGGATGGGTCAAAGACGGAGAATTTCATGATCCCCGCAAGCTGCCCTACGGGCCGCTGCCGGCGGCCATGGGGAAGTACAAGGGGCTCTACCGCAGCGCAAAGGGAACCGTCCTTTCCTACGAGGTGGCTGGAGTCGGGATCCTTGACCTTCCGGGACTGGAGCGTGGTGAGGGCCTTGGGGTCTTCACCCGGTCTGTCGAGGTCGGCAAGGCCTCCCACAGCCTCGCCATGATGGTGTGCTCGGTGGCGGGTGTCCCCGTCGAGCTCGCTCCGGGAACGGACCTGGACAGGATTGCCTTCGAGAAAGACGGAAAGTTGACGCTGGTGGCGGCGCGCGGCGGGAAGCTCTCGGTTCGTACGCTTGCCAATAAAAAAAAGGCCCGGGTTATCGCCATCGAGGTGCCGGCGGGTGAGCCGGCACGGAAGGTGAAGGTCTTCTGCTGGCATGGAAAGAAAGAACAGCTTGCGGCTGTCCTGGCCCTGGTGGAGAGGAGTCCCGCGATTGCTGATCTCGCTCCCCTGCTCAAGGGTGGTCCTGCGCTGTGGGGTGAACCGCTAGTCACCAAGGGTGTTCTCGGCAGCGGCGGGGCCTATGTGGTCGATACCCTCACGCCTCCTTTTGACAACCCCTGGAAGGCGATGCTGTATTTCGGCGGGCATGACTTCTTCTCCAACGGAGACGCGGCGATCTGTTCGGTCTATGGAGATGTCTGGGTTGTCGGAGGGATCGATGAGAAGCTCGAGCGCGTCACCTGGAGACGTTTCGCCACGGGACTCTTCCAGCCCCTGGGGCTGCGGATCGTTGACGACAGGATCTATGTGCTCGGTCGTGACCAGATCACCCGCCTGCACGACCTCAACGGCGATGGCGAGGCCGATTACTACGAGAACTTCAACAACGACTGCCAGGTGACCTCGCATGGTCATGAGTATACGACCAACCTGCAGACCGATTCGGCCGGTAACTTCTACTACATGAAGTGCACCAATGATTCGCGCTCGGAGCACGATGGAAGCGTGATCAGGGTTTCAAGGGATGGGAAGAAGTTCGAGCTCTTCGCCACCGGCTTCAGGAATCCCAATGGTCTCGGCGTCGGTCCGGATGGGACTGTCACCGTAGGCGACCAGGAAGGTACCTGGGTTCCCGTTACCAGGCTTGATTTTGTCAAGCCGGGCGCCTTCTGCGGCTACATGCCCTCTCATCACCGAGCCATCGCTCCGAAGGCATACGACCCTCCTCTTTGCTGGATCCCCAAGAGCGTGGACAATTCAGCCGGCGGGCAGGCGTGGGCCTCGCCCCAGGGGTGGGGACCTCTCAGTGGCCGACTCTTCCATCTCTCCTACGGTCAGTGCCGGGCCTTGCTGGTTCTCTCCGAGGAGGTTGACGGCCAGGCGCAGGGCGGGGTGGTGTCCATGCCGTGGAAGTTCAGCGCGGGGGCGATGCGCGGCCGGGTGAATCCCGCCGACAGGCGGCTTTATATTTCCGGCCTGAAGGGCTGGCAGACGACCTCGCCGCGAGACGGCTGTTTCGAGCGGGTGCGTTATACCGGGGGCAAGGTCTACCTGCCTGTGGCGCTCGAGGTCAAGAAAAGCGGCATCAGGATGACCTTCAGCGAGCCCCTGGACGCTGAGTCGGCCTCGAGTCCGGACCGCTACGGCGTAGAGCGCTGGAATTATCGCTGGACGAAGAACTACGGCTCAAAGGACTGGCTCTTCAGCGATCCCAAGAAGATGGGGCGTGATCGAATGGCTGTCACCGGGGCGAAGCTCAGCGCCGATGGCCGCAGCGTTTTCCTCGAGCTTGCTGACCTCGCGCCCGTTATGCAGATGCGGATTCGCTACCGGCTCAGCTCAGCGGACGGAAACAAGGTCCGCGGCGAGGTCTTTCACACCATTCACAAGCTCGGCTCCGACTGAGAGCCGGCGATTACTTCCGCTTGGCGTAGTCCTGGTGGAGCTTGAGCTCATTCTCAGTGGGCTTCGGTGTGTCGACTCCGCCCTTGGGCACATCGGCTCCGGCGACCCAGACCATGGCGTTGAGCACCAGCTTGCGGAAATCGTCATCGGCGAAGTTCTTGTGATAGTGCAGCCCGGTGAAGCCGAAGCCGCGGCCGCCATCTGGACGCTGGCGAGCCCAGGCGACATGCTGAAGATCGCCCCTGGCCACCGAGGCGCGGACGGCCGGGTTTCCACTGTGGGCGCCGTTTCCTCGCTTCATGGTTTCCTTGGGGGCCACGGCGCTGAGGATGGGGGTCACGCCCTCCATCTTGTCGCGAAAGCGCATATGAAAATACCACTCATCGTTGGAGGTGAAGGGCTTCACTCCCTCGGTGATGGGGTGGTCCTTGGCGAGGGTCACGTCCTTGATGGTCCAGTGCGGGTTGACCGACCAGTGGGCCTCAAAGTAGCCCCCGATCCAGTCGAGGAAGCTGTCTCCCGGTTTCCCCTTGGGTACCTCGACTCCGTAGTGAAGGCAGGCCAGGCCGACGCCTTTTTTCATCAGAGCGTTGATCTCATCGAGATGCCTGTTGACCGGATGTCCGCCGCCGCCGTTCATGAAGAGAACGATTGAGTCGGCGTTGTCAAAGGCGGTCGGGTCCTTCGGCCAGTTGCCGCTCATCGCGGGTACGGCCGGCTTGAGGTGACCCTGGTTGAGATAGACGGTGGTGTGCACCGCCGTGGAGCTTTTATCGAGGAGCTCCTTCATCAGGAGATGGCCGGCGTTGAATTCATGCGAGCCGTAGCCATGGCTGCGGTGGCCGGAGACCATGACGATCTTCTTCTTGTCGCCGAGCTTCAGCCTCTTGAGGCGAATATTGCGGAACTGGACCGTCATCGGGGGGCCTGCGTGCAGCTGCAGGGCCAGGATTCCTGAGCGCCGACGCATTTTCTTGTCGCTGTCGAGCACCTTGCAGGTGACCTTGCCGTTGATCTCGTGGGTGAGCTGGTATCCCTTGGCGATGATCCGGTAGGAGTTCCAGTCTTCGTTCTTGATATTGGCCTGCAATTCGGCGGAATTGCCGACCTTCTCGAGTAGCCTGGGCTTGTGGTTGTCGCCGATCTCGGTGGATTGTCCGCGCTGGGCGAGGATTCCCCTGTAGCGCTCGCCGTAAAGGATGCCCGAGTAGGTCTTGCCCGCCTCGAAGTCGGCCTGGTAGCCGCCGACGACCCATTTTCCCCATTTCGGATTTTCGAAGCTCCGGTACTGGATCCCGCTGTTGCCGCCGATGATCTTGTAGTCGAGCCGCAGCTCGAAATCATCGAGCTCTCCCTGCCGCCAGATGATGAAGGTGTTTCCCCTGGTGGGCTTCTCCTTCGTCGTCTGCCCGGTGATGGCGCCGTCCTTGACGCTCCAGAAGTCGGGGTTTCCATCCCAGCCGTCGAGATCCTTGCCGTTGAAAATCGGCTTGAAGCCCTCTTCCGCGTCGGCGGCCCATGAGGGGAGCGAGGTGAAGATGGTCGGGAAAGCGAAAAGCGAAAGAATGAGAAGAGACTTCAGGTTCATCGAAAGACCTTCCTGTAGGCGTGGTTGCAATTGAATGGTAAGCCGTATGTTCTACCGACTGAATAAGGTAGAACCTCCGGGGCGCCGTTGCAAGCAGGCTTCAGGCTGGAGGGGGGTGTTGGGGATCAGGTGATCCCGATGCCCCGGGCGATGACGACCTTGCCCGAACGCACACGTTCGATGATTCCGAAGCTTTCGAGAAGTTTTTCGAAGGCATCGATCTTCTCGGAGTTGCCGGTCACCTCGACCACCATGGACTCCTCGGTGATGTCGACAGCCTTGCCGCGGAAGCATTCGGCTATCTGCAGGATCTCGCTGCGATTTTCAGGATTGGCGGTAACCTTCACCAGGGCCATCTCCCGCTCGACCGTGCTCTCACTCATGTGCTCGGTGGCGTGGACCGTGTCGACGAGCTTCTCCAACTGCTTGACGATCTGCTCGAGCTGGTCCGGATCACCTTCGCAGGAGATGGTCATACGGGAAAAACCCGGCTGGTGTCCAGCGCTGACGACCAGGGAGTCGATATTGAACCCCCGACGCGCGAATACCTGGGCAATTCTCGATAGGACTCCAGGCCGATCGTGGACCCGCATGCTGATGGTATGTTTGCCGTCTATGCTCATATTTTTTTTCCGGGGATCTGACGGATCAGGTGCTGCCTTCAGGTTTGGGAAGGGCTATCTTCGGCTTTTCCGTGATCATTTCACTCACCGCCGCTCCCGCTGGAATCATCGGAAAGACGTTGCCTTCCTTTTCAACGCAGGCATCGATAACGCAGGGGCCATCGTTGTAGTCGATCGCCTGTTGCAGGATGCGGCGGACATCGCCGCTTCTGCGGATACGGAAACCCTTGCAGCCGAAGGATTCAGCCAGCTTGACGAAATCGGGGTTTCCCTCGAGATCGACGCCGGAATAGCGGTTTTCGAAGAACATCTCCTGCCATTGTCGGACCATTCCAAGGTAGGCATTGTTGATGATCAACACCTTGATCGGCAGCTTGGAGGTGGCGGCGGTGGCCAGTTCCGGCATGGTCATCTGGAAGCCGCCGTCTCCGACCACGGCCCACACCTGGTGGCCGGGCCGGCCGAACTGGGCGCCGATCGCCGCAGGCATTCCGAAGCCCATGGTTCCCGCGCCGCCGCTGGTGATCCACTGGTAGTCGAGCCCGGTCTTGTAGAACTGGGCGCACCACATCTGGTGCTGGCCGACATCGGTGGTGACGATAGCTTCCCCTTTCGTAAGGTCGCTGAGAACATCGAGTACGTGCTGGGCTCTCAGGCCTCCTCGCTTGGGATATTTAAGCGGGAATTTATTCTTCCAGACGTTGACCTGCTTGAGCCAGTCCCCGGTGTCGAGGCCATTGATATGCTGGATCAGCTCCTCTAGGACCAGCTTCGCATCGCCTACGAGGGAGACATCGGGCTCGATGATCTTTCCGTGCTCGGCCGGGTCAATGTCCAGGTGGATTTTTTTCGCGGCAGGACAGAACTCGCTCAGCTTGCCGGTGATGCGGTCGTCCCACCTGGCGCCGATGGCCATGATCAGGTCACAGTCGACCACGGTCTTGTTGGCGTAGGCCGTTCCATGCATTCCCAGCATGCCGACAGAGAGCTCGTGGGTTTCAGGGAAGGCGCCCTTGCCGAGCAGGGTTGTGGTGACGGGAGCCCGGAGCTTTTCCGCAAGCTCTCTTACCAGTTCGGCGGCTCCGGAGATCCTGGCGCCCTGGCCAACATAAAGCAGCGGCTTCTTCGATGCGTGCAGTAGGTCGGCGCAGGCGTAGATGCTTTCCATGTCGCACATCTGCGGGAAGTTGTAGCCGGGGAGATGCTCATCTAGATCTTCCGGGAAGGTGGTTACGCACTCAGCCGATGCGACATCCTTTGGTACATCGACGAGCACGGGACCGGGCCGGCCGCTGGAAGCGATGAAGAAGGCCTCCTTCATGACCCTGGGTATATCGGCGACGTCCTTTACCAGGTAGGAATGTTTCACCACGGGGATCGTGATGCCGAAGATGTCCGCTTCCTGGAAGGCGTCCTTGCCGAGCATCGGGGTGATCTGCTGGCCCGAGACCACCACCATCGGAACGGAGTCCATGTGCGCGGTCAGGAGTCCTGTGACTGTATTCGTGGCCCCGGGGCCGCTGGTGACCAAGACGACGCCGGTCTTACCCGTCGCGCGGGCATATCCGTCGGCCATGTGGGTGGCCCCCTGCTCATGGCGGGTCAGGACCAGCTCGATCTTAGAATCGAGGATGGAATCAAAGATCGGCATCACTGCGCCGCCGGGCAGACCGAAGACGTATTCCACGCCTTCTCGACGGAAGGATTCGATGATGACGTCGGCGCCTGTTGTCATTTTTACCTGTTCCCTGCTAAGGGCGTTCTCTACTGAAATGAGTCTTTTAAGCCCGCAAAGCCCGCTCTGCTGCGTTTGCCGGGAGTGTTGAAGCCAGGTTCAACG
>Ga0163108_10000891_pt1 | contig 21957 bp, 21 predicted proteins | sample Fk1155metaG_FD_109644 | JGI IMG/M metagenome (GOLD analysis project Ga0163108, IMG submission 109644) | Marine microbial communities from the Central Pacific Ocean - Fk160115 155m metaG | ecosystem: Environmental > Aquatic > Marine > Oceanic > Photic zone | place: The Central Pacific Ocean...
TTATCCAGCAAAACCATTAGGATGTTATGGAGATGGAGGAGCTATCTTTACTAATAATAATGATTTAGCTAAAAAATGCAAAGCCATTCGTATCCACGGAACAACAGACGATAAATATAATAGTGAACTTATTGGACTGAATGGACGATTGGACAGTATACAAGCAGCTGTTTTACTAGAAAAACTTACTATTTTTGATGAAGAATTAGAAATGCGCAATCAAGTGAGCAATTATTACAGAAAATTTCTGAATAATGCGCAATATATTCCCAAAAATTATAATTCAGCGCATGCATTATTTTCAATCACGCTAGGTTTGAAGAAAAAAAGAGAAGAAGTAGTTCAAAGATTAACATCAAATAATATCCCAAGTGTTGTTTATTATAAATACCCTATTCATTTGATGAAAGGGTTTGCTTATTTAGGTTATAAAATTGGAGATTTTCCTATTTCTGAAGAGCTATCACAAACAATTGTAAGTTTACCTATGCATCCCTATCTTCATGAAAAGGAAATAGATCAGGTGGTAGAATCGATAAAAATAATTGATAATTTTTCTACGGGGAAAGATTAAATGAAAATTGCAATAACAGGAAGCGATGGATACATTGGTTCAACTTTAGTTGAGAAATTAAAAGATACAGATTATGATATTTATTTAATAGATATTAACGATTGGGATATCAGAACAGCGCCAATGGAAGGTAGATTACCACATCGTTGTGATGTTGTAGTTCACTTAGCAGCTTTGGTAAAAGTTGGCGAGAGCGTTGAAAAGCCATGGAATTATTATAATACAAATATTAATGGTACTCAAAAAGTAATTACTCATTTTCCTGGTGCTAAAATGATTTTTGCTTCTACTGCCGCAGCTTTTGATCCAACATCACCTTATGCAAAATCAAAAGTAGCAGCAGAAGATCTCATAAGAAATCAATGCAAAGATTATACTATATTTAGATTTTTTAATGTTGGTGGTGGAGAACCAAGCAATCCTGAAGGATTATATGCATCCATAATAAACGCATGCGAATCAGGAATATTTACTATTTATGGGAATGATTATAATACAAAGGATGGAACATGCGTAAGAGATTATGTGCATATTGATGATTTATGTGATGCAATTATTCAAGCAATCAATGATCCAGGAGCTATGACCGAATATGAACCACTTGGTTCTGGCAAGTCTTATACAGTGTTAGAGTATGTAAATGCATTTCTAGAAGAAAACGGACCCAAGTTTAAAGTAGAATGTGGCCCAAGAAGAGAAGGTGATAATGAATTAAGTGAGGTACCATTTATGAGCAAGTTTATGAATCCTCAAAAAACATTAAAGGATATAGTTAAATTATGAAAAAGATTTTAATAACAGGTGGTGCAGGATTTATTGCTCATCATGTAATTGATAAGATTTTATCTAGTACGGATTGGGAAATTATTACATTGGATCGATTAGATTTTAGTGGGAATCTAAATAGATTGAATGAAGTTGTAAGCGCCTATCCTGAATCTGAACAAAAAAGAGTACGTGTCATTCACCATGACTTGAAGGCAGAATTGAATCCAGAGATTACAGCCGCTATTGGAAAAGTAGATTATATTAGTCATCTTGCAGCAGGATCACATGTAGACAGATCAATTACATATCCATTAGAATTTGTAATGGATAATGTTGTAGGAACGGCACATATTCTTGATTATGCTAGAAAACTGGATCACCTGGAAAGATTTGCATATTTTAGCACAGACGAAGTTTTTGGACCAGCACCAAAGGGAGTAAATTATAAAGAAAATGATCGCTATAATTCTACCAACCCCTATTCAGCCACTAAAGCTGGAGCAGAAGAACTAGTGGTTGCTTATGAGAATACATATGGATTACCATCACTTATTACCCATACGATGAACGTGTTTGGAGAAAGACAAAATCCTGAAAAATATATTCCTATGGTTATTAAAAAAGTAAGAGATAATGAGACTGTTACTGTTCATGCAAATGCAGAAAAAACAGTAGCTGGATCACGCCATTATATTCATGCTGAAGATGTAGCAGATGCCTTATTGTTTTTATATCATTCTGATATTTCTTCTATGAAACCTGATGAGACAGGCGCTAAATGTGAAAAGTTTAATATTGTTGGAAAAGACGAAATTGATAATTTAGCATTAGCTCAATTTATAGCTGATACACAAGGTAAAAAGCTCAATTTTGAAATGGTAGACTTTCATTCTCAACGTCCTGGACATGATTTACGTTACGCGCTTGATGGTGGGAAAATGCAAAATATGGGATGGACACCTCAATCTGCCTACAAAAGACTAGAACAAGTCATAGATTGGACTTTAAAAAATGATAGATGGCTATCTATCTAAGGAAAGGTTGTTAACCTTTTTTAATTATAGCACGACCTTCTAGTTTTTCCCAATCTTTTTCTGGCCTTACTTTTAAATTGGCTTCCCAGGCACCAGACAATGTATGCATATCTAGTTCTAATGATTTACCTAAAGTAATCATTGCTTGAATGTCTTTAGGAAAACAAGCTCCTCCAAAGCCCAATTTACCATCAATTCCAGGTACATTAGTATGAGAATGACCTACTCTAGGATCTCCAATAAACCCTTCTACAGCTTTATCCCAGTCAACTTCCATTTTTGATGATACCAGTTTCATTTCATTCATAAATGATACCTTAGTTGCGAGGAAGCAATTATTCATATATTTAATTAGTTCTGCAGTTTGAAAATTAGTTTCAATAATAGGAACTGAGTTGTTGAATCTCCAGTTATAAAGCCCTGCAACTTTGCTTGTTAGCTTTTTCTCTCCACCAAGAACAATTCTTGATTGATTGATAAAATCATCGTTAGCATTTCTTTCTGTTAAGAATTCAGGATTAAAAACAATTTTTAATTTAGGAAACTTTTTTGAAAGCATATTAGTAGTTCCTGGGATTACTGTAGATCTTAATAAAATAATGCTATCATTATGACTGCATTGACTAATTTCAGAAAGTATATTTTCTACTATTTCAATATTTATACTTCCATCATCATTGGCTGGAGTAGGAACAGATAAAAAAATTATTTCCGAATCATTAATAGTTTCATCTAATGTGTGTGTACTTAAATCAGGATTCTTATCATATACTTTAATACTTGTTTGAAATTTAGGATTACAAGAGAATGCATATTCTACTGCAGAGCCAACAAATCCTTTGCCAATTATTCCTATTTTCAATTACAAACCTTTTAGTTTTTATTATTTTTCTATTAAAGTAGTAATGCTTAAAAATAGAATAGAAAAGTGAATAATAAAAGATAACTCAAAAAATATACCATAAATAGAAAACTTAAAAAGTGTTCTTTGTTATAAAAGAACATTATATTTCTTTTTATGAAAGCAGTCATATTAGCGGGAGGGTTAGGCACTAGACTTAGTGAAGAAACAGTTCATTGTCCCAAGCCTATGGTAAAAGTTGGACCAAAACCTATCTTATGGCATATTATGAAAATTTATTCATCATATGGAATCAATGATTTTGTTATATGTGCAGGTTATAAAGAGCATATGATTAGAGAATATTTTTCTAATAATTCATTTGACGAATCTTGGAAAGTCGATATTGTTGATACTGGAAAAGATTCAATGACTGGTGGAAGGTTGGCAAGAGTATATGACTATATTAAAGATGAAAAAGATTTTTGTTTTACATATGGCGATGGTCTTGCTGACATTAATATAGCTGATAGTATTGAGTTTCATAGAAATCATGGCAAACTTGCAACGATTACTGCTACTTATCCACCAGCTAGATTTGGTGCTTTACAAATTGAAGATAATCAAGTCATTAGTTTCTTGGAAAAACCAAAAGGAGATGGAAGGATGATTAATGGCGGATTCTTTGTACTTTCTCCAAAAGTAGTTGACCTTATTTTTGGTGACTTGTGTATTTGGGAAAAAGAACCATTAGAATCTTTAGTTAAAGATAGAGAACTAATGGCTTATAAACATCATAGTTTTTGGCATCCTATGGATACATTAAGAGATAAGAACTTTTTAAAAGATCTTTGGGAGTCTGGTGATGCCCCTTGGAAAAATTGGTAAGAAAAAATGTTATTGAATATATATAAAAATAAACGTGTCTTAATTACAGGAAATACAGGTTTCAAAGGTTCATGGCTAACTGTATGGCTATTAAAGTTAGGTGCTAAAGTCTGTGGTGTATCTGATGAAATTCCAACTAATCCTTCTATGTTTGAGCAGCTAAGTCTAGAAAAAAAGATTGAACATCATTATGTCGATGTGAGAGATTTAGACAAACTTCAACAAGTTGTTAATAAATTTAAACCTGATTTTATTTTCCACTTAGCGGCACAGGCAATTGTTTCTAAATCTTACGAAGATCCATTGAATACAATTACAACTAATGTTATAGGTACTTCGAATATTCTTGAATCAATAAAGAATATTAAACACAAATGTGCAGCAGTAATGATTACTTCGGATAAATGCTATGAAAACGTAGAATGGGAATGGGGATATAAAGAGACAGACCATCTTGGCGGTAAAGATATTTATAGTGCATCTAAAGGAGCTGCTGAGATGATATTTCATTCGTATTATCATTCTTTTTTTGAGAATAAAAATCCTAATATAAATATTGGTTCTGCTAGAGCAGGTAATGTTATCGGTGGTGGTGATTGGGCAAAAGATAGAATAGTAGTTGATTGTATAAAAAATTGGGCTGATGGTAAAACTGTAGAAATAAGAAGTCCAGAAGCAACCAGACCATGGCAACATGTTCTTGAGCCACTTAGCGGGTACCTAACCTTAGGTGCAAATCTTTTTAACAACTCAAAATTAAATGGCGAATCCTTTAATTTTGGACCAAAAGCTGAACAAAACAGAACAGTACTAGAATTGATAAAAGATTTAGGTGATGGCTTCAATATATCAAATAATATCGCTAAATATAAAGTAATTGACAATATCCCCTTTCATGAAGCTGGACTTTTGAAGCTAAATTGTGATAAATCATTATTTCATCTCAAGTGGGAAGCAAATCTTTACTATAAAGATTGTATTGATTTAGTGAGAGATTGGTATTTATCAAATATTAGAGAAGAAAATATGTATGATGTTACGTTTGACCAAATTGATTTTTACGAAAGAAAAGCTAATCAAAAAGAACTAATTTGGGCAGTAAATTAAAAATTTCAAGTATACCTGGCGTTCAGTATACCACTATTGATCCTATTGTTAATCCTAAGGGCAATATATTACATGCACTAAAAAAATCAGATGATACCTTTTCTGAATTTGGTGAAGCGTATTTCACTTCTGTATATAAGGCAGAAGTGAAAGGTTGGAAAAAACATAAATTAATGATTATGAATTTATTTGTTCCAGTTGGCAAAGCAACATTTTTTTTACATGATGAATTTTTAGGAATAACAGAGTCATACGAAATTGGAGAAAAAAACTATGGAAGATTAACAGTCCCAGCAGGAGTTTGGGTTGCTTTTAGAGGAGAATTAGAAAAAAACTTAATTCTAAATATTGCTTCAATAGAACATGATCCTAATGAATCTGAAGATAAAGATATTTCAAGCCTTTCTTTAGAGGAATCTTCTTAAGATGAAAATAGCTATTACTGGTAGCTCAGGATTATTAGGCTCTTCTTTTATTTCGTTTTTTAGTAAAAAAAATGAAAACTTTTTTACTGTTAATCGTAAAAACTATATTCCTGAAGTTTCAATTGATCAAGTCGTTAATTATTTTCAATCAGAAAATACTTCCATTATCATTCATTGTGCTGCAAACACTGATGTAGAATTATGTGAGAAAAATCAAAAGCAATGTTTCCATGATAATTATCAATTAACTGAAGTATTAACAAAAGTGAGTAAGAAATTAAATATAAAATTAATATTCATTAGCAGCACTGGTGTTTATGGTGATTATAAATCATCTCCATATATAGAGACAGATACTCCTAATCCAAAAACTGTTTATCATAAGTCTAAACTTGATTCTGAAACAATGATTCAAAATAATCTAAAAAATTATATAATTATCAGAACTGGTTGGCTATTTGGAGGCAATCCAAAATCACCTAAAAATTTTGTTTTAAATCGTTTGTTAGAAGCAAAAAATAGTGATGGGGAAATTTTTTCTAATATTGATCAAAAAGGAAATCCAACATATACAAATGATATAGTAAAAGTCATATATAATTTGATTCAATTTAATAAAACAGGTCTATTTAATTGTGTTAATGAGGGTGTAGCAAGTCGATATGAATATGTTTCTGAAATTATAAAAATTGCTAACTATCCTACAAAGGTAGAAAGAGTTAAAAAATCTGCTTTTAATAGAAAAGCTAATGTTTCAAATAATGAAATGGCAATTAATGCTAATCTTGATAGTATAGGTTTCAATAAAATGCCAAATTGGAGATTAAGTTTAAAGGACTATATGTCAAGCTTAGAAATATAATTTCATTGAATAATTTATTTTTTTGACCAAAAATTAAATCCATCTATATTTTTTGTAAGAATAAAATTATTGTTTATATAGTCATTTAGGATTATTAGCTGATCAAGATCTTTTAAAGATCTAACAGATGACGCCTCAATAATATGTGTAATATTATTAATTTTAATTTCTTTTATTATTTTCTCTTCTGATTTGTTATCAAGATATGAGTGTGTTATCATACTAAACCTCGAACTTGTGGTTCTGTCCGCTAAATAATAATATACATTTGCGTGGCCAATAATTAAGATTTTTTCAGACTCTAGACTTCTAATATTTTTTAGAATATTTACAATTTCATCTTCATTTGAAATTTTTCTAATATTTTTATGATAAGGTAAGCTAGAAATAGGTTTAGTAGATAAAGATTTAATACTGGAATAAAGGTTTATTGGACTTGAATAAAGATGCAAAAAAAGACCTGAAATTATACAATACAATACAATACGATTCTTTTTTTGAGAGAGAGATAAATATACAAGCAAACAAATAAAAGATGGATATAATACCGTTGCTCTTGTATAATGCGAATAATCACTTAATGGATATATTTCAAAATAGTGAGCAACTGTTATAATAAATAAAAATATTAACCCTGGATCAATTTTATTTTTTTCCTTAAAAATATTATAGTAAACGATTACACCAGCAATTATTATCGGAAAAATACTATATAAAAAAAGAGAAAGACGAATTTGGAGCAAATTCATTTTTATTAAATCTAAAGGCGAAGGAAATGGTATTGTAATATCAGAAGATTTGTATTCTGATATTGTAAGAATTGTATCATTAAGAAGAATGTTATAATATGGGAAAATATAGATTACATATGGAGTTAAAAATGCTATAAAAGCGAGTATCGTAATTAAAAAATATCCCCAATCAATTTTGTATTCTTTTTTATATAAAGAAATAGTCCTTAATATCATGAATAATCCATTTGCTGCAACATCTATTGCAAAAACATTATGTTTAGTAAGTAATTGAATTGCAAATAATACCCCCATACAGACTAAAAGCTTTCTATTTTTATTCTTTATATAGCAAAGATGATAGAAAGCAATCATAAGCGTTATTAAACCCGCAACAGTCGAAGCAGTAATGCGACATCCCTGATATAATCCCAATGATAATAATGAGATAAAAGCAGAGCTGATAATAATACTTTTTTCTTCGGTATAAAGCCTAACTATTTTAGTTGTAAAATAAGCTTGTAACATTATTATTAAAGATCCTACAACTCTAAAGATAAAAAATTGTTTACCAAACAATGAAATTAAAAAAGCATAAATATAGAACACAACTGGTCCATAAGGGGCAGATATATCTTCATAAAGCACTTTCCCATTCGCAATATTATTTCCTATATCTGCAGCCCAACCTTCATCAAAATGATAAGTATGTGTAGGTATAGTAACAAAAAAAGAAAAAAGAAAAAAAGATGTAAATAAGATGAATAATAATTTTTTAGTATCCATACTTAAAAATTTCATCACAAATTTCTTTGTTTTTATTTGCATTATTTTTTGTACCTTGTATCGCTTGTTTAATATTGTTAGAAAAAATATCTTTTAAATAATATGATTAATTTACACCTAAGAAAACAATTTTTTATTTTTATTATTGTAGGAATCACGACAGTTTCTATTGATTATGTTTCTTACTTATTCATTTTTTACCTTTTTGATATAGTAATATTAGCTAAAATGATTGGTTATATGCTCGGTACTTCTTTTTCTTTTCTAGCAAATAAAAAATGGACTTTTGCAGACAAGGGAAAAGAATATAATCAAGTAGTAAAGTTTTTAATACTCTATATTTTTACAATGGCAGTTAATAGCGCTGTTAATACCCTTGCTCTTGAATTTTTTAGTGGACCATCAAGTATTAATAAATCTTTTGTATTAGCAACTATGACATCTGCAATACTAAATTTTATAGGTATGAAATTTTATATTTTTACAAACAATAACTCAAAATAATGAAAAAATTAATCTATTTATTCTATAGCTATAAGTTTCTTTTACTGTATATAGCATTTGGGTTGACTTCGCTAATAGTTGAATTGCTTGTATTAAGAGCCTTACTTTCATTCGGGATTAACTATATTTATGCGATTATTATTTCTTGGCCAATTGGTTTATCGGTTGCATTTTGGTTGAATATTCATTTTAATTTTAATATTCCTAATAGTAAAAGAATAAGAGCATTATCATATTTTACAATCATATCTTTTCTATCTTTTTCTTTCCAATTTTTAATAAGAAATCAAATAAACGCATACGGTCTTGATATGGAATCCTCAAGATTTTTGATTTCTGGTATTTTTTTCAGTTTTTCATATTTATTACATAGAAGATTTTCTTTTAAAGAATATAAAAAAGTGGGTGTAGCTATCTATGCAGATGGCGTAGAAGATATAAGGTTAATTTTTGATAAAATATCTAATATTTGTGATTTTATTCATTTGGACATTGTAGATAAATCTTTCAATCCTGACTGCAAAGAAGTTAAAGCTTACAGATCAGAAGTTGTACGCGCTTATTGGCCTGATAAGAAAATAGAGGTGCATATAATGTCAAAAAATCCAAGTTTGTGGATTGAAGATTTATATCCACATGTTGATGTTATCTACATACACCCAACCTTAGATGAACCATTAATTGATGTTATTGATAAAATTAATTCTAACGGAGTAAAAGCTGGAATAGCTGTAGGAGTTAATGAAGATGTTGAAATTATTAGCACGCTCTTAGAATTGAAAAAAATAAAAAATATATTACTTTTAAGTATCCCAAAACCAGGATTTTCTGGACAAAAATTTGACATAGAAACTCTAACTACTCTTAAGACTTTAAACAATCATAAATATAGATCTGATTTCGAAGTTTGTATTGATGGCGGAGTGAATGATAAGACTGTAGGGTTTTTAAGTGTTGAGTCTGTAGTATCTGGATCATATGTTTTAAAAGCTACTAATCCCCTAGAGAATATCATGCACTTGCAAACTTCAGCTGAATATGTTAGATATTAAGTCCCTTAAGTCTAAAATAAAAAAAAGCGTTAATGAAAAATTATCAGAAATTGACGGAGTAGTTTCTGTAACATTTGTAGGCTCTTTTGAATCTTCTTTATCGATAGATCTAATTAGCGATATTGATATTATAGTAATTGTCAAAAAGCTTAATAAGAATATTTTTGATAAGATAAAAAAAAATATTTCTGAAATTGAAGCTAAAAATATCGGACTTGCTGGTTATAACATTAAACTAAATATGAGTTTTGGACCTTTAAAATTCAATAATGATAAGACAGCTATTTTTCATTTAATGGTCTATGATATTGAGGGACACAGGAATCATGTATTAGAAAGTCCGTTTACTTGTCTTGATTGGGAAGCAAATGATGCTTCTTTTGGAACTAATTTAAGAGATATATATACAGCACATGGAGTACAAATTGATGACCTGTTAAGTTCAAGAAGAAGCCTTAGTGGATATATTAATGACTTAAAAAGTAGTTCAATAACCTATAGAGCTTATAATTTTTCAGAAAAGAATGTTACTGAAGATAGATTAGTTTTTGATATGGACGAAAGACATAGAAAGGAGTATGCATATCATGTCATTAAATTTCTACAAAAGAATTTATTAAAAATTTTAAGTCAAGAAAATTTACAAATAGACATACATGAACAAGCTATATCTTTTAATAAATTAGATAAAAAATTTGAAATACATACCAAGTTTCTAATCGAGCTTCACAAATGGAAATATGAGAATGGCAATGAACCACAATCTATAATTAAGCGTTTAACACTTTTTATAGACGACCTAACAAACTGGATAAATAATTTAAAATTGTCAGAATTAACTTTTTATAGACATGAAGAAACTGAATTAAACGATGGTTCTTTCCTCGGCCAAAGAAGAAATCCCGATATTATTAAAAAGAAATTTTCTTTAGAGAAAAATGAATATAGCTTGGTAGTGACTAGTAGTCTACAGAGATCTATTAGCACTGGACTATTGCTAAATAGTAAGAAATATATTGAGTCTACCTTATTAGATGAGATTGATTATGGCTTAGCCGAAGGAATGCAAGCGGATGAATTTAAAAAAGAATTTCCTCTGATTTCTAATCAGTGGAATCTTAAAAAAGATCCAAAATTTCCTGAAGGTGAAAATCAATCTGATGTTTTAACTAGATTAAATTCTTTTTTGAAAAATAGTTTCCTGAAAAATAATACCGCAATTGTCACTCATAATGTTGTATTGAGAGCATTAATTGGTCAAATGTATAATATTGACTTGTATAAGTGGTTTAAATTGAGTCCAAAGCATTTAGAAAAAAATAAGTTTTTTAAATATCATGATATACTAATTCCTAACTTCTCAAAAAAACAACAAGCATATTATAAGGACTCTGTATCAGAGTTTTCATTTGATATTGTCAAATATGCAATTTTTTTGATTCCACCAATAGAAATAGGCAAATATATTCAAAAATGTAAAAAACTTTCTCATCAGATTGAACCTGATGCTAATTATGTTAATCATCCTCCACATAGTACTTTATTTTTATTCAATTCTAATAGATTATATGAGAGTGACATTATAAGTGCTTTAGATATTGAAAAAGTTAGTTTTGAAATTAAAGACTGGATAGTATTTAAAAATGATGTACTGACAGATAAGAATACTCTTGCTCTATCAGTTAAAAAAACAAAAGAAATATTAAAAATTCAAAAAGAAATTGCAAACTCTTTATTAGAATTTATTAACAAACCCATGAGCTATACATCCGATTGGGCAGGTATTGGAGCAAATACTGTAGATAAAATGATTACATCAAATATGGATAAAGAATACAGGGATTCTTACGACAAATATGGCTTTCCATTTGTAGGAGATCATTGGATTCCTCATTTAACTATTGCTTCTATTATTAATAAAGAATTAATTAGTAAATTACAATCTATTGATTTTGATTTTAGTAAATTATCAACTGGTGATATATGCCTGTATAGAATAGATGGAGAGGACCATACTTTAATACATAAGTGGACTTAATTATTCAAAAAAATGAAAATTAATTTAATACCAATGGCTGGATTAGGTCAACGTTATGTTGATGAAGGTTATAAGGTTCCTAAGCCATTAATTGAAATTGAAGGCATACCTATGGTTGTTCGTGCATATCAATCACTTCCCGATTCTGATCGAAATATTTTAGTGTGTAGAAAAGAACATATAAGAAAATATCACCTAGATAAGGTTTTAAAAAATTTTATACCAAACTTAATTATTGTAGAAATAGATAAAATAACAGAAGGTCAGGCAATAACATGCTTACTTGCAAAAGATCATATTCCTGAAAATTCAATATTGACTATAGGAGCTTCTGATAACGATATGACCTATAATATTAATGAATATAATAAATTTATTAGCGAATCAGATTGCGATGGTTTGGTATGGACATTCAGAAACAATCAATCAGTTCTTCAAGACCCTTATATGTACGGTTGGGTTAAAAATGAAAATAAAATTGTAAAAGAAATTATATGCAAAACTCCTATTAGTAAAACCCCTATGAACGATCATGCATTAGTGGGAGCATTCACATTTAAAAAAGCAAAATTTTTTTTTGATTCAGTTAAAAGTATGGTAGAAGATGATTGTAGAATTAATAATGAGTTCTATATTGATACAGCAATTAACTATTCTATTAAAGCGAAAAAATCTATAAGAATTTTTGAAGTAGACGAATATATTTGTTGGGGCACACCTCAAGACTATGTTAACTATCAATATTGGTCTTCATATTTCAAAAAACAAACAATATGAGTATAGCTCTTTCAGTAGTCATTCCATGCTATAATGAAGGTAATAATCTAAAAATTCTTCTAGAGTCCTGTAGGAATGCAATTGGAAAAAGAGAAAATATTGAGATAATTATAGTAGATAATGGATCAAGCGACTTGTCTCTTGATATATTAAAGGATATACTAAAAGATAAGAAATATGCGTTTGTAAATGTTAAAAAAGTAGAAAATAATATAGGATATGGTCATGGAATTTTAGAAGGTTTAGCAATTGCAAAAGGACAAATTTTAAGTTGGACACATGCAGATTTACAAACTGACCCCTTAGATGTTATTTTAGCGTTTGAAAAACATCAAATTGACTTGCTTGATTCTAGCTGTATTGTGAAGGGAAATAGAAAAGGTAGAAATATTTTCGATAATATTTTTACTGGTAGTATGGCCTTAATATCTTCAATTTTTCTTAAATCATTTTTATGGGATATCAATGCTCAACCAAAAATATTCCATAGGAATTTTCTTTTATTATTAGATAAAGCCCCATTAGATTTTTCTTTAGATCTCTACTTTCTATATATTGCTAAAAAATCTGAAACTACCATTCATTCATATCCTGTTAAATTTTTAGAAAGAAAATTTGGAGAAGCAAAAGGCGGCGGAACTTTAAGTGGAAAATTAAAATTAATTAGACGTACATTAAAATATATTATTCAATTAAGAAAAGATGTGTTAAGTGAAAAACGATAATATTGAAATTATAGTTCACAGAATAAATACAGTAGAGGCTTTATTAAAAGTTCCAAATCACTATGGATGTGAGATAGATATTCGATCTATGGGAAGTAATTTAATTTTAAATCATGAACCATACCAAGGGGGAGAGCTACTTTCTGACTATCTAGATGCATACAATCATGGATTGTTAGTTTTGAACATTAAAGAAGCTGGCATTGAGAATGATGTTATCGATTTAGTCAAATTAAAAGGCATCAAAAAGTATTTTTTGTTAGATGTAGAGTTTCCCTATATTTACAAATATGCAAGGCTAGGAGAGAAAAATATTGCAGTTAGATACTCTGAAGATGAACCTATTGAACTCGCCTTGAAGTATAAAGATAAAGTAGATTGGATATGGATTGATACCAATACTAAGCTCCCTATAGACAGAAAAATTGCTTTAGATTTAAGTGGATTTAAAACATGTTTGGTATGTCCAGAACGCTGGGATAGACCAGAAGATATTATAGTATACAGAAAAAAAATGTCTAAATTAGGATTTAGTCCTGATGCAGTTATGACTAGTTTACAATGTGTTGAATTATGGAAAAAAAAGATTTAAATAAACTTAAAAAACAAGCCTTTAACGCTAATCTTAATATTAAGAAAGAAGGATTAGTTGTTTTGACCTGGGGTAATGCATCAGCAATAAATAGAGATTTAGGTTTATTTGCAATTAAACCTAGCGGTGTTTCGTATGATTTACTGAGATGGGAAGATATGGTTGTTGTTGATTTGAAGGGCAACATTATTGACTCTAAATTGAAACCATCATCTGATACTTTAACCCATTTAGAAATTTATAAAGGCTTTCAATTAATAAATGGCATAGTTCATACTCACTCAAATTGGGCAACAATTTGGTCTCAATCTGGAAAGAATATTCCTACGCTTGGCACTACTCATGCTGATCATTTTTATGGTGAAATTCCATGTATAAAACCATTAAATAAATCAAGAGTAGAATCAGGATATGAACATGAGACAGGTAAACAAATTGTTAATTATTTTAAAAGAAAAAAAATTAATCCTCTTCATATGCCAGCATGTTTGTTATCTGGTCATGCGTCTTTTGTTTGGGGAGAAAATATTAGTGATGCATTTAACAATGCTATTGCATTAGAGTCATGTGCAAATATGGCTTTTCATACTCTTATGATTAATAAAAATTCCAAACTACGAGATTATATTCTAAGGAAACATTTTCGTAGAAAGCATGGGAAAAATGCCTACTACGGCCAAGATAATTGATCGATAATAAAAAATTTAATTTTAATCTCATTTTTTCATACGCACAATTTTTTGTGACTTCAATTTTCCCTATTTTAGTTATGATTTATGCTTCAAATATACTGTCAATATCTGTATGGGGAGAAATTTTATTATTACAATCATTTTCATTATTTTCATCAATATTAATTGGATTTGGCACTGAAGTATATGGATTAAGAGAAATTTCAAAATCTATATCTGATGAGGGTAAAATTAGTAAAATTATTAATCAGGTTTTTATTTTAAGGATAGTAAATTTTTTTATATTTTTTTCTATCTCTTTTTTACTTGTTTCTATCCTAAAAATACCTATTCATTTATTTTTAATAATTCTACTTTGGACATTTTCATTAATAATATCTCCATTATGGATTTATACCGCTTTAGGTAAGTTAAATTCTTTCTTTTATATTGAACTGTTTATTAAGTCTATAGCAATTTTACTTATTTATTTCAATGTATTAGGTGATACCGATAATGATTTCCTTATCTTAATTCTTATTGGTGTACATTATTTTATAAACATTGCTAGTTTAATGAATATTAGAAAAAATATCCGTTTTTATAGTCATCCAATTAGTTCTTTAAAAGAAATATACACTGAAACAACCCCATTTTTTTTGATTCAATTTTGTGCTAATATTTTTACTTCTTTTCCTATATTAATTGTTGGGTATACTCTGGGCTCAGCTCAAGCTGCTATCTTTGGCAATGCTGAGAGATTGTTTAGAATGTTCAGGTCTTTGTACAGTCCTATTAATAGAATTGTGCTTAAGTTCTCTTCTTCTCAAAAGATTGATAATAAAGTAAAAATGAAAGAGTTCATATTTGCAGGATTTATTGGGATATTAGTGTTTTTATTGGGTGCTATTTTTATATCATTTTTTGTAGAAATAATTTTAGGAAAAAAATATATTGATTCTATATCTATAGCACTTATTCTAATATCTGCTATTCCATTCATTTTTGCTGGTAATCAAATTTTGCATAGCTACATTTATCCCTCTAATAATGAATTATTTTTTATGAAAACATTATTGTGGCTTACTCCATTCAACATAATATCTCTTTTTAGTCTTTCATATTTTATGGGATTACATGGCACTGCATTATCTATGTTTATCGCAGAATTAGCCCTATGTATAGTATTCTTTTCTTTTATAAAAACTAAATTCAGAAATACTTAATATCCTCAAATGAAAAAAATGAAATTATCCATAATTGTATGCGCATATAATGAACAAGATTCAATAAAAAAATGTATTGAAGAATTATTAGATCAAGTTATTAATCACCATAATATTGAAATTATCATTATTGATAATGATTCAAAAGATCAAACTTATCATATAGCATCAGAGTGTATAAAGAATTCATTATTTAAAAATATAACACTCTTCTCAATAGAACATTGCCCGTTAACGGGTTCCCGAAATTTTGGTCTAAATGTTGCCAGAGGAGATTATGTAGCATATATTGATGCAGATGGTTATATCATGGATAAATGGATTTCTAAACTTGTAGCAAATATTCAAAATGATTTTGATATTTTCTCAGGTTTAGTTTCCATTAACCCTTCAAGTAGTTTTTTTTCAAAAGGTATTTTTTATAGTCACTTTTTACCATCTCTAGAAAGTAGTAGTAGAAAAAATAAAATAATTGGAGCTAATATGGCTTTCAAAAGGTCTAAGTTGCTATCTGTAAAAGGATTTCATACTGTTCCCACTGGCAGAGGAGATGAGACGCTTGTTTTTAGTCTTTTAAAAGAAAAGTTTAAGTCCTTAAAAATAATTTATGACAAATCTTGTAAGGTGGTTAATTCTTACCCACATAAAATTTCTATATGGTTTTCTCAGCAAATTGAAGAAGGAAGATCTGGTAGGAGCATAGATCGTTCTATTTATAAAATAATCATTAAATCTCTTTTTAAGTTACCTTCATTTATTTTACCAATTATTGTATTAGTAGATTTTTTCTTTAATATCAGCCCCAATATTTATTTGAGTTTATTATTTCTGTTATTTATAAGACATCTATTCCGATTTCAATACTACTCTAATTCAATTCAAACCGGTTTTAACAATCTTGGAATTCAATATATATTATTTTTCCCAATACTTATTTTAGGCTCAGTATTTTTAGATTTTGGTTACTTTTTTGGATTACTTGATCAGAGAGGAAGAAATTATATTATTTCAAATCCTGGAAAATTGTTAAAAAAATATCCTAATTAGTATGCGATCATCTCCTAAAAAAGCATTATTAATGGATATTAACACTATCAACAGTGTATGTATAAAATATTTGGGTGAAGATATTAATATATTTCTTTATGGAAGTTATGGAGCGAATCAAGGGGGATGGGTTGTAGATGACAATAATAATTACTATCCATACAACGATTATGATATTTTAGTATTAAAGGATATCAGTAGAAATGAAGATCTTAATTTATTGCCAATTATTAAGAAAGAATTACTAGAAAATATTAATGTTCGTTTTATTGACCTGTCTTTTACTAATCATTCAAAAATGGAATCTCTTAAGCCAACAGTAGAAAATTTTGATATAATAAATGCTTCAAAACAAATTTTTGGCAATTATGATTTTAGGCAACATGTAAATCAAATAAATAAAAAAAATATAACATTAAAAGAAATCGAAAAATTATTTTTTACCAGATTGTGGGTTTTTTCAGGCGCAATAACCAATTTAGAGAAAGATAAATCATTTCGTTTGACTCAAATAGCAAAGGCAATTTTTGCTATTGTAGATGCAATTTTGATTGAAAATAAAACATACACATCATTGTATGCCGATAAAAAGAATATTATTGAAAATTTTGTAAGTAAAGAGTTCTTTTCTTTAGTATGTTGGGCTTATAAGCAACGGTCTAGACCATCTTCAGAATTAAATTTGAATCAATTTGTAGATGGTGAAAAAAAATATAATGAAAATTTTCTATCTAAAGCTGTTTGTGAAGAGTATAAGTTGGTTTTTTTAAGAATTTTAGGAAAAAAGTATAAAAAATCTTTTAAGACTATAAATGAATTTCGTTATTTTTATCAATCGTCAATTATGATTAAAATAAAAAGATTAATTTATCCAATTGTTAAGGGTAGATCTTACAATAAAGAGATTTATACAAGAAGCGCATTTATGATTAAGCTATCTGTATTACTTTCCGAAATTAGTGATTCGGAGGCGTTAGAAATGTTAAACAATGCTAGAGTTTTTTTTGGTATTAAAGAAAATGAGTATAATTATATATGCTATGAAATTGCAAAAAAGTCATAATATAAAATGAGTAAGATTTCTAACTCTTATTTTCTTGTATTTGATGCTCTTAGATCAGACCATATAAAATATATGCCTTGGCTGTCATCAAAGATTGATGATGGTATTTATGTAAAAAATTTAGAAATCTCGAGCGGATTTTGTGAGCGCTCTGAAATATTTTTTAACTTAAAACCATCAGAAACTGGATTTGTTAATGCAATAACTATCGATATTGATTCAAAAAATAAAACTCGCCCATATTCGTGGTTTCCAGATTGGGTAATAACTCCCCTTATTTTTTTTGAAAAAAATCAATTTTTACAAAAAATTATTAGACGTCTCTTATGGAAAATTTCTTTAAAAAAATCATCTCCTACTATGTATCCTCAAAGAATTCCTTTAAATATTTTAGATAAAGTCATCCTTACAGAAGATGCCATTAACTTTGAAGAGTATTCAAAGAAAATTGAATCAGGGCTCTTATGGGAATATATTCAACGTGATTATAAGATTAATTGGGATTATTTTACTTCTTTATCAGGCACTTCTCTTGGGACAGACTATTCTCGCCTTAAAATTCTTTCAGAAAAACTCTCTGATTATAATCGCTCATTTATACCAATATATATTAGCATGGCAGATGTTCTTGGGCATAAATTTGGGCCACACTCAGCAGAAATCATTACAGGCCTAAAAGAGTTAGATTTAAGAATAAAAGCGTTTTATAAGTCATGCATAAAAAATGATAAAGACAGTAGGATATCTTTTTTAGGAGATCATGGAATGGAACAAGTTGACAGAAGTATTGATATTCAACTTATCATTGATGCTATTAGTATGAAAATGAATCTTAAGTTAAGAAAAGATTTTTACTATTTTTTAGATTCCACAATGCTCAGGATATGGTGGAAGTCGTCTAATACAGAAAAATTTAACTTATTTTCTAAAGAACTAATCTCTAATAAAGAATTAATAGAGAGCGGTTACTTTCTGAATGACGAAGATTGTAAAAATGAAGGACTACCACCTGCAAAGGATATTGGTGATATTGTTTGGTGGGCTAAGAAAGGCATTCAAATAAGTCCAGACTTTTTTCACAATGAAGGAAAAATAAAGGCTGGTATGCATGGGTATCTTAAAAAAGACAAAATTAGTTCTGGATTTTTTCTATCAATTTCTAATGATATTTTATCACAGTCATATAATAATTTAGATGCATCCAATCTTATGGATATATATAGAGGAACGAAGTAAAAGAGATACTTATACATTTTTAGCAATAATTAAGAATAAACATTTTGATAAATAACAATAATAACAATTTTTTGAGTTTATCTCTAAAAACTTTTCTTAGAGGATTTGTACTTTTACTAGTATTTCTTATCTCAGTTTTTCTTGGCAATTTATATATTGAAGGAGATCAAACTGTATATATAAGAACTTATAATGGAATACCTGACTACAGCTTTTTTGATGCATATTTATTTTATACTTTTAATATTTCATCAATAGAAATTATTCATTTCGTTATTGTATGGTTAGCAAGCAACTTAGGAATAGAGAAGGTTATCTTTATGTCAGGATGTAATACGCTCATTGCTGGACTAATAATCAAAATATTTGATAAAATGAATGTTAGTTTTGCAATTACAGCTCTTTTTATCCTTACAAATTTTTATATATATGTAATTTTCTTTGCTGCAGAAAGGTTAAAGTTTGGCATTTTATTTTTTTTACTATGTGTTATCTACAGAAAAAGACGTTATTTATATCCACTACTATTAATCGCTTCAATACTATCTCACCTACAAATGTTAATTCTTTTTTCATGTAAAGCATTTGAATTATTCATCACTGAAATACAAAACATTATATTTACTTTTAAATTAAAGTGGTCATTATTGCTTCCATTGCCGATTATTTTGGTTGGTTTACTTTTTCTACAAAATTCTATTTTTGAAAAAATATTAGTATATGCTAACGCTAATTCAATATTTGATTTTTTAAGAATTATAATATTTTTTCTTATATCTATCTTTTATGCCAAAGATAAAAATGAACCTGTACTTTATTTCGTTCCATTATTTGTTGCTATATATTTTGTTGGCGGAGATAGAGTTAATATGATTGGTTATATTGTTAGTTTATACTATTGTTTACCCTACCGTCGAGGAATAAATCTAGGTATGCTTATTACTAGTTTTTATTTTCTATATATGAATATTGATTTTGTATTCAGAGTTATTGAATATGGAAATGGATTCCTTCCTCGATGAATTCATTTGCTGTACATCATATTGCTCCATTTATAGTTAAGAAACAATTGAGCGGACATTCTTATGCTGTGCCAGCTTTGTGTGAATCTGTTTCAGGTTATATTGATACCCACCTACATACTGCTGGATCAAGTAACCTGGTATTTGATCCTTCATTTATAGTGCATGAATATAGAATTGACCCGATGCTCAGATCTATTTTGTCTTCACAAGATTTTAAATTGGGTTTAAAAAAAATCACCCATGACGGTGATATAATTCATGGTCATGGAGTATGGAGAATGCCGCAACTTTATTCTTTATTAGTAAAAAAAATAAAAAATATCAAAATAGTTAATTCTCCCAAAGGAAGTTTTTCGAAAGACGCTCTAAATGTATCAAAGTATAAAAAATTTCTTTTTAGTCTATTTTCAAGTCAAAATAAGATGCTATCACAATGTGATGCATTCCATGCTACAGCTATTAAAGAAAAAGATGAAATTAGATCTTTGGGTTACAAGCAACCAATTGCTATCATACCAGAAGGTATTGATATACCAATTCGCAGAAAGATAAATTTCAGTACAGAAAAAACTAAATTTTTATATTTGGGAAGAATTCATCCAATTAAAGGGTTGGATCTCTTGATTAAAACATGGGCTAGAATTGAATCAGAAAACAAAAATTGTACACTAGAAATATGTGGCTATTATGAAGACAGTAACTATTTCCAATCTTTGCAAGACCTAATAAAAAAATTGGGTTTAAAAACCATATTTTTTACTGATAAAGTATCAGGGTTAAATAAGGAAGAAAAGTATCTTGATAATGATGTATTTATAATACCTTCTCAATCAGAAAATTTTGGATTAGTGATTGCTGAAGCTATGTCGTATGGGTTGCCAGTTATCGTATCAGAAGAAACACCTTGGCCTATTGTTAAAAAAAATAATTATGGATGGGTTATTAGTTTGAATGAAGATGATATATATTTAGCAATATCGGAAGCAAACACTTGTGATAAAACTGATTTAAAAGATATGGGTAATCTTGGAAGAAAGTATATTGAAGAGCATTTTTCTTGGAATGTATTGAGTAAAGATTATTTAGCTTTTTATGACTGGGTAAGAAACGGTGGTACTCCACCTCATTTTATGGACATACTTTAAGAATGAAGATATTAGTATTAGGTGCAAGTGGAGAAATTGGACATATTGTATGTAAGATTCTTTCAAAAAATCATGAAGTATTTTCTTTAATGAGAGAAAATAAGAAACTCAGTAGTTTAAATTTTTTTGATAATGTTTTATCAAAAAATCACTGTATCGTTATTGAAAGTTTTGAAAATTTCAATGTTGTAAAATCTCAGATTAAAAAAATTAATCCAGACATTTTGATTAATTGTTTGGGGGTAGTAAAACATAGAAAAGAATGCAAAGAAGGATTTATAGAGACAGAATATATTAATTCGACTCTACCCCATTTATTAGCTAAAACATGTATCGATAATAATATAAGATTTATTCATTTGAGTACGGATTGTGTGTTTTCTGGAGAAAAAGGCAATTACAGTGAAAGTGATATTCCCGATCCAAAAGACTACTATGGCCAATCTAAGATGCTGGGCGAAGTTAATTTGTCCAACGCATTAACACTCAGAACTTCATTTATCGGACCGGCGCTCTTTCATAAAACTGGTCTGTTTGAATGGGTGAAACAGCAGAAAAATCAAACTATCAATGGATATAGAAATGCGATCTATTCTGGCCTGACCACAGTGGCATTTTCCAATATATTAAGAGAAATAATTGAAAATCATCCTGATTTAGGCGGACTATTTAATATTTCTTCAGAGCCTATTAGTAAATTTGATTTGATACATTTGCTGAATGAAAAATTTACACTAAATATAGAAATTAAACCTGACAACACCTTTTTTTGCGATAGAAGCCTTAACTCAACAGCTTTCAGAGATAAAACAAATATTTGTATACCTTCATGGGAGAAAA
>Ga0163108_10000892_pt1 | contig 21953 bp, 16 predicted proteins | sample Fk1155metaG_FD_109644 | JGI IMG/M metagenome (GOLD analysis project Ga0163108, IMG submission 109644) | Marine microbial communities from the Central Pacific Ocean - Fk160115 155m metaG | ecosystem: Environmental > Aquatic > Marine > Oceanic > Photic zone | place: The Central Pacific Ocean...
GAAAGATGCCAACGGTCGCCCCAATCGTTACTTTCACATGCGTGTCGGTAAGAATGCCCAGGGGCGAGCCATTGAAGATGTGGCTTCGGCCCAGAAGAGCGTGGCCGCCATGCTGGTCGGAATAGCCCAACACAAGGGTCTCTTGAAAATCGACGACCCGGTCCACAAGCACTTAGGTAAGGGTTGGTCCAAGGCACCTGCCAAGGCCGAGACCAGGATTACAATTCGTCATTTGATTACGATGACCAGCGGCCTGACGACCGCGCTGGAGTACGAGGTGCCGGCGGGAAAGAAATGGATGTACAACACGAATGCCTATTCCCGGTCCCTGATGTGTGTCGCCAAGGCTGCCAACTTGAAGTCCAACGAACTGACCAGCAAATGGCTCACGGAGCCCACGGGCATGCGGGACTCGCGTTGGGCTCCTCGCCCCTGGGTCTCGATGCGAGCGGATGCCAATAGCGTGGGTTTTGCCACCACGGCCCGTGACCTGGCTCGCTTCGGACTCTTGATGTTGGCGAACGGTCACTGGGATGGCCAAAACGTGATCGAGGATAAAGCTTATATCAAGGAAGCCCTCTCGCCTTCCCAACAACTGAATGGTTCCTATGGTTACCTCTGGTGGTTGAATGTGAATCGTCCCAGGACTGCCGGTAACAAAAGTGGCGGTCGTATGATCTTCGCAGCTCCACCGGACATGTATGCTGCCAAGGGGGCGCTGGTGCGTCGCCTGTACGTGTTGCCGACCCAGCAGGTTGTCATTACGCGACTGGGCGACCAGCCCGCAAAAGACTTTGATACACAGTTTTTTAAACGACTGAAACAAGCGATCGGAAAATGATCGCCCCGCAGGTTCCAGGAAAGGAATGATTGATGTTCTTCAAGCTCCAATCACGACGGCAATGGCTCTTGGTTTCGATGTTCAGCCTGGTATTGTCGGCGCTGGTTCATGCCGAGGATCCAGGCAAGGTTCCGGAAGGGTGGATCAGTAAATCTCCGCGAGATGAGATTCGCCCGGAATTTGTTTACGAACCGAAAGGTGGTCCCGCTGGACAGGGGAGCCTGGTGATCCGGGCGGACCAGCGAGAGGGCCTGTTTGGCTGGTGGGAAAAGACCATTTCAGTCGAGGGAGGAAACTACTACAAATTTTCCGTTCTTTCTAAGGTGACCGGATTGGCATCGTCGCGGCGCGCGGTGGTGGCTCGTATCCTCTGGCAGGACGACAAAGGAAACAAGGTGCGACGTGATAAGCCATCGTTTGCGTCTTATCGCCCCGGTGAGCGTCCCCACGCGGAACCTGAGTTCCCGGTTAGCGGTCCCCTGCGAGCGGACGGTTGGAGCGAGGTGGCAGGGGTCTACCATGCACCGACGGAAGCCACCCGGGCAGTCGTGGAATTGTCTTATCGCTGGGAACCGGGTGGAGAAGCCGCCTGGTCTGATTTTTCTCTTCGCAAGACAACGGCCCCCCGGCCTCGCAAGGTTCGACTGGCAACGGTGCATTACCGTCCTAGTGAAGGGAAAACGAACCTGGAGAAGTGCCAGTTGTTTGCTCCCATGATCAGCAAGGCAGCTGAGCAGAAAGCAGATTTCATCGTGCTGCCAGAAACGCTAACCATCTTTGGCAGAGGGCGTACCTATGCTGAATGTGCAGAACCGGTCCCTGGTCCATGTACGAAATATTTCGGTCAACTTGCCAAGAAACACGATTTGTATATCGTGGCCGGCTTGCTCGAACGAGCGGACCACAAGGTCTATAACGTGGCCGTCCTGATCGGTCCGGACGGTGACGTGGTGGGCAAGTATCGTAAAGTCTGTTTGCCACGCGGTGAAATCGAGGGCGGGATCACGCCAGGTAATGATTACCCGGTTTTCCAGACTCGCTTTGGCAAGGTGGGCATGATGGTTTGCTACGATGGTTTCTTCCCGGAAGTGGCCCGTGAGTTAAGCAACCGGGGAGCGGAGGTGATCGCCTGGCCGGTCTGGGGATGCAACCCGCTGCTCGGTGCCGCCCGCGCCTGTGAGAACCATGTCTACGTCGTGAGCAGTACCTACACCGATGCCTCCTCTAACTGGATGATTACGGCCGTTTATGGCCATGATGGAAAACCGTTGGCACAGGCCAGGAAATGGGGAGACGTGGTGATTGCCGAAGTTGACTTGAACCAGCCACTGCACTGGCAAAGCCTGGGTGATTTTAAGTCGCAGATCCAGCCTCATCGGCCGCCCACGCCTGTCCCCGGCAAGTAACGCCAGACAGAAGGGTCGGTCTACCTGGCGTTGCCTTTCAACTGCTTGAGCAGGTCCACCAGCCCCTGCTGGATCTTTGGCTCCGCGCCCACTTCCAGGAAACTGGACCGCGCCGGCCAGGTTTCATAGCCGCCCAGCTTGTGTTGCTCGGGCCCTGGAAGATAGCCTCCATAGCCGTTGGCTAACTCGATCGTGAAGGTCTTGGGGAAAGGACTGCTTTGCTTGATGGCCAGCCCTGTTTCGGCAAACACCTCGCAGGGAGCTGCTGCGATGGCGACATCCCCCAGCCGCAGTGCTTGCAGGATGATCGATTTCTGTGCGGGGTACCGCGAGAGGTGGAGCGTTTCATTGGCATAGACGGTGGCCCAGCGGTGAGGATGCTTGGCTTCAGGGCGCGACAGGATATCCTTGGCCCAGGCGATCCGTTTTTTATCCGGCTTCCGTACGTCCAGGCTTAACTTGGTCTGGACAGCCTGCAGCGTAATGTCCGATCGGTGGTTCATCGTTGCGATGGACTTGATCGTTTCATCGGCCAGCATGCGAGCGGAGACCTTGATCCACTCGAAAGGTTCGTACTTCTTGCCATCTTTGCGAATGGCACCCGTATTGCCACTGGTTCCGTTGGACATGATACCGACCATGGTCGGATGCCCTTTGCCCGTTGTCAGCGAGGACTCCAGGGCTGCGGCATAATGGCCAAAGTAATCAGCGCTCACGATTCCACGTTGGTAGCCGCCACAGTAATGAACACTGAAATTTCCCAGTACCGCGAGTGGGCTACCATCCGCGTGTTGCAGGGAAAGAACCGAGAACTGGGGGTCGACCGGGCCGGCCGGTTTGATCACGCCACTGCTGCGACCAGAAACCGACTTGATTCGTTCACCACCGATGCCGAATGGATTAGGATCGACTGTTCCTGGTTGGCAAAGGAAACGACGGCAGGCGATCAATTCCGGTTTTTGAAAAGATCCATGACCCAGTTGCGCGGGGGCCAGGTTTTTTTCTGCGGCCAGGACGGCCTGTGAAATTCCGCGGGCCAACTCCTGGTGGTAGGTGTCGTCCGGTTTTCCCGTGCCGATATGGGTGGCACGGACGGCTGCATGCGTGTGAGTAGCTGCCATCAAGATGGAATCAGGATGGATCGTGGATTTTTCGGCAATCAACTTCCGCGCCTGGTCAAAGACATCTTGACCGATCATGCAGGCATCACAGATGACGATACCTACTCGTGTCTTGCCGTCATCCAGGACCAGGGCCCGGGCGTGTAGGCGATCGTGGACACCGGTTACCGGGCCATTCTTACTGATCGGTCCATCCAGTAATACGCCGTTTGCGGGGGTGATGTCCGCAGTGGCGGCACCGGCCCGAAAAGTACCGGCGGAACAGGGTTCGACCGCCATGAAAGCAAGTGCCGCGAGTAATAGTAAGTTTCGTAACATGGTCAACGTCCGTGATTAGGGCTTGATGATGGGTTTGAACTTCTGGAAACGCTTGCCACCTACCTCGGCGACGTAGATGTGACCCGTGGGATCAATGGCCAGCATGTGTGGGAGGTTGAACTCCCCTGCCCCATCTCCTTTGTGTCCCCAACGTAAATCGATGGTGCCGCGACGGTTGATCCGCACGACCTGGTTGGCGCGTCCATCTGCCATGAAGAGTCGTTGAGACCGGTCGAGTGCCATTCCGTAGGGAGCTCCACCGTCCCAGGTTGCCAGGTGGTTGCCATGGAGATCGAATACCTGGATGCGATCGTTTTCCCGGTCACCGACCAGCACGCGGTTGGTGGCATCGACGATGATCGAGTGTGGCAAATCAAACTCTCCAGCACCTCTGCCACGGGTCCCCCACGTCTTTACGAGCGCCCCGCGGGCGGTGAACTTCATGACGCGACTGTTCCCATAGCCATCCGCAACAAAAAAGTTTCCGTGGGGGCCGAAAGCCACGTCGGTCGGTTTGTTGAACTGGTTGCCATCCGTACCGGGTTCGTCTGCCCTACCCAGGGCCATTAATAATCGACCCTGGCTGGTGAACTTGTAAACCATGTGATGCTCGATATCCGTTGCCCAGACGTTGTCGTCTCGATCGATACGCAGTCCGTGGGCTGAGCCGATCAAGCCGTCCCCCCAGGAGCGAAGGAACTTACCCGTGGAACTGAAACAACAGATCGGCTGGTCGCCACGGTGGAACAGGTAAAGCTGTCCCTTGCTGTCGATGGCTATCGCCGAGCAAGGACCCAGCTTCAACGAGTCGGGGATTTCTAGGAAGTTGGGGACGGGTTGATATCCTGTCGCCAGTGGAAGAGGTTCCTGGACGGTTTGGTCGGAATAGATGACACGACCAAATGTGTCGGGCGCATGAAAGGCGGGACGCGGGGTGGTCCCGGGTGACCACTGGCTGTGCTGCGGGTTGGTCTTGCCACCCAGGCGATTAAGGTTGAGATGCCAGGTGTCACCGTGGCGGGGATGTGAGCGCCCAGTGACATCCTTGAAATTGGCAAACGGAATGGCCACTTCCAGGACCCAGCCACGATCGGTGTCGCTGTCATCGTTGAGCGTGCCGTCGACATGGGTTGCAATCCGAACACCGCTGGCAGTCCATTCTTCGACCTCGGCTTTGCCAGGGCCTCGTGGGTGGTGACGATCCAGGGAGGTGCGCAGTACATTCATCTCGATGTTGAAATAATTGACGGGCTGCTGGGGATTGGGAGCCGTGAATAGTTCGACACAATCATCCTGGTAGACAGGACTGTCATGCTCGGTCTGCTCGGCCCAGATATGAGTGTCCTGGCAGTGGTAGGCAACATAGAGGTTCTTGTCGTCCCACAATATCTTGGCGACCGTCTGTTCCTTGCGTCCTGTTTTCCACCAGGGGAACTGGAAGTTGCCGACGGAGGGAGCATGCTTCCAGGCCGCCTCGTCCAGTCGGCCATCGACCTTGATCGGACCGTCCGTCCGATAGATCGTGTATCTCGGTAACGGATCTGCACTGTAACCATGATTCGTGGATGCGAATGCGATGACAACGGTCAGTAAGAAAGTAACGTGGCGGTAGTAGCCATGAAGACGAGTATCCATGCTTGATCCCTTTGTGATTCCGACGGGGAGTTTCCAGTATGTTACGTTGACGAACGTGTCTTGCCAGCCTTGCGTTGGCGCTGCAGGTCCAGGCTGCGCCAGAGGTACCAGCTTGCGATAGTAGCATAGGGGCGCCAGGGTGCGGCAATCTCGTGGCTGAGTTTCTTGTCCGGCAGTTCCGCCAGGTCATAGTGGTCACGAATGGCAATGCGAATGCCCAGGTCGGCCGCTGGAAAGATATCCAGTCGTCCGAGGGCGAACATCTGGAACATTTGTGCGGTCCAGTGGCCGATGCCTTTGACCTGGGTCAGTTCCTTGATAACCGCCTCATCGGCTCGCCGACCGATGGTCCGCAGTACAAGAGTTCCTTGCTCGATCTTGTTGGCCAGGTCCAGTAGATATGCTGCCTTTTGAGGTGAGATTCCAGCGGATCGCAACTTGGACGCTTTGAATTTCAGCAGGCTCTCGGGCGTGATTCGTTCAGGGGCTACCAGTTGTTCCAGGCGATTACGAATCGAGCGGGCTGCTCCCACGCTAATCTGTTGCGAGATAATGGATCGGACCAGCATCTGGAAACGATCTCGCTGGCAACGTACCGTGCAGGGGCCAACCTGGTTGATCATGGATCGCATGATTGGGTCATGTTTGCGCAGGTGGCGACGCGCGGCGCGGAGATGGGCAGCGGTGAAGGCCATGGATGACGCTGGATGCAGGAGGATCGGGGCATTAAAAAACCGTCCCCGGCTCGATGAGTCGGGGACGGTTTGGCGTTCTTACTGTCAGGAACAGGGTTCCTGGCTATTGGACGACCCGGACGTTCTTGGCACAAGGACCTTTTTGGCCTTCGCCCATTTCATATTCGAGCGTTTGCCCTTCATTTAATTCTTCAATGGATACGTCTTGAAGCTCCGAATGATGGAAGAATAAATCGTTCCCGGAGTCACTCTCGACGAAACCAAAACCGCGATCCGCGATCAATTTCTTGATCTTACCTTGAACCATAGCCGCACCCCATAAAAATAAAAATAGTTAGTACTGTGGCATCAGTGATGCCGAAAATCGTACTCTTGAAAAGGATAGAACAGATAAAGCCGGTTTGCGAAATCCCACGCTTTGGCGGTGAGAGTTTTCGCCGGCGAAGAGATAAGAGCATTCGCTGTGACAAACGCTCAAAGCTACAACATGTCTCTGTTTGTCAAGATTCTTCATGACCTTTATTATCCTAACCGCTGGAGAAGGCCTTGGGAAGCATTACAAGGCCTTCTCCAGCATGAATCTGGGCCAAGCGTGCACTGTTCCAGGTAATGTTTAACCCGTTGTACCGGGACCGTTTAAGGATCTTAGTGCTGACGTTCTTTAAGAAGTCCGTAACGGATTCGTATAACGATTCGTGGTGGTTCTCGGGTTGTTTGCGACCAGCGAGATGGTGCGCATCGTTTCTCGCAGGGAGTGCGAGTTCGACAAGTTGGGATTAATCCGGTCAGGTAAACAGGACAAACTGGGGAGTGCCTGCTTGCCGCTGGCCTCGGACATGCGCCATGCCAAGCATGTTTTAACCGGGCTTTCTGGCTGGTGACCCGTGCTATCGTTGAAGGGCGCACAGTTTGCCTACCCGGTCTATGCGCTCGCATGTGGGTCTGGAGTGAAGAAAGGGCCATCGGAGTTTCGATCCGTAAGATAGCAAGGGTCTCCATGTCCCTGCTCCCCACGGCTGGATGGATCTATCTTAGGTGGTTTCGAGATAAGGATGAATCGAATGGGATTGCTGGACGTTGTCAATCGTTTGCGTGGTGAAGACGGTGTACAGAAACTGGCTGAAACAACAGCCGTACATTGTATTGACGAAGTTTGGGATCGCGTCGTGGGACGTATTATCAACATGCGTGTCCTGGAAGCTCGTGGGTATATCCGGGCTCGTGGCATTCGCGTGATTCGAGCCTCGGTGGACCGTCAAATCAGTTCGCAGCCGGCCCTCATCCGCATGCAGCGTTCACGCCTGATCAACCAGGCGGTGGACATCGTGATTGGGATGGTCATGCCACGTTTGGCTGCGGCCCAGCAAACTGCGCCTCCGCTGGCTCGCGCTGCCTGATCCCCTTGCTTTTCGGCCGTGGGAAACATGGCTGGTCTCATGTCCTGACATCTCGGGACCCGATTGATGTAAGCTCGTTTCAGCGTTAGAATCGAGCATCTTGAGCGATGTTGTTTTCGTGGTTTCTCACCAAGTGGTTTGAGGAATCCTCGCTAACAGTAGTGATAAAACAGCGTCTGCCGGCTTGTCGAGAGTCTCCCCGGGGAGACTCCTTGCAGACAAGCGTTCCCGATGGATGTGATAGGAAGAGCATGACAAAGCCAAGTAACCTGGTGGTAGCTCAAAGTGGCGGCCCCAGTCCCGTGATCAACAATACGTTGCGTGGAATTATTGACGCTGCGCGAGACTTGCCCGAGATCGGTACCGTCTATGCCGCCCGTCATGGGATTGAGGGTGTTCTGAAAGAACAGTTGCTCGACCTGTCGGCGCAGGATGATGAAGAGGTTTCGCTTTTGCAGTACACGCCGGCCGCCGGGTCGATCGGTACCTGCCGTTATAAATTGAAGGCCGAGCAGGAAGAAGATTTTGCGCGCTGCATCGAGGTCCTGCGTGCCCATGATGTGGGGTACTTTATCTATATCGGTGGCAATGACTCCATGGATACGGCCGATAAGATAGCCCAGCGGGCTCGCGAACAGGGCCTGGACCTGGTGGCTATCGGCGGCCCCAAGACAATCGATAACGATGTTGGCGACAGCGAGTTCAAGCTGATTGACCACACACCCGGATACGGTTCCACCGCCAAGTACTGGATGCATGCCGTGCAGAATGCCAACCAGGAAAACCTTGGATCCTGCCCCGCGGATCCAGTACTCGTGCTGCAGGCCATGGGGCGGAAAATTGGTTTCATTCCTGCGGCAGCGCGGCTGGCAGATCCAGATCGGCAAACGCCGTTGCAGATTTACCTGGCAGAGAGCCCCTGCACGCTCGAGCAAATGGCCGACCAGGTGAATGACCAACTCAAGCAGGATGGTCGGTGCATCGTGGTGGTGAGTGAAGGTTTTGACGTTGGTAGCCTGGGAGAGCGAGCCGATTCGTTTGGGCATACTCAGTTTAGCGCCAGCGAGATTACCGCCGCACAGGTGGTCGTCAATTATCTGAACCAGCAGGGATTGGCCACCCGTGGTTCGGCCCGCGTCAACGTGCCCGGCACCGACCAAAGACATTCCATGGCCTATGCATCGACAGTTGACCTGGAAGAATCGTACCAGGCAGGTCGTAAGGCTGCTGAACTGGCTGCGGGTCAGGAGAGTGGCTACATGGCTACCATTCTGCGAAACGAGGGCCCTGACTATAGCGTCCGTTATGACAAGGTGCCCCTGATGGAAGTTGCTAACAGCGAAAGAACGTTTCCGACAGACTGGATTAGCGCGGACGGTAGGGATGTCACGGACGAATTTGTCCGTTATGCCCAGCCGCTGGTCGGAGACCAGATGCTGCAATTGCCGCTCGTCCAGGGTCGCCAACGATTGACTGAATTTAAACCCATTTATGCCAGTCCCTGCCTGCCAGAGTACGTGCTCCAGGCACTTCGATGATCATGGTAACGACGATCATTGCAAACAGGGGATGACCAGACGGAAAGAACGATATGTACGAGATTACACCCAGTCACGATTTTTTCGTGGGCATCGACTCCGATGGCTGTACCTTTGACACGATGGAATTGAAGCACAAGGAGTGTTTTATTCCACACACGATTAACTTCTATGACCTGCAGGCTGTCAGCAAGTATGCTCGCGAAGCAGCGGAGTTTGTAAATCTTTACTCCAAGAGTCGCGGGATCAATCGATTCCCGGCCCTGGTGGAAAGCCTCCAATGGTTACAGAAACGTCCGGAGGTGATTGCTCGTGGCGTAACAATCGAGGTGCCGGCGGCCCTGGAAGCCTGGATCCATGAAGAGACCAAGCTGGGGAATCCTACGCTGACCACCAAGGTGGAGGCGACCGGAGACCCGGATCTGAAACGTGCCCTGGAGTGGTCATTGACCGTGAACGAGACCGTTGCCGGTACCGTGCGTGGCGTGCCTCCCTTTCCTGGCGTACGCGAAAGCCTGCAACGGCTCCAGGGAAAAGCAGACATGGTGGTCTGTAGTGCGACCCCGAACGAAGCCCTGAAAGCAGAGTGGGCAGAACACGAGATCGACCAGTACGTGGAAGCGATCTGTGGCCAGGAATCGGGCAGTAAAAAAGAAACATTGTCCAACGTTTCTCGGTATGCAGCGGATCATTCCCTGATGATCGGGGATGCCCCAGGCGATTTCCGCGCAGCCCAGGCGAACCAGTGTCTCTTCTTTCCCATTAACCCGGGTAACGAGGAAGCCAGCTGGCAACACTTCCTGGACGAGGGAATCGAACGATTCCTGGAAGGAAAGTTCGCGGGAGAGTACCAGGAACAACTCCTGGCAGAATTTGATAAGTATTTACCGCAGCAGCCACCCTGGCCCGTGAATGCCTAGTGAACCATGATCCTTCCTGGGAAAACCATCTACACCACACCCTCTGAAAATAGATAGAGAGATTTTTTATGTCTGAACTAGCGGATTTCGGTTTAATCGGATTGGCCGTCATGGGCGAGAACCTGGCCCTGAACGTGGAGAGTCGGGGGTTTCGTATCGCGGTTAATAATCGAACGGTCGAAAAAGTTGACCAGTTGATCGCAGGCCGCGCTGCCGGCAAGAACTTTATCGGCTGCCAGAACCTGGAAGAACTCGTGCAGAGCGTCGCCACGCCTCGCAAGATCATGATGCTGGTCAAGGCCGGGCCGGCCGTCGATAAGCTGATCGACCAACTGATTCCACTCATGTCGCCAGGTGACGTGATCATTGACGGCGGCAATACACACTTCGCAGATACAGAACGACGTACCAGGCATGTCGAGGAACAGGGATTGCTCTATGTAGGAACCGGTGTCTCCGGTGGGGAAGAAGGTGCTCTCAAGGGGCCCAGCATGATGCCGGGTGGCAGTCCTGATGCCTGGCCACTCGTGAAACCGATCTTCCAGGCCATTGCTGCCAGGGTTGGGCCTGAGGGTGATATCTCGTGCTGTGAATGGGTCGGACCACGCGGTGCCGGTCATTACGTGAAAATGGTCCACAACGGGATCGAGTACGGTGACATGCAGTTGATCTGTGAGGCATATCACATGCTGCGTGATGGCATTGGCCTTTCCAATGACGAACTGTACGAGACCTTCAGTGAATGGAATGCAGGGGAATTGCAGAGTTACCTGATTGAAATCAGTCGCGATATTTTTAGCGTGGCAGACCAGGATGGAGACGGCTTCCTGGTGGATAAGATCCTGGATCGGGCTGGTGCCAAGGGGACCGGGAAATGGATGAGCCAGTTGGCACTGGACCTGGGCGTCCCCAGTACCCTGGTGACCACGGCTGTTTATGCTCGTAGTCTTTCCGCAGTGAAGGACGCTCGTGTGCGAGCCAGTAAGGAACTGTCCGGACCAGCTGTTGAGCCCCCAACCTTGAATGCCGAGGAACGTAGTCAATGGGTGGAGGCAATTCGCCAGGCACTGTATGCCTCGAAAATTTGTAGTTATGCCCAGGGATTTGTGCAGTTGCAGGCGGCGGCCAAGGAACATGACTGGCCACTGAACTACGGCGATTGTGCCCTGCTCTGGCGTGGCGGATGTATTATTCGAGCCCAGTTCCTGGACCATATCAAGGAAGCCTTTGAAGAACAGCCCGACCTGGAGAACCTGCTTTTGCATCCGTTCTTCAAGCAGGTCGTCCAGGACGCCCAGGTGTCCTGGAGAAAGGTCGTTGTGTTGGCCACCGAACTGGGCATCCCGGTGCCGGCGTTCAGCACGGCCCTGGCCTATTACGATGCCTATCGCAGCGAGAGGCTTCCCGCCAACTTGTTACAGGCCCAGCGAGATTACTTCGGAGCTCACACCTTTGAACGGGTGGATCGCGAAGGAACGTTTCACGCGGATTGGCTTGGATTGCGGCGCAATCCGGACGATGCATAAGTGCTCGATTACACGATAACAATACTCGAACAAGGTGATCTCACATGGCAACGGAATTTGTACAAAAGCTCTTCGGCCTGGATGGACAGATCGCGGTAGTGATCGGCGGCACAGGAGTCCTGGGCGGCGCCATCTGTGATGGATTGGCCCAGGCTGGTGCGTTGGTCGTCGTGGCCGGACGTAGCCAGGAACGTGGGCAACAGCGAGTTGATGCGATTAGTGAGGCGGGCGGCCAGGCGGAATACGTTGCCGTGGATGTCACTAGCCGCGAGTCGATGACCCAGTTGCGGGACGAGGTGCTCCAGCGCCATGGCCAGGTGAACATGCTGGTCAATTGTGCCGGTGTCAACTCGGCGGTTCCGTACGAGGAGATTACCGACGAGGACTGGGACAAGATTTTCCAGGGTAACGTGGCGGCCACCCAGAAAGGCTGCCAGGTATTTGCATCACACATGGCAACCCAGGAACAGGGTGGATCGATCCTGAATATCGGTAGCGTGACAGCACACCTGCCCCTCTCCCGTGTTTTTGCTTACTCGGCTTCGAAGGCTGCGGTCGTGAATCTCACCAAGAATGTCGCCCGTGAGTATGCGACCCGTGGTGTTCGGGTTAACGTCCTCTGCCCGGGTTTCTTTCCCGCAGAACAGAATCGCAAGATCCTGGACAAGGAACGCGTTGACAATATTATGGCCGGGACACCGATGCAGCGGTTTGGAGAACCCCATGAACTGGTGGGCGCTGTGATCCTGCTGTTGTCTCGCGAGGCCGGCAGTTTCATGACCGGCTGTGAACTCTACGTGGATGGTGGCTTTACCGGAATGCGGTTTTGAGACCGTTCCTAGCGACGGATGTCCGAGCGGCTGACGAGGCTCTCCAGGTACGCTCCGTATTCATTGCCGATGTCTTTGGCCAACTGGCATAACTGGGCCTCGTCAATGAAACCCTTGTGGTAGGCGACTTCTTCCAGGCAGGCGATCTTGAGACCCTGCCGCTGTTCAATCGTTTGCACGAAGTCGGCGGCCTGGATCAGGGATTCGTGTGTTCCCGTGTCGAGCCAGGCAAATCCCCGCGTGAAACATTCCACTTGCAGTTGACCGCGGTCCAGGTACTTCCGATTGAGATCCGTGATCTCCAGTTCGCCACGCGCGGAAGGCTGCAGGTTGGCTGCCAGTTCAACCACCTGGTTGTCATAAAAATAAAGTCCGGGTACAGCGAAATCAGACTTGGGAGTGGCCGGCTTTTCTTCCAGTGAGAGGACGGTACCGCCGGAGTCGAATTCAACGACACCGAACTGGCTGGGATCCTTGACCGGGTAACCGAAAATGGTGGCACCCTCGGCGCGGCTGGTGGCACGTGACAACATGGTCTGGAATCCCTGCCCGTAAAAGACATTGTCTCCCAGCACCAGTGCCACGTGATCGGAACCGATGAAATCAGCGCCAATAATGAAGGCCTGGGCCAGCCCTTCCGGAGCGGGTTGAACCGCGTACTGAATATCCAGCCCCAGTTGATGGCCATTGCCCAGCAGCCGTTCAAAGTTGGGCAGGTCCTGGGGTGTCGAGATCAGGAGTAACTCGCGGATGCCAGCCAGCATCAGGGTCGAGAGCGGGTAATAGATCATCGGCTTGTCGTAGATAGGCAGCAGTTGCTTACTGGTAACCTTGGTCAACGGATACAACCGTGAACCGGATCCCCCGGCCAGGATGATCCCTTTCTTGAAGTGAGAGTCAACTGTCATGGTTCCTGTTACTCCTCGTTGCCTTCGGTTCGCCCCAGCCCCAGTCGTTGGCCCCGGTAACCCCCGGACCTGATACCCTCGATCCAGTCTGCATGATCCAGGTACCACTGGACCGTGTCCTGCAGTCCGGATTCCAGGTCGTGCCGTGGTTGGAAACCCAGTTCTGATTCGATCTTGCTGCTGTCAATTGCGTAACGTCGATCATGGCCGGGCCGATCCGGCACGAAGGTGATCAACTCGGTTAGTGACTGGCCAGCGATCTCGGTCGCGAGTTGCTCGACCGTGCGACAGATCTGCTCAACCATTTCCAGGTTCGTTTTCTCACAGTTGCCACCAATGTTATAGACTTCGCCAATACGCCCGCTGGTTAAAACCAGTTCCAGGGCGCGACAGTGATCTTCTACGTGCAACCAGTCCCGCACATTTTGACCGTCGCCGTAGATCGGCAAAGGTTTTCCCTGTAAAGCATTGAGTATCATCAGTGGTATCAGCTTCTCTGGAAACTGGTAGGGACCATAGTTGTTCGAGCAGTTGGTGATTAGGGTGGGTAATCCAAACGTGTGATAGTAGGCGCGGACAAAATGATCGGAAGCTGCCTTGGAAGCCGAGTAAGGTGAATTGGGTTGGTACGGACTGGATTCCTGGAACTTACCCTCGGCCCCCAGTGATCCATAAACCTCGTCCGTGGAGACGTGCAGGAATCGGAAGGCCTCCTGCTGTTCGCTGGGTAATTGTTGCCAGTGATGCAAGGCAGCGTCCAGTAACTCGAACGTTCCACAGACATTGGTTTGCAGGAAGGCGGCTGGCCCTTCGATGGAACGGTCCACGTGGGACTCCGCTGCCAGGTTAGCAACCAGGCTTGGGGAAAACTTGGCCAGGACCTTCTCGATGGCGTCACGGTCCGTGATGTCAGCCTGGATGAAATGATAGTTTTCGGCAGACTCAACGCTGCGCAGAGAGTCCAGGTTTCCCGCATAGGTCAGCTTGTCAAAATTGATGACCTGGTTTTGAGGGTCACGGACCAGTTGCCGGATCAGGCAACTGCCAATAAAACCTGCACCGCCGGTAACGAGGATCGTGGGCATAAGGTTATAAACGTGAAAAGGCGCCGACTGAGCGGCGTTCGGAGACTGGGATTACTGCGTGCTGACTGCAGGTTTCAGTGTAACTGCCGTTGCCCACACTGAGAATAACTTGGCGCGAGTGGGGCTCGGCCAGAAACCAGCTGCCGGTAATGATGTAGCTACGTGCTGAACCGTCAAATGGTTTGGGTTGAATGCCGACAGGGACGCAAAAGATCCCAGTTTTTAAGTGTTAGTGGGAAGTGTTCGCTGTTGTTGAGGCTCGAATGCGGTAGAATGAGAACCAGTTGAATTCATAGCTTGTTCCGGAAATGCCAGTTGATTCGTTCAAGGGAGAGGGTAATGACAAGAGCGATTTTAGCGATTGTTTGTGGGGTCGTTTGCTGCCTGGTCTCACCTCTGCAGGCAGATTGGCCAACCTACAAGAGTGCCAATACCCGCGTAGCGGCAACGCCGCAAAAGCTGTCGCGTCAGTTGAGCCTGCGATGGGTTTATGCATCACCGGTAGCCCCTGAACTGGCCTGGGCCGGGCCGCGAACCGAGCCCATCGAAGGTAAGATCATGCGGCATCGAGTCGACTACGATCGGGCCCTGGACGTGGTGAGCGCCAAGGGTCGCCTTTTTTTCGGATCGTCAGTGGATAATAACCTGTATTGCGTGGATGCCACGACAGGTAAGTTTCTCTGGACTTTTTACACGGATGGTCCCGTTCGCCTGGCACCCACGGTGGTCCGGGATAAGGTTTATTTTGGATCGGACGATGGCTACGCCTATTGCCTGGCTGCCCAGGATGGCAAGGTGGTCTGGAAGATGCGTCCCTCCCCGCGTGACGAACGGTTGCTGGCCCGAGGTCGCATGATTTCACGCTGGCCGATTCGTAGTGGCGTCCTGGTTGACGGCGATACGGCTTATTTTGCAGCAGGCATTATTCCGCACGAACAGGTTTACCTGGTGGCGGTTAATGCGACGACCGGGAAGCCTGTCTGGATCAATGATCGAATTAGCCAGCAGGATGCCGGCCGCAATCCACTTTCGCCGCAGGGATACCTGCTGGCCAACGAGGAATTACTGTTCGTACCCTCCGGGCGTGCCCTGCCAGCTGCCTTTCGTCGTAGTGACGGAGAAGAAGTTTATCAGCGGATTCACAGTTGGCGGACTGCAGCTGGTGGCGTGGTTGGAGGTACCCGTGCCATGTTGGCGGATGGTCAGATCTACGCCGCTGGAGCGGAGCATTTCCTGGCACTGGATCAGAAAACCGGCGCCGTTGGATTCGCCTGGATCGATGGCAAGCAGTTGACGGTTTCTGGGGACAAGGGATTCGTGTCGACCGGGACCCACGTGGTTGCGATTGACCGACTTCAACATGCCAAGGCAACCAAGCAACGCCAGGAACTCAAGCTCAAGCAACGAACGTTGCAACGCAGTAAGGCTGACGTGGAACCAGCGGAATATCGCAAGCAAAATGAGGAATTGACGACACAGATTAACGGGTTGAGTAAGATCGGCGCCCTCTGGCAAACAGCCAGTAAACTGGCCTCTTCACTGGCGGTCACGGGCAACCTGTTGGTTGCCGGAGGACAAGACCAGGTGGCCACTTACGAGGTCGCTACCGGGAAGCTCGTCTGGCAGGCTAAGGTCGATGGTGATGCGGTTGGCCTGGTCGTGGATGGGGGACGTCTCTACGTGAGTACGGACCTGGGCAAGATCTATGGTTTTGAAGCCAGCCAGGTTTCTCCGCCCAACCAGCAGGTCGCCCAGTGGCCTCCCAGTTACGTCAAGAATCCATTTCCCAAGGATGAATTAACGCCTGTGTACCAGCAGGCTGCAGCTGCCATTATTAAGAACACGGGTGTAGAACGCGGTTTTTGCCTGGTGCTGGGCAGCGAGGAGGGCCGCCTGGCCTACGAGCTGGCACAGCGAAGTCAGCTGAAAATTTATGCGATCGAATCGGACCCGCAGAAAGTGGCTCGCTCACGCCGCATGCTGGATCGTGCAGGGTTGCACGGGTCCCGGATCACGATCGTGCAGGGAGATCCGGACAAGTTGCCGTTTTCGAATTACTTTGCCAACCTGGTCGTCTCGGACACCATGCTGGTAAAAGGTAAATTGCCAGCCAAGACCGAAGACTGGACACGTTGCATTAAACCCAACGGTGGACAGGTTGCGCTCACGGTTCCCAGGCAGGCACCGGCAGCTGAAGAGGGCATCACGGTCGCCAGTTTACAGAAAGTACTGCAGGGTGCCGGCGTGGAGTCGGCCAGTTCCGTGACAACCACAGCAGCCGTTGCTGCTGCGGCGGCGACGGCTACGGTAGCTCGTGGCAAATTGCCGGGAGCTGGCCAGTGGTCACATCAGTATGGTGATCCTGCGAACACGTCCATGAGTCGTGATTACCGGGTAAAGGGAGACCTGGGGGTGCTCTGGTATGGAGATCCCGGTCCGACCAAGATGATTAATCGTCATGATGCAGCGTCCGCGCCGCTCTCTACCAATGGCCGAATGTTTATCCAGGGTGTGGATAGTATCGAGTGCTACGATGCCTACAACGGCTTGTTTCTCTGGGAATACAAGAACCCAGGGGCCCTGCGGACAGGGGTCTTTAATAACCAGGACACCAGTAACTTTGCGGCTTCGGAAGACGCCGTGTTTATTGCCGTGGATGACACCTGTACGATGCTCGACGCGGCCACGGGAAAAGTGGTCTCGACGTTCAAGGCGCCGCAGGCAAAGGATAATATTCCTCGTGTCTGGGGGTATATCGCCCACTGGAACGGCATGCTGTACGGTACCAGTACGATTCGTAAGGACCTGCAGGCATCCCTGCGGCGACGTGGGCGACTGGTGGAAAATGCGACCGATTCGATTTTTGCGATTGATCCGAAAACCGGCAAGGAAATCTGGCGGTATCGTGGTAAGAATGTCATGCATGTCACGATTGCGATCGGTGATAACGGGGTCTTCTTTATTGACAGTTCCATCACTTCTGAGCAACGCGAAGAGTTGTTGCGGCAAGACAAGACGGACCTGAAAAAACTGGGCGCGGCGGAGGCCAAGAAAAAAGAAGCGGAACTCAAGTCGCTTGATGTGCGCTTGGCGGTGGCACTGAATGCCAGTACCGGAAAGCTGCTCTGGTCCCAGGCCGTCGACGTGACGGATTGTAGTGCCGTGGGGATCGGTGGAGGTAACTTTACCCTTATGTACCATGATGGCCACGTGGTTATCTGTGGTGCCAATGCCAATGGACACTACTGGCGCCAGTTCCTGTCGGGACAGTTTAGCCAGCGACGACTGGTCGTGCTGGATGCTGACACGGGAAAAAAACTGTGGGCCAAGGATGCCAATTACCGGCACCGGCCGATTATTCTCGAGGGAGAAATCTACGCAGAGCCATGGGCCTTTGACCTCCATACCGGGGCCGAAAAGAAACGTCCCCATCCGGTGACAGGCGAAGAAACCGTTTGGCAGTTTAGTCGTCCTGGCCATCATTGTGGTCCCCTGACGGCAACGCCCAGCATGCTTTTCTTTCGCAGTGGATTTACCAGCTACTATGACCTGGAGAAAGATAGTGGCACCACGCATTTCGCGGGGCATCGGCTGGGATGCTGGGTGAATGCGATTCCCGGCAATGGCCTGCTCATGGTGCCGGAAGCGAGTGCAGGTTGTGTTTGCCAGTTCCAGATGACGGCGACGTTTGTCTTTGAGCCGCGACCCGATCGCGATACCTGGAGACTGTATAGCGCTACGGGGCCCCAGTTGCCGGTGAAAACGATATCATTAAACCTGGGAGCTCCCGGTGACCGACGCGATAAGTTTGGTACGCTCTGGTTGGGATTTCCAAGACCCAAGACCGTGGGTCGGCTGGAATACACCTTCGACATTGCTCCCACCTTCCTGGGGACCAAGGATTATGTTTCGGTAAATGAGCAGCAAGTACAGGTCAATGGGCAGCAGACGCCATGGGTCTTCAGTTCCATGGCACGTGGTTTCAAGGCCTGCCGTGTGCCGCTGCGTGGTAAATCCGATCCGCCAGCTGCTTACACAGTACGTATGTATTTCGCGGAAGTAGGAGATGTGGTGGTCGGTCAGCGAAAATTTGATATCAAGTTGCAGGGCCAGGTCGTGGCGAGACAGGTTGATATCGTCAAGGATGCTGGCGGTCGTGGAAAATCCCTGGTGCGGACGTTCCAGGGAGTCAATGTGAAAGACAGCCTGGCCGTGGAACTGGTTCCATCCACCACGGAGAAGAAGGATCAGCGTGTGCTGCCCATCCTGTCGGCCTTGGAAGTACAACTGGAATCCTCGGAGTAACGTGGCATCATGATTCTGGCACCGGTGGCAATTGGCCCGGTTCAACTTGACTTTCCGGTCGTGCAGGCCGCCCTGTCTGGTTACAGCGATTGGCCCATGCGCGTGATTGCCAAGCGATTAGGAGCTGCCTACAGCGTTTGTGAGGTCATGTTGGACCAGTTCCTGGTAGCGACCAGGAAACGGGCCAAGACCCGGCATTTCCTGCATATCAGCGAGGAAGAACATCCGGTGGGTGGGCAACTTATGGGAGCCGAGCCGGAACAGTTTGCCCAGGGCGCCAGCAAACTGGTAGAAGCAGGGTTTGATGTCATCGATATCAATTTCGGTTGCCCGGTCAAGAAAGTCCTGGGACGCTGTCGCGGTGGTTTTCACCTGGGGCAGCCCTCCGTTGCCTTGCAGATCATTCGTCAGACACGTGATATCGTACCTGACGAAATCCCGGTGACGGTAAAGATGCGTCGTGGAATCGATGACAGTCCGGAAAGCCGGGATCACTTTTTCCAGATCCTGGATGGAGCATTTGCAGCCGGCGTGGCTGCGGTTACGGTGCATGGTCGTACCGTGGAGCAACGTTACGTGGGTGCCTCTCGCTGGGAATTCCTCAAAGAAGTCAAACAACATGTGGGAGCGAAGACCATTCTGGGCAGTGGTGATCTGTTTTCGGCACAGGATTGCCTGGATATGATGGAACAGACCGGGGTCGATGGAGTCACGGTGGCACGTGGGGCCATCGGTAACCCGTGGATCTTTGCCCAGGCGCGTGCTCTTGCGGGTGGAGAAGCCTTGCCAAACCCGCCGTCGTTGCTCGAGCAGAGAGAAATTCTTCACGAACATTTCCTGCTCTCCCAAACGCTCTACGGTCCAGAACGTTGCGGTATCATGATGCGAAAGTTTGGCATCAAGTACGCCGGCTTACATCCTGACTACAACGATGTACGGGCTGATTTTGTCAAGGTCCGGGATCAGCAGGGATGGGAGAACGTCCTGGAACGTTGGTACCATGATGATCGGGCCGGCTGCTATCCGGCTGCCGACATGCATGGATCCCAGGAATGAGTCTTAAGGGGCAGGTGAGTTTCCTGACGCGCTGTTGGTATGCAAGGCCTGTTTAATTTCCGACGTGACCAGCGGATCATCTTCCAGCGGCAGGCGTGCCGCCAGGCACTCTATCGCCAGCGGATTTGCCAGTTGCCCCAGTGCCCAGGCAGAAGCACCACGCACTAACGGTTCCTCGTCAGCCAGTCCCAGGGAAAGTGAGTCGCAGGAACTCGGGTGGCGTTGGTTGCCCAGTACAATAGCTGCGTTTCGCAGGATGCCACGTCGCTTGCTGCGCCAAAGTGGACTGCGACGAAAACGAGCGCGGAAGCCATCGTCGTCCAGTTGAAACAATTCCTGTAGCTGCAAAGGATTCATCGGTTCCCTTGGTTGGAAACTGGATTCGGCAGAAAGCGGAACCTTGTGGTTCCATGGGCATACGTCCTGGCAGATGTCACAACCAAAGACCCAGTCGCCGATTCCCGGCCGTAACTCGGCCGGGATGGGGTCACGTAACTCGATGGTGAGGTAGCTGATGCAACGCGTGGCATCCAGCACATAGGGTTGAGGAAAGGCGTCGGTAGGACAGGCGTCCAGGCAGGCACGACAGGTACCACAATGATCGACCTCGCTCGGTGCGTCGTAATCGAGTTGTTGGTCGGTCAGCAACGCGGCCAGGAAAAACCAACTGCCCGCTTCCTTGTTGAGCAGTAGCGTATTCTTGCCGATCCAACCCAGTCCCGCCATCTGGGCAAATTCACGTTCCAGTAAAGGAGCCGTATCTACAACGCCGCGCACCATCGCGGTCGGTACTTGGCTCTTGACGTGCTGGACCAATTGCTTCAACCGAGAATGAATGAGATCGTGGTAATCTTCACTGCCCCAGGCATAACAGGCTACCCGCCCTGCCCCATCCGTGATGGGCTGAGGTGTTTCTGTACGATAGACCATGGCTAACATGACAACACTGCGTACGCCATCCAGGACGTTATTGGGATGCTCGTAAGCCTGGGTGCGTTCTGGCAGGTAATGCATTTGGCCTGCATAACCTGCTTCCAGCCACTGCTGGAAACGGTCAAATCCCGTTGGCGCTACGGCCGGGCAGATCCCTGCATATTGGAATCCCAGTCGCGTGGCCTCCTGTTTGAGCGACTGGGAAAGAAGTGCATTCATGAGTCATGCCTGGTAAGGGGCTCGCGAGTTCGAGAGCTAGGTTACCCATCTCGCCGCCCGCCCGGTGCGATGCCAGCGTCTGGGTTCGTGCGAGCTAGTACCATCTTGCCATAAATTGTTAGCGGGAACAGGGGCAGCAGGTGCTAGCTTTGATGTAATGTCTGCTGTCCAGGAGTCGGGTGGACAAATCGATCTTGGAGGAAATGATGGTTTCCAGTAACGTACGCCATCGTACGTGGTTAGCTTTACCGGAGAGCATAGGATGAGAAGAGACGGCTTTTACAGAGTGATGCTGGCAGTGGCCGGGATTGCAATCATGGTTTTTTCGGGCTGTCGTGCTCCTCGACCATCGTTTAATTTCTGGGCTCCTTTTGGGGCCAGTCGTGTTGCGCCTCCGCAAACCGGCAGCTACAACACAACTCCTAATTATTATCCCAAAGAGGGTGCGCCGGCGGCCAGTGGTGCACCTGCTTTACCGGCCACGACGCCTCCGGCTGCCACGGCGCCAGCTTTTGCGCCACCTCCAGCCGGCACGACGCCTGTTGAACCAAGTAATGATTTCCCGATCGATTCATCATCTCGTTCTCAAGGTGCTGGTGCAGTCCAGTCCCTGGAGCAAGTGCGGGTTGGTAAATGGCGTCCACCGCGGCACGTGCCGCAGGTACGGCCGGTTTCGTTTGAAGCAGCAGCATCCAGTAAAACCGTTTCACCCCGGGTGGCCACGGTTCCGGCGGTTGCGGTGCCAGCAAAATCCCTGGTCGTGACCGAGACGCCTCGAGAACTTAGTGAAAGTCAGACACGAGTAGCGGTGCCACTTACCGGCAAGGATTCCGGGAGTGTCCCCAATCCATCCGTTACAACGGATAACGCTCGTGTCCAGCCTGCCTCTGCGACGACCACGGTGCCGGCGGTCATTACCGCCGGTTGGAGTCAACGTGGAGAAAACCGTTCTGAATAGGATCCAGGGAAACGCCGAGCGGTAGCCTGGCAACAGATAATTTATTCGAAGTGGGGGGAGCCATGCGAATTGTACAGTGCGGATCATGGTTGTTAATCGCGGTCTTGGCGGGCAATCTGAAGGCGGCGTCGCCACCTCTTCTGCCAGCGGATTTTTCGAAACGGCCACAGAAATCTGTTTTGGTGAATCCACCCACCGTGGCGCCAATCGAGACAGCAGGTCCGACAGCAGGTCCGACAGCAGGTCCGACAGCAGGTCCGAC
>Ga0163108_10000893_pt1 | contig 21949 bp, 21 predicted proteins | sample Fk1155metaG_FD_109644 | JGI IMG/M metagenome (GOLD analysis project Ga0163108, IMG submission 109644) | Marine microbial communities from the Central Pacific Ocean - Fk160115 155m metaG | ecosystem: Environmental > Aquatic > Marine > Oceanic > Photic zone | place: The Central Pacific Ocean...
TAGCTACTTATCCGAAAGGAGTATACTTCTTACAAATCACTACCGATAAAGGTGTGGTTACTAAGAAACTTACCCTTCAATAAGAAGTTAGTAAACTATAAATCTAAAATCAATCAAAATGAAGAAATTATATTACCTTTTATTTGCATGTAGTTTTCTATTTATATCTTGTAAGGAAGAAGAGGATCCTTTTTCACCTACCTCATCATTCAGATGCAAAATTGATGGACAACAACTTAGTGATTCTGCTCCAAATGCAAATATTATAACTACCAATCCCGCTTTAAATGGTGCTTTAGAAATTAGTGCTAGTTCCAATCTAATTAGTGCTAGTTCCAATCTAAAAAATGGAGATGTAATGAATACTGTTTATCTTACTATTTATAATTTTAGTTCTGTTTCAGAGAATACTACACTTTCTCTTGGCTCATCAGGTTCTGGCCAAGTTTGGCAAGGTGCAGATATTTATGCAACAGCTGTTCCTAATTTTACAGGAACCCTTCAATTTTCAAAAATTACTGCAAATAAAGTTAGTGGTACTTTCAATTTTGAGGCCTTAAACACTGATAATAGCGCTACACAAGTAGTAGTTACCGAAGGTACATTCACAAATATTAGTTATTAGAGTATGAGTAAAATACAGGTTTTAAATAAAAAACAATTAGAGCAAAGACTTGATCGTTTGGCTTGGCAGATTTATGAGCAAAACTATAAAGAGAAAGAAATAATTATTGCTGGAATTGCAAATAGGGGAGTTCTACTTGCTAATAATATTGCAGAGAAAGTAAGAGAAATTTCTTCTATAAAAGTAAGATTGGTTACCATAAGATTGGATAAAGATAATCCATACAACAAAGATATCCAGGTAGATATAGATAAAGAAGATTATAAAAGTAAAGTGCTAATTTTGGTGGATGATGTGCTGAATTCTGGAAAAACACTAATGTATGGTTCAAAATATTTTCTCTCTGTTCCACTTAAAAGATTATCTACAACTGTTCTTGTTAATAGAAACCATAATTGTTTCCCTATCAAGGCGGATTTTGTAGGACTCTCTTTATCTACAACATTAAAAGAGCACATCTCAGTGGAATTAGAAAAAGATGTAGGAGTTTATCTTTCTTAGAGAATTAGATTCTGAATTTCTTTTTCGCAAATATCTTTTCCTTGTAAAATATAATCTGATTTTTTGTAGAAAGATTCTCTTTCTGATAGTTTATTACGAATAAAACTTTCTAATTCTTTTACAGATTTATTTTTAATAAGTGGTCTTTGACTTTTTTCCGTTTCTAATCTTTCCAATAGATCCTTTATTTTCATTTTTAAGTAAATAGCTTTCCCGCTAACTAGTATTTCTTGCATATTATTAAAAAAACAAGGAGTTCCACCTCCAGTTGAAATTACAATATTATCCTTCTTGAAAACTTCCATCAAGCTTTCTCTCTCAATAATTCTAAAACTATTTTCTCCTTTATTTTCAAAAATCTCAGTTATGGTTTTATTTGTTTTTTTTTCGATATAAGTATCTAAATCAATAAAATTATAATTTAAATTTTTTGCTAACTTTTTTCCTAAAGTTGTTTTACCACACCCCATAAAACCTATTAAGAAGATTCTCATTTCTGAGATCTTTTTTCTTTCTTGAAATGATCAAAAACTAATCGTTTGGCTAGCTTTGGAAGAAAACGATTGAGCCAAACAGCAAGCCTTCCATTTGTGCTTAAGATTAAAGTATCTTTTTTACAATCTATTGACCAAATAATGTTTTTTGCAACTTTTTCAGCTGTCATCATTTTCTGCTCATTCCTTGGGCTTTCTTTTTGTGGAGTTCCATCTTTTGTGAGCGCCACTTTTCGGATATTACTTGCCGTAAACCCAGGACATGCAATAAGTACATGTAAATTATTTTCCATATTTTCACTTCTAATAGATTCCAAAAAACCATTCATTGCAAATTTCGAAGCTGAATAAGCACTTCTCTCAGGTAAACCAATATGTCCTGCAATTGAGGAAACACCTACTAATGACCCATTTGATTCAAGTAAATAGGGAAGTGCATATTTTGTGCAAAATACAGTTCCCCAAAAATTAGTACTCATTACTTTATCAATTATTTCTAAATCAGATTCGTTAAAAAGTGCTCGCATGGATATTCCAGCATTATTGATTAAGACATTAATTCTTCCAAATTCCGTAATGCATTTGTCAATCAAATTTTTACAATCTTCTTTTTTACGTACATCAGTTGCAACGCTAATTGCGCTCATGTTAACTGCATTTATTTTTTGCAAAACAGCATTAAGTTTATCCTTATTTCTACCAGCAAGTACCAATTTATTTCCTTCTTTTGCTAAGGCAAATGCTAATGCTTTCCCAATACCTGATGAGGCACCTGTTATGATGATTACTTTGTTTTTCATAAATTATATTATTTTTACTCTACAAATTAAGGAATTTATATGCAATTAGTAGAGGTAAATACAAAAAGGACTATAAAAAGTTTTCATCAGCTTCCTTTTAAGTTATACAAAAATAATAAAGTTTGGATACCTCATTTAAGGCAAGATATTGAATCTGTTTTTGATAAGAATAAAAACAAACAATTAAGACATGGAGAAGTAATTAGATGGATTCTACTAGATAAGAAAGAGATTGTGATTGGTAGAGTTTCTGCATTTGTAAATAAGAAAATGAAAAGAGGAAAAATAGCAGTAGGTGGTGTGGGTTTTTTTGAGTGTATAAATGATAAAGAAGCAGCATTTATTTTGTTTAATGCATGCAAAAGATGGTTGGAAGAAAGAGATTGTGAGGCAATGGATGGTCCAATTAACTTTGGAGAAAAGGATAAGTTTTGGGGTTTATTGGTAGAAGGATTTGAGAATCAAAGTGTATATGCTAATAACTATAATCCTGCTTATTATCAAAGTTTTTTTGAAGAATACGGATTTCAGACCTATTACAATCAACATGTGACTGCAAGGCAAGTTACCGCTCCTTTACAAGAGAAATATAAAATAAGAGCAGAACGGATAGCAGAAGATAAAGATTATACTTTTGAACATTTCAAGAAAAAAGTTAAATTGAAATACGCAGAAGATTTCCGTATAGTTTACAACAAAGCATGGGGGAATTCTTTTCAGAATTTTAAGGCAATGAGACAAAAACAAGCAGTAAGTATCATCAATAAAATGAGTCCAATTATGGATGAAAAAATAATTTGGTTTGCTTATTACAAAATGGAGCCAATTGCCTTTTCAATCTTTTTGCCTGAACTCAATGAAGTTTTTCGACATTTAAAAGGTAATTTAAATTTGTGGGGAAAAATTAAATTTTTTTTCCTTTTCAAACTTTTTCCTCCTAAAAACGTTCATGGAGTTGTATTTGGTGTCGCTCCTGAATTTCAGAAGAAAGGAGTGGAAGGAGCGTTAATTCAGCAAGTTTCTAATCAGTTTATCAGAAGTAAAAAATATAAAGATATTATTATGACATGGGTTGGAGATTTTAATCCAAAGATGCTAAAACTGATAGAAGGGCTTGGTGCAACTAACTATCAAAAACTAAAAACATATCGCTTTTTATTCGATAGAGATTTGGAATTTAAAAGATATCCAATTCATAAATAAAACTTATGACGAAAAGATTTTTTAATGAGAAATAGTAATATATTTGCATCCATTTTTCGACCTGATAGCTCAGTTGGTAGAGCATCTCCCTTTTAAGGAGAGGGTCCTGGGTTCGAGCCCCAGTCAGGTCACAAAAGTCCCGTTTTTGCGGGATTTTTTATTCTAAAATGTATCTTGCCCAGGTGCTGAAATTGGTAGACAGGCATGGTTGAGGGCCATGTGCTCTTATGAGCGTGCGGGTTCGATTCCCGCTCTGGGCACTTTTTTAAAATCTAAAACCACTCTCTATTGCTTTATGATCCGATAGCTCTTTCTGATGTGTGGTAAAAGTAGTTGTTCTAAATTTAGGACTATGTAGAATATAGTCAATACGTAAAAAAGGAATATTACCAAAGAGAGTACTACCAATTCCATTACCTTTCTCTAAGAAACAATCTTTCAAGCCTTTTGCAATTTTATAGTAAGCAAAGGAGTTTGGCGTATCATTAAAATCACCACAAACCAAAATAGGATAGGGAGCATTATCCATATGATTTTTTATTATCTCTACTTGTATAGCTCGTTTTTGAAATGAGCTTTTTAATCTTTTTGCAATCCCAAATACTCCCTTTTTTATTGCTTTTTTACTTATTTCAGGATTCCTCATAAAAGCTAAATCACTTTTATCGAACCAATTAGAAGCCAAATGAATATTATAAACTCTGATAGTATCATTCTTAATAATCATATCTGAGAAAATACAAGTGTTATTCATTCGTTCTCCTTTCATACTTACTGTACCTTTTTCAATTTGAGGAAATTTGCTGTAAATTGCCATATGCCACTGGCTCTTTTTATTTTGCAAACCAATATGCTGAAAAGAATAATTTAATTTTGGTAACTGTTTTGGCGCATAAAATTCCTGAATGCAGAGAATATCGGTATTCATTTTAGTAAATAAGTGAAATATTTCTTCTTTTATACCTTCTTTCCTTATCCAATTGTAGGCATTGAAAAGTCGTACATTATAACTCATAATACTTATATTATTTTTTGAATCTATTACTTGACTTTTAGTATCTCCTATAAAAGTACTAATAGAACTCATTCCAATCAAAAGTACTATCAGGTTTGCCCAAAAAGGTTTTCTCATTCCTATAAGCCAATAGGAAAGGAAAAGGAGATTTAAAATAAAAAACACAGGAAAAAGAAGTCCGAAGAAAGCAATTATCCAAAAAATATTAGGATTGACAAATGGAGCTAAATAAGATAAGATCTGTCCAATTAAACACAAAGAGTTTATTAGAAAAAGAATTTTATTTATGAAAGATAGATTTTTCAAATCTTACTTTTTACTTGCTCTAAATAAAATATCTTTTTCCTGTTTTGTAAGTCCATCATATCCAGATTTTGCAATTTTATCTAAGATCTTATCAATTTTGGCTTGCTCTTGCATTTTCTCCTTTCTAAAATCTTGATCCGATTTCTTTCTACTATAGGCTTGCTTTAATTTAGGCGTATTTCTAAGTATTGAGCTTAGATAATCCATTGTTTTATTAAATCTACTAGCCATATCATTTCCGCCATTTAATTGTTTGACATACAAATAGCCAAAAAAGGCACCTCCCAAATGAGCAATATGCCCACCAGCATTTCCTTGTGGAATACTTAAGATATCCAAAGCAATACTAAAAACAGCAATATGTTTCAGTTTTACATTGCCGATAAGAAATAAACGAATAATATAATTGGGAGATTTTGTGGAGATTGCCATAATAATGGCTAGTACAGATGCTGATGCCCCAAGAGCCATAGCATTTGGTAAAGCGTTTTCAAATGCTGGAAATAGATTAAAGGATATAATAAATAGCATTGCTCCGCTTATACCTCCAAGCACATAAGTGCTAGTTAGTTTTTTATTATCAAAAAAAGAAAGGAAGATTTTTCCTCCAAAATAAAGCCAAAGTAGATTAAAAAGTAAATGCATAAATCCGTTGTGTAGAAACATATATGTAATTATACTCCAAGGTTTTTTTGCTAAAATAGATGTATTGGCTGGAAGAGAGAAATAATCTGTAATTGTTAGAGATGGAAGGCTAAAAAGAAAAGAAAAAACATAAAGTAATTGTACCAACAGAAAAACACCAACATTAATATAAATGAGTTTAGTAAGCGAATTCCCACTACTGAATTTTTTTTTAATATCTTCAATTACACTGTTCATTTAGTAAAAAGTATTTGAGCTCTTTTTCCAATATTTAATAAGTAAGAAGCCAAAGATCATTCCTCCTAAATGTGCAAAATGAGCAACATTGTCAGCAGGATTATTACTAATTCCAGCATATAATTCTAAAATTCCATAAAGAATCACAAAATACTTTGCCTTGATAGGGATTGCTAAATAAATATATAAAAGTGCATTTGGGAAAAGCATTCCAAAAGCCAGTAATACGCCAAAAACAGCCCCAGAAGCTCCAACTGTTGGGGTGTGAATCAACAAATTTAACTTCCCTATAATTGGGTTTGTATAATTCTGATTATTTTCTAAAATATATTTTCCATCATCCAATAAACGACTAAGGTCGGTTGTTGAGATTTGTGCTTGTAAGCTCATAATTTCATATTGACTAACTCCCAAATGAATAATTGCCGCACCTACTCCTGTAATCATGTAATAAATAAGAAATCTCTTTCCTCCCCATACATTTTCCAGTACTTTCCCAAACATCCAAAGGGCAAACATGTTAAAAATAAGATGAGTTAGGTTTCCATGCATAAAAATATGAGTAACCAATTGATGAGGCATAAAATCATCCGATTGAAATTGATGAAGCCCAAAAAGATGATACATATCAAAACCCATGTCATCCAACGTAATGGTTGCTAAAAAGAACAATCCATTAATAATTAGAAGGTTTTTTACAACTTCTGGCAAATGACTAAAACTACTTGGTCTATAATTCATTTAAAAATGTTTTGAGATATCATCAAAAGATAGATTAATAATAGTAGGATTTCCATTAGGACAAATAGTTGGTAAATTGCAAGCAAATAGATTATTTACAAGTAAACTTATTTCTTGCGTTTTTAATTTTTTTCCAGATTTTATAGATAAACTTTTTGCTAGAACTTTTGCTATTTTATCTTGTGTTGAAACTTTTAATTTCTCATCATTCTTTTCTTGCTGCAAGATTTCATCGAAGATATCTTCCAGATTTTCATTTTTACATTCTGTTGGGATAGCAGTTATTTCTATCTGATTTTCTTTTTTTAGATTAAATCCAAAACCTAAATTGTGTAATGCTTCTTTCAGTTGTTTTACTAAAGAAAAGTCTGTATTCGAGAAAGAAAGGTTTTGGGTAAAAGCTAATTTCTGAGATTCTGTTTTTCTATTCTCAAATACTTTTTGGTAATATTCAAAAAGTACTCTTTGATGTGCTCTATGTTGATGTAAAATATTCAAACCATTTTCTCCTTCAAACACAATAAACTGATTTGCAATCTGAACAAGCTTTTTATTATCTAATTCACTTTTCCATTCCACTCCTATATCTTGCTGACTTGTAGTTTTTTCTTCCTGAACTACATCTCCCCAAGAAAAGATTTCAGTAGGCTTTTCTTTCTCAAAAGGATTGAAATTTTTATCAATTTTTACTATCGGCTGCTTATATACTTTTCCTTTTTCAGGTAAAATATCAAAAGAAGTTTCCTGATTAAAATTGATTGTGGGTGCTACATTATATTTTCCCAAGGAATGCTTTACAGCTGAACGGATAATGGCATAAATTGACGTTTCATTTTCAAATTTTATTTCAGTTTTTGTTGGATGAATATTAATATCAATCAATTTTGGGTTAATATCCAGATACAAAAAATAGGAAGGAAAATAATTATCAGGAATTAAATCTAGATAGGCTTTTTTTACTGCATGATGCAAATAAGTACTTTTGATAAATCGGTTGTTTACAAAAAAGTATTGTTCTCCTCTAGTTCGTTTGCAAAATTCTGGTTTTCCTATAAATCCACCTAGATTTATCAAGGTTGTCTCCTCTTTAATAGGTACCAATTTCTGATTATTTCTCATACCTATTACATTTACAATTCTTTGTCTTGGATTAGATTCTTCTAAATGAAGATATTCCACACCATCTAAGAACATACTCATACTAATATCAGAGTTTGCTAAGGCAATTCTACGAAATTGTTCAATTATATGTCTTGTTTCAACCTTATCTGATTTTAAGAAATTTCTACGAGCTGGCACATTGTAAAACAAATTCTTGATAGAGATGGAGGTCCCATTTGCACAGACACAATCTTCCTCTTTTTGCACCTTACCTCCCTGAATAATAATACGTGTTCCAAGTTCTTTTTCGGTTTTTTTGCTTTTTAGTTCAATATGTGCTATTGCCGCCATAGATGCCATGGCTTCTCCTCTAAATCCCATACTTTTTATAGCAAACAAATCATTCGCTTTATTTATTTTTGAGGTAGCATGCCGTTCAAAACTCATTCGGGCATCTGCAGAATTCATTCCACAACCATTATCTACAACTTGTAAAAGTGTTTTTCCAACATCTTTTACATACAATTTGATATTTGTAGCTCCAGAATCTAGTGCATTCTCCAACATTTCTTTTACAGCAGAAGCTGGACGAGAAATAACCTCGCCAGCTGCAATTTGATTTACCACATGTTCTGGAAGAAGTTGAATAATATTCAATTTTTATTTTTTTAAGTCAGCAATAAATAAGAGAGCAAAAATAATCCAATAATGATAAAAAATAAGTTTTTTGTTCTTTTTCCTTTGGCACTTTGCCTTAATTTTTTGCTAAGAAACAATCCCTTTTGCTTTTTACCCTCTTTTTTAAGCTCTTCTAGATGCTCTTTTCTCTTATTCCAGTACCTTGGCTTGTAGTCAAATGTTTTAGTTTTTAATGTTTTGAAAAAAGATGGTATTCTTGGCGCTTGCATTTCACAAAATTAAAGAAATATTCATTTTATCAAATAGAAATTTTATTTAATATTGTTCATAATTGATAAATCTTAATTGTTGCTGAAAAACATAAATTTTTACTTTTACAATCTGTGATAAAAAGGATTTCAATAGCATCTATTACGCTTGTAATTTCTGTACAGATTGCTTTCTCACAAGAGCTGTGGGAACCAGTCTTCTACTCTCAAGAGAGTCATTGGGCAGACAGCATTTTAGCAAATTTATCAGAGGACGAACGTATTGGACAGCTTTTTATGGTAGCAGCTTATTCCAATAAAGAAAGTTCTCATAAAGAAGAAATTTCTACACTAATAAAAAAATATAAGATTGGTGGCTTGATGTTTTTACAAGGAGGCCCAACAAAGCAGGCAAAACTCACAAACTATTTTCAATCTATTTCTAAAACGCCGCTTATGATTGCTTTGGATGCCGAGTGGGGTCTTGCTATGAGAATAGATTCTGTAATGCGATTTCCTTGGCAAATGACTTTGGGAGCGATAGAAGATGAAGATTTGATTTACAGGATGGGGGAACAAATTGCAAATCAGTGTAGATTATTGGGTGTAAATATAAATTTTGCTCCTGTTGCGGATATTAATAGTAATCCAAGTAATCCAATAATTGGAAATCGTTCTTTTGGGGAATCACCTCAAAAAGTATCTAGATTTTCCACAGCATATATGCAAGGGATGCAAGACAATGGTATTTTGGCATGTGCCAAGCATTTTCCTGGTCATGGAGATACAGATACAGATTCTCATGAAACCCTTCCAGTAATTCGGCATAACAGATATCGATTAGATACAACTGAAATAACTCCTTTTAGGCATTTGATTACTAAAGGGTTAGGAAGTGTAATGGTAGCACATTTGAGGATTCCAGCTATTGATGCAACCGAGAATCTTGCTTCTTCTTTATCTAAAAAGGTAGTAACAAATCTCTTGAAAAAAGAATTGGGTTTTCAGGGGTTAATATTTACTGATGGATTAAATATGAAAGGAGTTAGCAAATATTTTGATGCTGGAGAATTGGATGTAAAAGCACTTTTAGCTGGTAATGATATACTACTAGTTTCGGAAGATGTACCTATGGCAATAGAAAAAATTAGGGAAGCAATTTTAGATGGTAAAATAACACAAGAAGAAATTGATAATAGATGTAAGAAGATTTTAATAGCAAAAAAATGGATGGGACTTGATAGTATTCAGCCAATCAAGATTAAGAATCTAACTTCTAGAATAAATAACTCTGATGCTGAATTAATAAATAGAAATTTAATAGAAAATTCGCTCACTCTCTTGCAAAATTATGAGAATATAATTCCACTTGAACGTTTAGATACTTTAAAAATAGCATCTATTACAATTGGCGAGAATTCAGTGAAATTCTCGGAAATGCTATCTAATTATACCCCGATTACACATTTTACTATTGAAGAGGATCCAACTCCTGAGAGACAAAGAGAGCTCTTGGATAAATTAATTGGATTTAATTTAGTAATTGCTAGTATTCATCAATCCAATGAAAACCCATGGAAGATGCATAAAATTATAAGAAATACTGATTTGTTTTTACAAACCTTAGCTATTCAATCTAAAATAATTGTAAATGTATTTGCGAATCCTTATACCATTAATCATTTTCTATTTACAAATAATTTTGATGGTTTAATTATGGCTTATCAGAATAGTGAAATAACACAAGAGGTTGTTGCTCAAGCTATTTTTGGAGGTATCTCCTTAAGAGGAAAGTTACCAGTATCTACCTTGCGTTTTAAAATAAGAACAGGATTATTAACAAATGCTTTTCGTTTAAAATACACAATTGCAAAAGAAGTAGGGGTTGACGAATCCTTGTTTTACAAGATTGATAGTTTAGCTGAGAATGCTATTCAAGAAAAAGCAACTCCTGGTTGTCAGATTCTAATTGCAAAAGAAGGAAAAGTTTTCTTTCAAAAATCTTATGGTTATCATACTTATAGTAAAAAAAGAGAAGTAAAAGATTCGGATATTTATGATCTGGCGTCCATTACAAAGATTGTAGCTACTATCCCTATGTTAATGCAAATGCGTGAAGAAGGAAGCTTTTCTTTAAATTACAAAATGGGAAAATTAGATAAGTCGCTATATATTAGCAATAAAGGGCATTTACGGGCAAAAGAAGTTTTGGCACATCAGTCAGCTTTGCTAGCATGGATTCCTTTCTATAAACAAACCATTAATGAAGATAATACTTTGCGGGATACGCTTTATCGTAATGTGTATTCTGAAAAATATCCTATAAAAGTTGCTGAAGATTTGTATTTACACCACTCTTACCCAGATAGTATTTTGAAGCAAGTGATTGAATCTGATCTATTAGAAGAAAAAAAATATCAGTATTCCGATCTAGGATATTATCTTTTCAAAGAAATTATTGAGCAATATTATAACAAACCTTTTGATCAATTAGTAAACGAGAATCTGTATAAAAGTTTAGGCTTAGCTACTATGGGTTTCCTTCCAAAATCAAGATTTAAGAAAGAAAGAATCGTGCCTACTGAGAAAGATGATTATTTTAGAGACCAACTTCTTGTTGGAGATGTTCATGACATGGGAGCGGCAATGTTGGGAGGTATAGGCGGACATGCGGGGCTTTTTTCTAATGCTAACGATTTAGCTATTTTAATGCAAATGTATTTGCAAAATGGAAGTTATGCTAATAAGCAATATTTCAAACCCCAAACTATAAAAGAGTTTACAAAATGTCAGTTTTGCCAAGATAAAAATAGGAGAGGGGCTGGTTTTGACAAACCCGCTTTACCTGATGAAGAGGGTGGCCCCACTTGTCAGTGCGTTTCCTTCTCCAGTTTTGGACATTCAGGTTTTACAGGAACATTGGCTTGGGCTGATCCGGAGACTGATATTGTTTTTGTATTTTTATCCAACAGAATACATCCAACATCTGACAATAAGAAATTGTTGGATATGGATGTGCGAACCAATATTATGCAAGTGATTTTTGATGCAATTGAAAAATAAAAAATACAAGATTGGCATTGTTTGTTATCCAACTTATGGTGGAAGTGGGGTAGTAGCAACAGAACTTGGAATGGCTTTGGCTAGCAAGGATCATGAGGTGCATTTCATATCTTATTCACAACCCTTTCGATTAGATGTTTTTTCTAATAAAATAAACTTCCATGAAGTAAGTGTGCCGGATTATCCTTTGTTTGAGTACATTCCTTATGAGCACAATCTTACTGCTAAATTGGTTGATGTGGTATTACACGAAAAGTTAAATTTATTACATGTGCATTACGCTATTCCTCATGCATCAGCAGCTCTTTCTGCAAAGCAAATTTTAGCTTCACAAGGAATTTATATTCCCATTATTACCACCTTGCATGGGACGGATATTACTCTTTTAGGAAAAGATAAGTCGTTCAAATCAGTAATTGAATTTGCTATTAATAATTCGGATGCTGTTACTGCTGTTTCCAGAAGCTTAAAAAAAGAAACAATTAACTCATTCAAATTAGACAAAAAGATTCAGGTGATCCCTAATTTTATCGATTCCAAATTATATAAAGCTGAGAATGATAAAACTTTAAGAAGGAGTTTTGCTAAAGATTCTGAAAGAATTATTATTCACATTTCCAATTTCAGAAAAGTTAAAAGAGTACAAGATGTACTTAAAGTATTTGTAAAAATTAGAAAAGAGATTCCAAGCAAATTATTGCTTATTGGAGATGGACCTGAAAGATTGAAGATGGAGCAATTGTGCCGCAATTTGGATTTGTGTGATAATGTTCGATTTATTGGAAAACTAAAAGCAGTAGAAATGGTTTTATCGGTTTCTGATCTTTTTCTTTTGCCTTCTGAGACAGAAAGTTTCGGTTTAGTCGCATTAGAAGCAATGGCATCCAAAGTTCCGGTTGTTTCTTCGAACTCTGGGGGCCTTCCGGAGGTAAATATTGAAGGAAAGACAGGATTCTTACTAGACGTAAAAGATATTGATGGTATGGCAAGAAAGGCCATTTTACTTCTTGCTGATGAGAATAAATTAGAACAATTTAAAGAGAATGCCTTTTCACACGCTATGGAGTTCGATTTACCAAATATCTTACCTTTGTATGAGAAAATTTATGAGGATCTAAGCAAATGAAGAAAATAGGATTAACAGGAGGAATAGGTGTAGGAAAAACTTTTGTAAGCGAGATCTTTTATAAAATGGGTTATTCAGTTTTCTTGGCTGACTTACATGCCAAAAAGTGTATTCATGAATCAGATGGTCTGAAAAAGGAAATTAAAAAGAAATTTGGAAATGAGATTTACCAAAAAGGGGTTTTACAAAAAAATAAGTTAGCTGATATTATTTTTAATGATACTAAAAAGTTACAAGAATTAAATAATTTGGTTCATCCTTTTGTTCAAAGGGATTTTGAAGCTTGGTGCAAGAATCAACAATCAAAATTTGTAATAAAAGAGGCTGCTATATTATTTGAAAGTGAAGCACACAAAGGATTGGATGGGATAATTTGTGTTTCGACTCCTTTTGAGAAACGAATAAAAAGAGTGATGAAAAGAGATAACTGCACAAAAGAGGATGTTATTAAACGCATAGAAAATCAAATGCCTCAGGAAAAGAAAGAAAAACTTTCTGATTTTGTAATTTTAAATAACGATAAGAAAAAATTGCTTCCTCAAATCATTAGTATTTGTAAAAAGTTAATTGATTAACCACTGAATAATAAAATATAAAATAGCCAAATCTAAGAAAAGAAGTATACCAAACAAAGTAGGATTTGCTTCATACAATTCTTTTAATTTTTCCCAAATATCTTTCATTGTTCTTTAGAAAAAGTAAGTATTATATAATATAAAGCTATACCTATCAATCCTATTGACAGAAGTAAGTTTGCATAAGGTGCGTGCCAATTCTTAAACAATGCTCCAATACACAGTATAGCTATAGATAGATATTGTATTTTTTTGATAATCTTGGTTTATTGTTAATCTATTGTTTTAAAGTCCAAACATAGTCATAATTTATTTCTTTCCAAAACAACAATATTTTCTACATGATGTGTTTGCGGGAACATATCAAGTGGCTGGATGTTTGTTACTTTATACATGCTATCCATAAGCGCTAAATCACGGGCTTGAGTAGAAGAGTTACAACTTATATACACTATCTGTTTTGCTCCAATCTTTAGAATTTGTTCTACTACTTTTTTGTGCATTCCATCTCTTGGTGGATCAGTAATTATTATATCAGGAGTACCATTCTTTTTAATGAACTCATCTGTAAAACTTTTTTTCATATCTCCAACAAAAAAACTGCAGTTATCAATGTTATTATTTTTAGCATTTTCCTTAGCTGCTTCTATGGCCTCAGGTACTGACTCCAGCCCCACTACATGCTTAGCTTGTTTTGCTATAAATTGCGCGATTGTACCAGTTCCAGTATAAAGGTCATATACCAAATCATCTTTTGTAATGAATGCTAGTTCTTTAATTTTTTGATACAGAATTTTTGCTTGTTCGCTATTTGTTTGAAAAAAGGATTTGGCTCCAACCTTGAAGAAAAGCCCATCCATTTCTTCTACAATATGATCTTTTCCATTGTAACAAATAACATCTTGATCATATATGGTGTTGTTTGCTTTTTGGTTAATGATATAAAGTAGAGAAGTAATTTCTGGGAAAGAAGTTCTAATGTGTTCCATCAATAGTTTTATAGATTTTTTATCATCTTCATAAAACTGAATTAATACCATCAGATCGTTTGTAGAGGAAGTGCGAATCATTAAGTTTCTTAGTAGTCCTGTATGATTTTGGATATCAAAGTAAGTAAGCTTGTTCTCATCTGCAAACTGCTTCACAGATAACCGAATAGTGTTAGATGGCTCTTTTTGTAAGTAGCAGTTGTTTATGTCAATTACTTTATTAAACATTCCAGGGACATGAAATCCAAGAGCATTTTTATCTATAATCTTTTCTCCTGATTGTATTTCATCTAATGTTAACCACCTTTTATTTGAGAAAGTGTACTCTAGTTTGTTTCTGTAGAAATACTGATTTTCACTTCCTAAAATATCTTGGTTAGGAGAAAGTTCAATTCCACCAATTCTTTTTAGGTTATTTAGTACTTGCGTTTGTTTAAAATCTAATTGTGATTGATACTTCATGTTTTGCCATTTGCATCCTCCACAAGTTCCAAAATGTTCACATTTTGGTTTAGTTCTTCTTGCAGAATAGGTGTGTATTTTGTCAATACGAGCTTCCCAAAACTTTTTTCTTCTTTTAAAAACCGTAATATCGCAAATATCACCTGGAACCCCTCCTTCTAAGAAAATAACCATACCATCATGTTTTGCTACTGATTTTCCTTTATCAGCAGTATCAATAATTTCAATATTTTTTAAAGATATTGGTCTTCGCCTATTTTGTCTTCCCATCTCCTAAAAACTAAAAATAAGTTTTGCATTTATTTGCCTTGTAGTAAGATAGTTTGGTACTGCATATTGTTTGCCAGAAACATCAGAAACCCAAAGGTAAGAAACCGTATTGTTTATTTGTAAAAGGTTGAATACTTCCAAGCTCAGCCAAATAGCATCAAAGTGTTTGAAAAATCCTTTTTTCTTTTCTCCTTCTTTAATTATTTCTTTCGAAAAACCAATATCAACTCTTCTATAAGGTGGTATACGTAAAATATCTTGATTTTTTTCTGATTTTGGAGGACCAAATGTAAGTCCAGTTCCATACATCAAATTTAAGTGCATTTTATATGTTGGGTTTTTTGGAATATAATCTTGAAAGAATAAGGAAAAATTCACCCTCTGATCGGTTGGGCGAGGGATATATCCTGCTTCTTTTTGATTACCATCTGTATCTGTATAATAATCTCCAACTATATCCTCCTCAGTTTTCATAATAGAGATACTTGCCCATGATTCAATTCCTGGCACAAACTCCCCATTTATCTTCAGATCGATTCCACTAGCATAGCCATTTGAAGTTTCGTAAGGCAAATATCTAATACGTACATTATCTACTTTGTATGGAATCAGATTCTTCAATTGTTTATAATAAACTTCACTTACGCACTTAAATGGCCTTCCCCAAGCATAAAACAAATAGTCCGCACCCAAAATATAATGAGTAGATTTTTGTGCTTTGATATCTCTATTTATAGTTCCATCAAGATCCCTTAGTTCTTTATAAAAGGCTGGTTGATAATAAATCCCAGCAGCAGATCTAAATACTACATCTTTTTTCCAATTTGGAATATATGCCAATGATATTCTTGGACTCAAAATTAATTCCTCATTAAAGCTCCAATAATTTCCCCTCATCCCACTTGTTAGGGAGAAGCTACCAATATCTTTAGAGTACTGCAAATAAGCTGAGTTTCTATAAGAAGATAGGTCAATAGTAGTTTTTAATAAATCATTTACTGATACTATAAGTGACGGTTGCAATATAGGATCCTCATACCCAACTGAATCAGGAGTGTGAGGCAAAGTAAAGCCAGCAGAATCAATCAAATTCCACTCACTTATTTTATCTTCAATTTCTTCTTTTTGTATCCTAAATCCCCAGTGGATCTTTGTGTTTTTGGAATTAAAATTTCCACTATGTTGAAAATTCATAACTGTAGCGCTGAGCCTATTTCTAGCATGATTGATGTAGGTGCCAACTCCTCTATCGTATTTTACATCTCCAAAATTTTCACTACCTAAACTATTATCTAGTTGATACAACCAATATTGACCCATAATATCAAAGTTCTCCTGCTCAAATGTGCGAAAAGCAGAAGTAGTAAACTTTAATTTTAACTTCTCGTTTGGATGATAGGAACTGCTTAATGCTCCAAAATAAGTTTTGTAAGTATCTATTTCTTGCCCATCAAAATAAATGGTAAGCTTCAAGGCTTCGTTCAAAGTACCAAATTCTGTATTTCTATCTTCCGGGAGCATCTTGTAAGTGTTATTGGAGATGTTTCCTAAAAAGCCGATGCTCCAGTCCGAACTTATATTATAATTCAAAAAAGTTTGAATATCGGTAAATGTCGGTTTGTAATCAGCTTTTGTATCCAAACTACTTAAAATATATTGTGTAGTTTTTCTCCTGATTCCTGTTAGAAATGAGAAGCGATTATTTTTACTTATTCCTTCAAAATGAGCACTACCTCCAAGCAAACTCATATTTAGTGATGCGCCAAAGCGTTTAGGCGTTTTGTATTTTATATCCAAAACAGAGGACATTTTATCACCATATTTTGCATCAAACCCTCCAGATGAGAAAAGAATACTCCCTACTAAATCAGGATTTATAAAACTAAGTCCTTCTTGCTGACCAGAGCGGACCAAAAAAGGGCGATAAACCTCAATATCATTTAAATATACTAGATTCTCATCAAAATTTCCGCCTCTTACAGAATATTGAGAACTCAATTCATTAGCAGAACTCACTCCTGGAAGTGTTTTTAAAAGTGATTCCACACCTCCAATAGAACTTGGTATAATTGCTGCATGTTTTGGCTTTATTCTCGTTAGTGTTTTTTTTCGGCTTTGTTTGTCATGAATTATTATTTCATCTTTTATAAAACTTTGAGGATCCATTTGTTGATTTAACACATATTCTTGCCCCATCTTAAGCATAGGAATCCTGATCTTTATCGACTGATAACCAATAAAAGAAAAGCTAATTATAAAGGAACGATTTGGCTTAATCTTTAATTGATATTCTCCAATATGATTTGTGCTTGTTCCTCCCTTTTCATCTAGAATAGAGACATTTACTGCCTCAATTGGTGAATTGGTTTTGTCAGTTATAACTCCTTTCAATGTTTGTGAAAACAAAAGAGTAGGAATAAAAAAAGAAAGTAAAAGAATTTGTTTCAACATTTTCTTGACAAAGTTATTAATCTTTTCTTTTGAAATCACCATCACGCCATGCCTTAATAAAAGCAGCCCAAGCAAAAGGATTCAAGATTGGAATGATAGTTGGATTTCCCATCATAATATATTGTTGCTGCTCCATATCGTTCATAAAATACCTGAAATTTTCTTTTCCATCATTTGACATCTCGGCAATCATAATATCCACAAAGGCATTATCAATATTCTTTTTTGCTCTTTCAATCGCATCATCTGGGATATCTGCTGTTAAGAATGCTTGTTTGAATTGGTCTCTGCTTGGCCAAGGATATACCTTTGTTTCTTTTAACAAGATGGTATCTGTTTCTAATTTTTGTACCACTGTAATAAAGTTCTCCTCTGTATTTTCTGGGATGATAAATTTGGTTTGTTTGTAGCCCAAACAAGAAAAAACAATGGTATCTCCTTTTGCTGCTACTAAAGAAAAATATCCGTAAAAATCACTAATCGCCCCTTTTTGTTTGTTTTTAATTAACACATTAGCAAAAGGGATAGTTAATAAACTATCGGTTGAAACAAGTATACCTGTAAGTTGCACACTTTTATCTTGTGCAAATGAGATAAAGCAGAAATGCAATATAAAGACGATTAGTATTTTTCTCATAATAAAAAGCAACCAAAAATAAATTAAATTCTGGCTGCAACATCTAAAACATTTAAACTTCTTTTATATTGTAATAAATCTGCTATTTTTGTTTTAGACTTTTAAGAAGAAAACAATATGAAAAAAGCATTGATAGTTTGCACAGGTAACTCATGTCGGTCGCAAATGGCGGAAGGATGGATCCGTAAATTTACTTCCGATAAAGTAGAAGTATTTAGTGCAGGAACTCATCCAGAAGAAGTAAATCCTTTTGCTATTAAAGTAATGCAGATGGAATGTATTGATATTTCTCATCATGAATCTAATCTAGTAGATGATTATTTAAATATAAATCTGGATTATGTAATTACGGTTTGTGATGATGCAAATGAAAATTGTCCTCACCTTTCTTCGACAGCGAAGAAGATACATAAAAGTTTCCCAGATCCTGCAAAAGCTAAAGGAGATAAAACGCAGGTTATATTAGCTTATGTGAAAGTTCGAGATATGCTTAAAGGATTTTGTAAAGATTTTGTTCAAAATGAATTAGGCATAAGTGTAAACGAAAAGATTCTTACTAGAAACTTTCATTGCAGAGGAGATTTGTAATTACATTATCTTGATTAGGCAGATAGTAGAGTGTTTTTTACTTAAAGTACTAACGTATAAATTCCGCTATATATGATGTGGAATTTCCTATTTGATCACTTACTACCAAATTAAAAGTATGCTTTCCCTTTCCCAAATCGTCTTTAATTTCATATACTACTAATTTCTTTTTATAATTGTATTCCATCAGAATCCACTTTCCATCAATTTCTGCTCTATAAGTTTTGATACCACTTTCTTTATCTGAAATCGTACATTTAATAGTAGTTTGGGTATTGAATTTTTTCCCAGGATAGATATTTACGCCTTTTATAATTGGATTCATTGTATCCGCTACAATACAAAAATCACCAAATTCACGCACTTTAGCTGAAAGCATTGCATTTCTCCAACTGTTACCCATATACCAGAAATTTCCTCTCTCATCTATTTTTGCAACATACACTTTATTTTTTAGTTTTTTAGGGATTTCTGCTTTTAAGGAAATTACAAAACTTTTATGTATTGGCACATAATCGTGATGACAATGCTGTATTTTTCCAAAGATTCCTTCAATAGAATCTAATTCAGAGTATTCAAAACTTAGATTCTCATAAAGAGAATAATCTTCCATGTGAAGCTGAAAGTTTTTTTTCTTTAAAATATTAGAATTCATATAATTGAAATATTTAGAAGAAGGAGCCGGAATCATATTTTTTTCACTCTCTATTTCATCAGTTGTGCTTTTTATTATAAAAGATAAAATACTCTTATTCTTATAAATATCCATCACTTCAAATTGTACTAAATGAGTTGTGTCATCGGTAAAATTCACTACACCTTTCTCAAGCATTTGCTGATAAATCGAAAGTTTGTTATTTGGTAATTTATAGCACCTATGGTATTTTGTGTGGGCTATTTGTTTCTCTTTATAATCGATATGAGCATTTATAAATCTACTTTCTGAAAAAGAAAATTCATTCATCTGGAGATGGTAAATCAAAGTATTATCTACCAGGAGTTTGATAGCATAAACACCATTTTTGTTGTAAGCACCATTTAATTTATCGTAAGTAGAAATACTAAAAGCAACCTTACCTTTTACAATAGGGGTAATCTCACCAAGAGTATATCCTACTTCATTTCTCTTGAGCTTAAAACTTTTATCAATTGAATTACCATCAATTGTTCCGCCGTCTATAGCGTACATCTTTATTTTATTAATTGTTGGACGAATATCATCTGTTATATCAAAACCAAATTGTAAAGGGTTAATAGGGCGTTCTGTTTTTGTATTCCTAATTTCAAAATGAAGATGAGCTCCAGCACTTCCTCCAGTATTTCCTGAAAGAGCAATTATTTCTCCTTTTTTAATAACAAACTTGTCTTTTGGAGGATAAAGCTGAATCTCAAAACTCTCTTTTTTGTATTGGTTTTCTATTACATAGTCATTTATTAATTTTGAAAATTTCTTTAGGTGTGCATAAACAGAGGTATTTCCATCTGGGTGGGTGATGTACAGTGCTTTGCCATATCCCCAAGCTGACACTTTAATTCGTGATATATAGCCATCAGTAATAGAGTATACTTTTTGTCCCTCTACTCCTTCAGTTTTTATGTCAATTCCTGAATGGAAATGATTACCTCTTAGTTCGCCAAAAGTGCCTGACAATAACATCCTAAAATCAACAGGCGGATGATAATCTTGTCCGTAAATTGACAATGACACTAAACAAAAAAGATTAAAAAAAATAAAAATGATAAATTTCATTACTACCTTAAAAATTGAGTGTTGTATAAAAGATGACAAATATAACATCAAAAAAGCACAGAAAGTATAAAGAAAAAATTAAATTTGTAACAATAATTTTAAACAGCAAAATGAAAGTAATTGTTGATAGCTTGGAAGTTAAGATTAAGAAGTTAATATCTTTGTACAATAAAGTGAAAGAAGAGAGAGAATTGGCTGTAAATGAAGTTGAAAAAATTCAGAAAGATTTAAATAAAAAGCAAGAAGTTATTAAAGATTTAGAAGAAAAAATAAAATTAATAAAGATGTCAAAAGTTGTTAATTCTTCAAAAGAAGACAACAAAAAGACAAAACAAAAGATAAATGATTATGTGCGGGAGATTGATAAATGTATTGCGTTGTTAAATAAATAGAAAACAGTTTTTTTGATGAGTAAATTATCAATAAAGATAAATATTGCAGGTAGACTCTATCCTATGAAGATTGAGAGAAAGAATGAGGAGGGGATTCGAAAATCAGTAAAGATAATTGAGGAAAGGTTGAAATTTTATCAGCAAAATTATGCAATAAAGGATAAGCAAGATTTACTAGCCATGTGCCTTGTTGAATTTGCAACAAAATATGAAACTGTTAAAGATAAAAAAGTTTTAGAAGATGATGGTACAGAAAACAAATTAAAAGTGCTCGATTCTCTTTTAGCAGACAATATTTAAGTTCTTTTACATAAATATAGATTACCCGCATTAATTAAGACTGTTAAACTCAACAGATAAAAGATTGGAGTTTGACTCATTAAGTTTAGAATAGGCCTCAACCATTATTGGTTTCTAATTTTTTAGAACAGTGGAAGTTCGATATTTAATGGCGATTCCACCCATACTAAATGGAGTTTAACAAATAGTTGGTGTGGGTTTTTTATTAACTAAAAGAAAAGAAGATGGAAATAATAATAGGAGCAGTAGTAGGATCAATAGTTGGCTGGGGAATTGCTTTTTTTGTAATTAATAGTAAAAAATCTAGTAAAGCTAATTCGATTATTGAAGAAGCAAAAAAAGAAGCTGAGCAAATAAAAAAAGAAAAGCTTCTGCAAGCAAAAGAAAAATTTTTAGAATTAAAATCTGAGCATGATAAGGTAATTAGTAACAAGAATAATGAGATTAATAAAATTGAAAGTAGAATAAAGGACAAGGAGAATTCTTTGTCGCAAAAGTTAGGAGAAACAAATAAAAAGAAGAAAGAATTAGAACAAGAGAAATCTACTATCTCTCAGCAAAAAGATGTGTTGCAAAAAAAGCAAGAGGAGCTAGAAAAATCACACAAAAACCAAGTAGAACAATTAGAAGCTATTTCCAGGCTTTCAGCTGAAGAGGCAAAAGAACAGTTGGTGGAAGCCTTGAAAGATGAGGCAAAAACAAAGGCATTGGAAATTATTCAAGAAACAATTGAAGAAGCAAAAAAAGAAGCTGAGCAAATAAAAAAAGAAAAGCTTCTGCAAGCAAAAGAA
>Ga0163108_10000895_pt1 | contig 21911 bp, 16 predicted proteins | sample Fk1155metaG_FD_109644 | JGI IMG/M metagenome (GOLD analysis project Ga0163108, IMG submission 109644) | Marine microbial communities from the Central Pacific Ocean - Fk160115 155m metaG | ecosystem: Environmental > Aquatic > Marine > Oceanic > Photic zone | place: The Central Pacific Ocean...
GCATCCCCTCTTCACCCGGGCCCACAGTCAACGTCACCCGCACAGGACCGTCTTGCTTAGCAACCACTTGCAGGAATTCCGCAGGTGTCGCAATCTTCTTGCGACCTACCTGCTTGATAAACTCGCCCGGTCTCAGGCCCGCGTTCCAACTCGCTGATCCTGCCTCGACGGAAACAATTGCCACGCAGCCTGTCGGATCCATCTTGTGACCATGCTGGCGAAACATCGCCGGGGGTAAAGCGGTCGCATAATCAACCTGGAGCCCACGCCAGCTTGGATCAGCCTCTTGCGAGTAAGCAGGCCGAGACGACTCCACATATTTTTTCGAAAGCACTGCCTTTAACGCGATCTGACGACCAGCTTGCTGGAGAGTTGCACCCCGTTCGATACGCAGCACGACCTCGGACTGGACTTGCAGTTGCCCCAGTTCTCGAAACAGCTCCATCCGATTCTCGATCCGCTGTCGATTCACATGCGTGATAATATCACCGACCTGCAATCCTGCTCGCTTTGCCGGTGTGCCCGGAACCACGTGTTCCACCCGCGTCCCTAGGCGTCCTTGTTGTCGCCATTCCCATGACAGATCCTCTGGTGCAACACCCAAAAATCCCACCTGGACCTTTTTACCCGCCTTCAATGTCTCCAGTGTCTGGCGAAACATCGCATCTACGGGAATCGCATAACCGGCCGCTTTTTCGTAACCGTAGAGTGCCGCCTGCGATGTTAGCAGGCCCACCATCTCGCCTCGAAGATTGATCAGTGCACCCCCGCTGGTCCCCAAATTCAGCTTGGCATCCGTCTGGATCAGTGTGCCAAAGTGGTGTAGCGTTTCCCGCTCGGGCTGATCCGCCAGTAACTTGGCACGCGGGGCCGCCTGACGCCGCAGGTTCGCCACGATTCCCCAGCTGGCACTAACCTCTCCATCCCGTGCAATGGCATAGGGATTCCCCAGCCCAACCACGATCATTCCCTTTTTCAATTTTTTTGCGTCTCCCAGGGGAATCGGAGTTAGATCATCCGCCTTGATTTTCAAGACCGCCAGATCTGTCCACGGATCACCTGCCATAATCTTGTCAGCGCGTTCCACGCCGACCACCTTGTACGGTCTTCGCCGTACCCACACGTAGTAGTCATTTTTTTCAGGATCCCCCAATGTATGATAGGTGGTTACGATCAGGCCCTGGCGTGAGATCACCACCCCAGTGCAGTACTGGTTGGGCACGAACTCGGGACTCGTCGGCGTGGGGCGATCAAACCGCAGGTTCGCGGGCGTCCCCAGCGGAGGCAACTGTCGCAACGGGTCAAGCGGACCGGAAACCTCGCGACCTGTGGCTGTTTTACGACGCACCCGCGCAATGGCTACCACGGACCGTTCTGCCTGTTCGATGGCCGTTACCAGCCCCTGTTCCATCCGCTGGGCCCATTCCAGGGCCGTGGGTGAAGCCGCAGGGGGTTGGGCACCTATGCGTTGCGGGAAACACACGGGCAGCAACAGGCACATACAAAGGCACCTGATCAATACCGCTACCCGACCACCATGCCGCTTCGTCCACGTCGTTGGCTTTGCCATTACCTTGTCCTTTTCAGTATCACCACCAGCGTCATCTCGTTTTTGCAAACACCTGTGGGAAGCCGAAAGGGCTCAGGGCGTCAGGCACGGCAATCTTATGCAACTTCTTCAGCGGGTACGTCTGCCGGTACGGCATCCACCTCTGCTGCTGCCGCCGCTTCCGCTGCCGCCGCTTCCACTGCCGCCGCCGCTTCCGCTTCCGCCTCGGGATCCACTGCATAGCCGCTGGCGATCAAGACCTTGGCCTTGATCTCTGCGGTTAATTCAGGATTCTCAATCAGGTTCTGTCGAGCTTTTTCTTTTCCTTGGCCCACGTACGCATCATTGTACTTGAACCAGGACCCACTACGTGAAACGACGTTATGGGTAACCGCCAGGTCGAGAATATCTCCCTCGTAGCTAATACCATTGGTGTGCATCATATCGAACTCTGCTATTCGGAATGGTGGTGCGACTTTATTTTTAACCACCTTACCACGGACACGTTGGCCCACGACCATTTCACCATCTTTCAATTGCCCGATCCGTCGCACGTCGATTCGACAGGAACTATAGAATTTTAAGGCTCGGCCCCCTGGAGTTGTTTCCGGACTGCCGAACATCACGCCAATTTTTTCTCGTATCTGGTTAATAAAGATCACGGCTGTCTTGCTCTTGGCAATCGCACCGGTCAACTTTCGCATCGACTGGCTCATCAAGCGTGCCTGCAAACCCACGTGCGTATCGCCGATTTCACCATCCAGTTCCTGCTTGGGAATCAGGGCAGCGACCGAATCCACAATCACGACATCGACCGCATTGGATTTCACCAACATCTCGGTAATCTGCATCGCCTCTTCACCATGGCTGGGTTGGCTGACCAACAGGGTCTCCAGCTCGACGCCTAGCTTTTTACCCCAATTAGGATCAAAGGCGTGTTCTGCATCGATCATGGCCGCAATGCCACCACCCTTTTGGGCCTCGGCGGCAATGTGAAGCGCCAACGTGGTCTTACCACTCGATTCCGGTCCAAACACCTCGATCACACGGCCACGTGGAACACCGGGTCCACCGAGAGCCATGTCCAGGGAAAGGCAACCGGTCGAGATACCCGCGATGGGGCCACGCCGTTCACTACCCAGGGGCATGATCGATCCTTCACCAAATTGTTTTTCAATTTGCTGCAAGGTCGTTTTTAGTTGCGAGTTACTTTCGATCTGCTCAGCCACTTTCGTGGAGGAACCCGCTTTGCCAGTCGTTGACTTTTTACGTTTTGACTTTGTTGATTTCGTTGTTTTTGCCATGCGATTTGCTACTTTCGATCCATCTAGTTTTGTATCTGCGACCATTATTGTACTCCTTTATAAAAACTCGGGGGGTCCTTGCAACCAGTAAATGACTGGCCCCGTGTCTTTGCAGTGTCATTAGTCCTGCCCAAGTTGCCCAAGGGATCCGGGTAGCTCAAAATTCGCCAGCCCATCGCCTACTACTGAACGCCTGAACACTATAACGACCTTCGGCACTTTCCACAAGGTCAATCCACTTATTCCCTGTTATCGCAGGGCCCTGGGACACGTCTGGTCACACCGCTTGAAAATTCTCTGCGAATTTTCAAACGCTCGCTTTCCTGAGTGGAATCGTCGCCAAACGCTGGTATTGTGGTTCATCGCGACCTAACTGGCTGGCCACGACCACGACCTGGGAGGCCAGACAGGTGACCGTTGGACCGAAATTCGCGGTTTGCAAGACTTCTGCTAGGGCTCCTGAGGTGGCTAACGAAGATCTCAAGCGTCCCAGGGTCACATGGGGATGAAATTGCCGATGTTCGCCACGGAACCCCATCTCCATCAGGGCTTGCTCGACCTGCTCGTGTACCTGGAGTACCGCCTCGTCACCTGCCCCGACACCCATCCAGAGAGTGCGTGGTCGCTCGGCACTGGGAAAGGCACCGACGTGATCAAAAACCATTTCCAGGGGATCACAATTTGCCACGGCCGAAGTCACTCGCTGGCAAATCTCTGCCAATTCAATTGTTGGTACTTCTCCGAGGAACTTGAGGGTCAAATGCAGGTTTTCTGCAGCTACCCATTTCACGTCAACATCCTTCTTGCCGAGTCGATGCATCCACTCAGCTGCCAATTCCTTGACTGCAGCCGATACCGGCAGGGCGACAAAAGTCCGTGTTCTATTCATAAAATGTATTGTTCCTCTCCGTATTGACACTCGGCCGGGCTCTTCGAAAAATGTCTGCCGAGCCAACGAATCTACAGAGACTCCTCGTAAAGTGGCCGACAATCTTCCAGTCGAGTTCCCTGTTCATCGGTCACGGCAATTTGTTTTCCACCCCAGATGGAAACGCCTGCATGGTATCCATCGTGGGTCAACAGGAACAACTGCAGGTTAAACCGTGGACGTCCCTGCTCATCACAATCAGCCGGTGCCACGTGATCCACGATACGCTGAAGTACTTGCAGGCCGGCCGTTTCCGCATCCGCTCCCTGTCGTAAATACTCAACCGCTGCAAACGAGGAAAGGTTCTGCAGGTTCGCTTCTCCATGACCAATGCTACCGCAACACCCTCCCTTTTGATCCACATACAAACCTGCTCCCAGGATCGGGGAATCGCCCACGCGGCCTGCGATCTTGAAAGCATGTCCGCTGGTACTGGTCGCGCAAGCCATCGCTCCACTGCGATCGATGGCCGAGCAATGCACCGTCCCTCCGCTCCGATCCCGATCACGACCATAAAAATGTTTTCGATACCATTGGCGGACGTCCAGATCACTATCCTCTTCCGGGGGTGCTTGCCAGTCATCCTGCTGTGACCGCATACGTTTCCAATACAACCACATTCGACGCGACTGTTCCGTCAATAGATTTTCTTCCGGAAATCCGTTAGCCAGGGCAAACTGCAATGCTCCTTCTCCAACCAATAGAGATCGCTGAGTCTGTTCCAGCAAACGTTGAGCGACTTGCGTCACATGGCGAACCGAACGCAGGGCGCCCACGCCTGCACCCCGATGCGTCCGACCATCCATGACCGCCGCATCCAGTTCGACCTGTCCGTCTTCATTAGGCAAGCCTCCATAACCCACCGTGCGATCCTCAGGATCGTCCTCCACGACGGTTATCCCGGCTACCACGGCATCCAGCGGAGATTGTCCCTGCTCGATACAGCCGTAGGCACGCTCCGTTGCCTGGAGTCCGTTATGCGAAGCGATCGTCTTGATGGTACCCATGAATCACCCGGTGCCTTGCTGAGCGACACGTACCGGTCGGCAAAAAAGAACGTGCCAGGACAGGCTAGAGAATTCCCCTGCCAACTCCCAGTTGATACCATAAATGACTTACTACCTGCTGCCCATCCCCAACTCCCGGTTCCCTTTCAGGAAATTGCCTATCCCATGAAGATGCTACCCATGAACGTCCTGAGATTGTCCCTGCTCCTGTTATTTCCCGCGCTGGCCACGGGAACCGACTGGAACCAATGGCGCGGTCCGCAACGGACGGGTGCAACTACCGAAACGCGACCCTTGATCGAAACCCTGCCCGCGACCGGGCTCCAGCCACGCTGGATCGCGATGACTGACATCCCCTCGGCTCGTTCCGGTGGCTGGTCCAGTCCGATTGTCGCCAAGCAACGAGCCTACCTGTTCACGCACCACAAGGTAAAGCTGGGGGAGGGCAAACTCGGCAAGGTCCAGTTCCCTTACCTGGCCCCGGAAAAACGGACCGGAATGACGCCCGCAGAGTATGAGGCGTATGAACGCAAGCGACGTGATGAGCAGGAAACACGAAGTAATTTTTATCGATTTGACGAAATCCTCTACTGTCTCGACACCCGGACCGGAAAACCAGCCTGGACCAACAAACGCAGCAGCGTCTACACCCGCTTTCCACAATCCGGCTCACCAGCTGTCATTGGTAATTCCGTGCTGGTGCTGGGAGCAGGACGACTGGCCCGCTGCATCAATGCCCGGGACGGCCGCGATCGATGGCAAACAAAATTACCTGGAGAGTTCCGAGATCAACACATGCAGTCCTCTTTCGCTGTGGTCGGCAAGGTAGCGGTCGTCCTGTGCGGCAATCTCTACGGACTGAACATGGACAATGGGGCCATTCTCTGGCAGGCCGGCGAGTACGAATCACGCCAGTTTCACAGCAGCCCAGTCACCTGGAACTCGCCCCAGGGCCCCCGGGTAATTGTCAACGTCGATGGGCGCAACACGATTTGTGTTGACCCACAATCGGGTGAAACAGCCTGGCAAATTCGTTCCGATGCGAATCACTCCACCCCGGTGGTTGCCGGCAACCGGCTACTGACCTATGGCAGCAGCCGCAAAAAGGGACTTCGTTGTTACCAACTTGCACCGGGACAGGCAGAACTGTCCTGGACCTACCAGGGAACCGCGGACCCGGGATCCAGCCCGGTCGTGGTAGGCAACCATGTTTACGTCCAGGGAGAACGGCGACTGGCCTGCATTCAACTGGATACCGGCAAACAGGCCTGGATGACACAACTGGATCTCAACAAGCCGCGTTACACATCCTTGATTGCTGTCAACCAGCAAATTTTCTATGTCTTCGAAAGCGTCATCTCGTTTACCGCTGATAGCCGTCGATTCCAGCCTCGCATGCAAGCTCGCATCAACAACCAGGGATTGCTGGCAGAAGAGACCACTTTTCGAAAGCAATATCAGATCGATGCGTTGGAAAAAACAACCGAGGGTCAAAAGGAAGCCGAGCAGATCTGGCGCAAGGAATTTGCCAATGGCCCCCTGCCCTGTGCTACCCCTGCCGTGGCAGACGGCTGCCTGTACGTACGACTCAAGAATGGATTAGCCTGCTACGATCTAAGCATCCATCCACCGGGCCAACCAGCCAATTGATCAGGCGGCCTGGCGTCGCCGCTCCTTGCGTCGCTGACGGCGAGCACGCTTACGTTCTGCTCGACTCTGCTTGTTGCGAATTCTCTTAGCCTGTTGATCAAGCTCCTCTCCGTCTTCATCGTAACACTCATCTTCAGCGACCGGTTCCTGGACCTCTTCCACTAACTCATATCCATCTTCAACCGGTACCGTTTCGATAGCTGCCCTTTCTTCAACTGCTGCAAACTCGACCGCCTTTTCAACGGATTCCGTGACCTGCTTCAATTTCACTTTCTTTGGCGCAATCATTCCCTGGGCCTCCCGGAAGACCTGCCTGGATTCCATCCAGATGGTCCCCGCCAGAGTCACATGACCGATCAGCAGCAGCATGTCGCTGGTCAGCGGGGTGGCCAGAACAGACTGAACCCAGACGATCTCAAACTGCAGCAACATAACCAGGGCATAAGCTACTACCGTGGGCACCCAAAAACAATTGGTCCAGTAACTATCACGAACCTCCATCGTCATACGCGTTCCCAGCACAAGCCCTCCCAACGAGATCACGATCAACCAGCCCCAGCGAAATTCTTCCGCAGAGATCGCGATCGGCAGAGTCGTAATCGCACCCTGCAACGATTGGTGAATCCCAGTTGCGGTCTCCAGGCTGGCCAACACGCACCAGGCAGCTAACCAACTCCAGAATCGATAATGCCCCCGGTAATCATCGACCTTGTGCCGACGCAGCATGTAAACCATGCCACTGCCAGCAGCAGCCACCAACAACAGTGCACTGGAAAACCATGCGGCCAGGGTTCCCGGACCCTCAAGCGACAAACGATTGGCCTCTTCACTGTCCACCGGGAAGCCATGCATGGAACCCAAATGCAAACCATAAACAGCGAAGCCGGCCAGCAGGACCAGCAGCAACCAGGTTCGTAATCGCAGCGGTATCAGGTCTGTCAGGCGTGGCTGATTCTCGCGTAACGCAGCAGCACTATAGCCGTCCTGGTCAACGGAGCTCAACGGACGGGGCGCAGCCTGCCCAGAATCGCCTGTCGTTTCCTCGATCAACGCACGACGACGACGCTCGTCTCGCTGTCCACTCCGTCGGAATTGCATTAACTTCCACCCCACCCCGGCAAAAAATCCTGTCCTAGATCTGCCGCTAAAAGAGAGTCCATCCTCAATCCATCCCTGGTTTTGCCTAATCCAATTTTCGGCAACTGAGGGCACCTATCTCTACTCTCACTCGCTGACCCGGCCCAGGTGATGAAAGAGATAGTCCGTGAAAATTGCCTGATGACCCTGCATTGCCCGGCCCGGTAAGAAACCTTAACGATTGTGACGTTCGTAAGGGCAGGTTTCAGCTATCGAAACGAGTCACAAAACGGCACTGATTTAGCCAAGACGTCCGCGACGTGAGAGCCCTCTACGTGGAAACCGGTCACTCTCGTTGGGGAATTGCCACTGGCAGATAGTTGCGGTATGCTCTCTGATGGCCTGCCGATATGATCGACGACAGCGTGCATACCTTGAGCGTGTCGGTAGTCATTCCAACCAACAAACGGTTTCATTGAAACAGACGAAAGGTTAAAGCAATGGCTTACGAACTTCCTGCCCTGCCCTACTCTCATGACGCCCTGGAACCCCACATCGATGCCCGCACGATGGAAATCCATCATGGCAAGCATCATCAGGCCTATATCAACAATGTTAATGCCGCTATCGCTGGCACCGAACTGGAAGGTAAAAGCGTAGAGGACGTCGTGAGCGACCTAGACAACGTTCCCGAGGAGATTCGCGGAGCAGTTCGCAACAATGGTGGCGGACACGCAAACCACTCGTTGTTCTGGAGCGTCATGGGTCCGTCTGCCGGCGGAACCCCCCAAGGGGACCTCGCAGCAGCCATTGATGCCGCCTGTGGCAGCTTCGAAGCATTTCAGGAAGCCTTTGCTAAAGCCGCGGGCACGCGTTTTGGCAGCGGCTGGGCGTGGCTTAGTGTTGATGGAGATCAACTGGTCGTGGAAAGCACCCCCAACCAGGACAGCCCCTTGATGGAGGGACGCACCCCTATTCTTGGTCTCGATGTCTGGGAACATGCGTACTACTTGAACTACCAAAATCGACGACCCGACTATGTCGGCGCTTTCTGGAACGTTGTCAATTGGGACGAAGTTGCCAATCGATACGCTGCAGCCCAAGGCTGACACCCGCCAATCCTGGCAGGACACTCAACGAAAACGACTGGCCGGTAAAACCGGCCAGTTTTCGTTGGGGGAAGGCTTTCACCAAGGACACCGTCCTTCTTCAACGCTAGAGGAACGAGCAATCGCTAGCATCCTTGCTAGCTGATGCCATCCTGCTTCCCATAATGGCATTGACGCCAGACTTCTCCATTCCTATGATCCGCCCCGCGTTGCCACGAAAGACAAAGCCAACCCTTGGCTGAATCGTGTGGTGAAAGTGGCCTGATCGGCCGACAATGGATTATACATTCCGTTTGGTTCGTTCCGTTCCCTGGACGGCGAACCGTTACCTTCTACATATCGAGTGGATTGCGAAACGCAGACTGGCTACTACGAATCCTGCCAGTTCATGCGTTGGTTTCGTAACGAACAACAAAGGATAGAAAACCATGGGTTTGATTGTTTCTCGTTGGGCATCAATGCTGAATTTTGTAGCTATCCTGAGCCTGATTACAGCAAGTGGCTGTAAGATGAGCAGTTGGAGCATCCCTGGAATGAGTTGGGGTGGTAGTAAGAAAGCTACTGCAGAAGCTCAACTGCCAGGTCAGCCAGCAGACAACAATCAAGCAGTCCCTTCCACCAATGCCTCCAAGTACCTCGCTCCACCAACTATTACCACTGGTACTCCAAGCTATAGTGGCAATTCCGCTACCGCAACGACGGAATCGCCCAATGGCCGCACCACGGCCTATAGCGGACGTAATACCCTGGGGCCTTATCATCCACCCAAGAAAAAGCCTGTTGCCGCAACCCCTCCTCAATACGCGGCTCCTCAATACGCGGCTCCTCAATACCCGGCAACTCAATACCCGGCAACTGCCAACAACCAAGCTCCAGCAACTCAGTTCCCGAGAGCCCAATACCCGAGAGCCCAATACCCGGCAACCCAATACCCGGCAACTCAATACCCGGCAACTGCCAACAACCAAGCTCCAGCAACTCAGTTCCCGAGAGCCCAATACCCGGCAACCCAAGCTCCAGCAACCCAATACCCGGCAACCAAGACGGCAGACACTCGCAGTGCTACACGTGGTACAGCTCCTGCCACCGGTAATTACCAGGGTGGCTTCTATGCTCCGGAACGTCCGGCAACAGGTGTCAGTCAAAATCCAGCCGCTCCCACCACCCAACCAGTACCCAATTACTCCAACCCCCAGAGCGGGTCCTATGGACAGGGAGCCGCCACCACGTACAGTCCGGGTCAGTTGCCGGCCAAGACCAGCACAGCTCTACCAGCCACTCAGTTCCCGGCCGGTGGCCAGGCAGCCCCTTACAGCCCCCAGGACCCTTATGCAGGTCAGTCACTGCCTCCGGTTAATACTGGCACGAGTGCCACCGGACCAGCAGCTGCCGGGCCCTATCGACCGGGTAGTACCGGGCGGTTGGATCCCACCAGCGTACCTCAACAGCAACCGGCATCTTACCCACAACAGCAGCAACCAGGATCCTACCCACAACGAAGCAGCGAATTCAGCCCTTAGGGGATAGAGTTCGCCACTGGCAGATTCACAAGAACTTTGGACATGCCATGTAAAAACATTGCATGTCCATTTTTTTGCGCGTCCAGCGGGTAACCCGTCACCCCACCTACCAGGGTGTCATACCACCATTCACGCAGAGCGTTTGGCCGGTCACGAAAGAGGCTTCTTCACTCGCCAGGTAGAGAATGGCATCTGCTACGTCTCGTGGAATACCCCAACGTCCGGCAGGTATCATTTCCAGGTAGGCATCCTTATCTTCCTGGGGATCGTTCAGGTGTCGTTCCACCGGGATCCACCCAGGCGCTACCATGTTGACCGTAATACCTTCGCTGGCCCACTCCCGGGCCATACTGCGTGTCCAACCAATCTGTCCTCCCTTGGCAGCAACATAGGCACTGAATGGTGAAACGCTACGATGGTAAACCTCGCTGACAACGTTGATAAATCGTCCCCAGCTTTGCTCCTTCATCTTGGCCGCTCCACGTTGGCCCAAGAGGAACGGACTCTTGATGAAAAAATCCAGCATCCGCTGGTAGAAGTCCCAATCGTAATCCTCGATGGGCTTTTGCGGCTGCTCACACGTGGCATTACTAACAATAATGTCGGGATGGCCAAGTTGTTGTTCCGTTTCCTGGAACAGTTTTTCCACACCTTCTTCGGTTGTCACGTCAGCTCGCACCATGGCGGTCTCGATACCAGCCGCCTGGTATTGCTGAAATGCCTGCTCGGCCCGTTCCTCATTATTAAAATAGTTGACCGGTACCTTGGCACCTGCCTGTCCGAGGGCCAGACCAATTTCTTTTCCCAGCCCCGTACTATTACCTGTCACCAGGGCCACGTGCCCGGAAAGCGAAAACGCCATTACACCACCTCCCATTTATGGACACCACTCGCCCGGCCCGGTTCATCCTCTACCAAGACCGACGTTGGTCTTCATGGGATTCAAGTCGTGGCGGGGCAGATTTGGTGAACCACCATGCGTGTACGATAACCACGTTGCTCAAGGTGATCCAAGCAGTGTCGTGCGTGCTCGACCTTCAGGAAGCTCGCATAACGCTGCCAACATCCCCCGGCAACAGGTTGATATTGTACCACGCATTGACGAGCCATCCCTCCGGGGGCACTAACAGCCAATGAACGGATTTGGCGGGTAGGTGTAGCTACAGCAGGCATCTGGAAATCCTTTTCCTAGATCAACTAAACTTCCTTGTCTTACAGTGGTCATCGTACCGACGAAGGGGATTTCTTCAGAAAATCAGTAAAAATATTTTGCCCCACAAAATCACCATCCCATCACGACATTCGATTCGACCACTTTACGCGCCTGGCCCAGGTCTTCGCCAGTCTTTTGCATATACAGCCGAATGGCGTGTACCTTATCACCGGACGCCTTGGCCAGGCATTCACGAGCAATATCGCAGGGGGCCTCTTGATGGTCTGCCATCCCCAGGACGGCCTTGGAAATAACCCAGCTGTCCCGGGGGCGCCGGGTAACGCGAATCACCTCATCCGCCGGATAGGTCTCTTCGATTAATGCCCGAGCGGCACTTTCATCCTCGAGCCAGGCAATCAGAAAATGGGCGTTCGTTTCAACTTCATAAAGCGCCATGTGTAAGTACTCCTAAGCAATCCATTTTCCGTAAGAGACGATGCAACACGCGGAAGTTCTGGTACCGTCTTGCCGCCACGACCGATCACCCGCATACTGGATACCGTAGCATCTCACGAGCAAACCAACTTGGCAAGTCCTCCATGTCTGAACAACCATTAGCCACACCATCGCCTCCGCCAACCAAACCACCGGCTACCCCCACGGCTGCCAGTCGGCTCCTGGTCCTGCTGGCTGCCACGATCGTACTGGGCCCCGTGATCAGCAAGGAATATCCCCACGAAATAGCGCGTTGGCATCATGCCGCGGCACGGCAACTGTGGCTGGATGGTCGTCGGGAAGTCGCCCTGGAGTCCATGGACACGGCACTTTCCTGGGATCCATCGAACGTGGATATCCTGGCTGGCCGGGCCCAATGGCTGGGTAAAATTGAGAATCACGAGAAAAGTCTTGCGGACTGGAACCTGGCCATTCGTCTGCAACCGGACCGCGTGATTTTCTACCAGCAACGCTGCGATACCTACCTGCACCTGAAGCAATCGGACCGGGTACTCGAGGATTGGAAAACGATCATGCGACTGTATCGCGAACAGGGATTCCCCGAGGCCCACGACCTGCAGCAGCGGTTCAACATCTACAATAACCATGCCTACCAGTTGGGCGTTGCTAATATTCAAACTGCGAAAGCGCTGGAGGACGCCAACCGAGCGATTAGCGTCCTGGGCGGCGATGCTGCCATGCTCGATATCCATGGGTTTTCGCAGTACCTGCAGGCCTACGAACTGTACCTGGAAGACCAGCTTGCGACAGCACTCATCCGAGCTAACCTGGCGATTACCTGGTCTGAAAAATCCTGGCTCCAATGGCAACGCACTTCGGACCCGCGCTGGGAACCGGAAACCATCAAGCGACACCGGCAGCGAACCCTTGATTTCCAGCGTTACCGCGCCACGATGTACTTGCTGCGTAGTCAGATTCATGAGCAACTCGGACACGCAACCATTCGTCAGCAGGACCTCGAACAAATCCAGGCCCTTGGCTTCACCCCCGACAAGCTGGAACTTCCGTTCGCCGAGCACGACAACCCGCTACAACCCCTGCTGGAACTCCGAACCTTGCTGGACAACAAGAACCAGTATGTTGATGCTCGTTCGATGATTCTGGATACGCGAGGATTTATTCTTTGGCGTCAGGAACAACACCAGGCAGCACTCTGGGACCTCGAATTAGCGGTCCACTTTGCCACGGCCCAGCACCGGATATCGGTGGATTTCTTAGAACATCAGAAAGAGGTTGCAGTCGATTTAAGGCCGCTGGAACAGGAATTGAGATTGATCCATAAGAACCTGGCGGTCATCCTCTACCACCGTTCACTGGCTTACCAGGCTCTACAACAACCGCTCAAAGCAAGCCAGGACCGTAAACGGATACAGGAGCTGGGTTACGAAGTTTCGCCCCACTTGTTCTGAGCAGGGCTTGTCGAATACGCTGCTAATAGTATAATTTGCACCGTCTTTTAACGAAGACAGGTTGGGGCCGTAGCTCAATTGGTTAGAGTACCGGACTGTCGATCCGGTGGTTGGGGGTTCGAGTCCCCTCGGCCTCGCTACAAAACCCCGTTCATCCTCGGATGAACGGGGTTTTTTTCGTAGCCAGACCGGAAAACTCTACCAGGATGATGATCTACGCTATGGATACAGGGTTTTTTGATCAATTGGCAGATCATCTGCTTGTTCTGATGAGCGGCAGTCGTAAAGATATGCTGCGTTGATACGACTTCGTGAATCGCAGATCCATCGTACCTCTCCCGAGAACCCTTCCGTTCATGTCCAATTCACTGGCCCTGCTGCTGCAATCCGGCAATCCCCTGGTTGCCCTAGAAACCATGGACGAATCCAGGGCACTGGAACACGTTTACCAGGTCGCCGAGGAATTGGATTTGCCCGTTCTGCAATGGTCGATGACCGCTGGGCTACGGCGTTACCGGAAAGGCGTGGTCTATGACAGTCTGCCCGAAACAACAAAAATCAGCGACGCGCTGGCCCATATCCAAAAAGAGGATCGTCGCCAACTCTACATTTTCCTTGACAGTGGTGCACACTGCAGTGATGCGATCGTCTACCGACGAATCCGGGATCTCCTGCCTGCCTGTCGGGAATTACGATCCAGTATCCTGCTGATCGAGTCACGCCCCTTGCCCGAACCAATTCGTCGGTTCACCATTCGGTACGATCTCGGCTGGCCATCCTCAGCCGAGCTCGAGGACTGCATACGCAATACCGTGAAACGGATCCGGAATGAAAACCAGCAGAAGATCAATATCACTTTAAAGAAGAGTGACCTGGAACACCTGGTCCTCTGCTTGCGTGGTCTGAGCTGCAGCGAGGCTGAACGCGTCGTGGCATCTGCGATCTACGATGATTTTGCGCTAACTGCCGAGGATCTTCCCAGGCTGATCGAGTCCAAGCGAACCCTGCTGGGCTCGGCAGGCTGCCTGGAGTCGATCGCCGTTGATTTTGACCCCGAAGATGTCGGGGGGCTTCGTCACCTGAAACAGTGGCTGACCAAGCGACGGGGCGGCTTTACCGCGAAAGCTCGCAAATACGGATTGGAATCTCCTCGTGGTGTCCTCATGCTCGGTGTCCCCGGTTGTGGAAAAAGCCTCTGCGCGAAAGTCGTCGCGGCCGAATGGAAAATGCCATTACTGCGACTGGACCCCGGCGTCCTCTACCAGAAATTCATCGGGGAAAGTGAAAGCCAACTACGCCAGGCGTTGGCACAGGCCGAGGCCATGGCACCGATCATTCTCTGGATTGATGAGATCGAAAAAGCATTCGCCTCGGCATCCAGTTCGGCGGCAGACGGTGGACTCTCCAAACGCATGTTTGGCACCTTGCTGACCTGGATGCAGGATCACCGTCATCCTATCTTCATCATTGCCACGGCCAACGATATCTCCTCTTTGCCACCGGAGCTAATGAGAAAAGGACGCTTCGACGAGGTTTTCTTCATTGATGTCCCCACGCCGGCGGCCCGCAAGCGAATCCTGGAGATTCACCTGGCTCGTCGAAAACGGAATCCCAACGATTTCGATCTTGATAGCCTGGTAGACATCACCGAGCAATTCACCGGAGCGGAACTGGAACAAGTCGTCGTCTCCGGGCTATTCAATGCCTTTACGGAAAAAGTCGATCTCTCCAGCGAGCACCTGGCTGCAGCCATCCAGGAAACTCGTCCCCTGGCAGTTCTGATGGCCGAGGACATTCAGCAAATCCGGAACTGGGCAGCTCATCGCTGTGTCAGTGCGGACTAAAGCCCTTGGAATCGACCGGACCGCGGCCCCGGTAATCCCCACGATAGTTGTCGATTCCATAGCAATTCCAGGCAATTGGCACCATCCGCCCAAGATTCAGCTGATTAACATTATCGGTTTTTGCGAAAATCAGTACAATAATTTCGCTTCTGCTGCCGTGCAGTCAGCACCGACTGATTAGCTGAACATTCCGCGAAACATTTCCTGGAAGATTGAAATACTTGAACCCGTGGATCTATTCTTACCTATCCTCGTCTTCGGCGTTATCGTCCTGGCAGCCAGCCAGATAGGCAAGCTCTGCTCGATCGTGCACCTGCCACTGATCACCGGATTCCTCCTGGCGGGAATCCTGGTTGGCCCCTACGCGCTGGAGATGATCAGCAAGGACCAACTGGTAGATCTCGACTTCGTAAATAAACTGGCCCTGGCCGTAATTGCCATGGCAGCCGGAAACGAGCTGGTCCTGAAGGAATTCCGCAGTCGCTTTCGCAGTATTGCCTGGGTCACCATTGCCCAGGCAATCACGACACTCGGGCTGGGTACGATTGCCACGTTCCTCCTCACCAGTAGTAGTATTCCCTTCACGCAGGGATTGCCCACAGAGGTGCGCCTGGCCATTTCCGTGATGGTCGGGGTGATCCTGGTTGCGCGCTCCCCCTCATCAGCAATCGCGATTATCAATGAGTTACGTGCCAAGGGTCCCTTCACCCAGACCGTCCTGGGTGTCACGGTCATCATGGACGTTGCCGTGATCGTCCTCTTTGCCATGGGTTCCGAGTTTGCTCATGCCGTGAATTCCAATCTGTCTTTCAACCTTAGCTTTGCCGGCCTTCTTGTGCTCGAGATTGCCCTCTCGGTACTCGGTGGATGTATACTCTGGAAATTCGTTGCCGCCCTGATTTCCCTTTCCATACCCCGACCCGTTAAATCCATCATCCTGCTGATCGCTGGCATGAGTGTTTTTCTCTGTTCGGATTTCCTGCGAGAATACAGTGAAGAACACTGGCCATTCGAACTCTTCCTGGAACCCCTGTTACTGTGCATGATTGCCGGCCTCCTGGTCAGCAACACGAGTCCACACCGGGTAGAATTCAGCCGGATCCTTCACCAGATCGGGCCGCCCGTCTACCTGGCTTTTTTCACGCTCACCGGCATTTCCATCGAACTGGACGTCCTGGCCCAGACCTGGACACTGGCACTAATGTTATTCGCGGTACGGCTGGTAGGTATCTTTCTGGGAACCTATAGCGGGGGATGGATCGCCGGCGATCCGCCATTACATCGGTCCATTGGCTGGATGAGTTTCGTGACGCAAGCGGGTATCGGAATCGGGCTGGCACGTAATATCGCATCGGAGTTTGATGGCTGGGGATCCCAACTGGCAACCCTACTGATTGCTGTCATCGTCTTTAACCAACTCATCGGTCCTCCCCTGATGAAATGGTCCATCATGATGACCAAGGAAGCACACACGCGAGCCAGCACACCAACCTTCGATGGCATGATGGATGCCGTTATTTTCGGCACGGCTGCCGGGCAATCCTGGATGCTGGCTCATCGCCTCGAATCTCACGGCTGGAACGTAAAACTAGCCGTGCTTGATGACCACACGCCATCCAAGGAAGTGGATTCCAGCATTGAGGTCATTCGCCTGAACGATCTGTCTGAAAAATCGTTTGAAATACTCAAGCTTGACCATGCAAATGCGCTCATTACCCTACTGCCCGACGACCAGAACCTCGAGATCTGCCAGTTAAACTACGACAAGTACGGCATCGAATGCATGCTCGTCAAGCTGGACGATCATGCCACGGACGTGGAACCCTTCCGAGAACTGGATGCCCTGGTCGTGAACCCCAGGACGGCCATGGTCAATCTACTGGAGCATTTCGTAATCTCCCCAACAGGAACGTCCATGCTACTGGGCCTGAAACCCGAGCAGGATGTACTGGAAATCGAACTCCGAGACCCCTCCTTGCATGGTCTCTTTATCCGCGACCTGAAACTTCCCCTGGACCTGCTGGTACTCTCCGTAACGCGGGATGGAAAAGTCATTATCACGCATGGTTTCAACCGCTTGCGGATCGGGGATCACCTGACCGTCGTGGGCCCCCCACAAAGTCTTTCCGAGGCGCTACTTTACTTCAACGAGTAGCTCCCGTATCAGCAACGGGTGCCGACGGGGAAGGAAACTGACAGGGTACCATGGTCCGCTGCCGATATTTTTCCCGGCCCTCGGTAATCTCGATAAACTGGTCCACCTGCAGGTCTCGAAAAACCTGGGTTTGATCGGTGGTTGGCCAATAGATTTCCAGTCTTGGTATACGCGTTGCCTTGCCCAGGCCGACGTGCTGTCGCAGTGGATTACCACCGAAACTGCCGCCACTGTTCACCCACCGATAAATGGACCGTTCCTTGCCAGCCTCCTCGATAACCACGTGCAGGCGTGCACCGATTGCCGAGCGATTGGACTGTTGCCCCACTAGCTTGACAGCCAGCCAATGGTTCTGAAAACCAGGATTTTGGAAGAATGCATTGGCAAAGGCATCGCCCTTGTAAGCACCTCCCAGTTCTGCAAACACGTCCTGGTCTCCATCGTTGTCAAAATCCGCAAAAGCAATGCCGTGCCCCTTCTGCAGGTGACCGAAGCCACCAGCGGTCGTCACGTCGACAAATTTTTCCCCCTGGCGGTTGTGAAACATCAGGTTAGGCATCAACGAGTCGTATTCCGGAGAACCTGTCCCAAGGTAGAAGTCAAGAAAACCGTCGTTATCCAGGTCACCAAAGTTGGCGCCCATCGTCAGGCTCGTGCGCTGCAACTGGTGACTGGCAGCCACTTCCTCGAAACCACCCTGGCCATCACCTCGATAGAGGCAGGAAGCCTCGGTCCTTCGGCTGGCACGAAAATATTCGTTGGCCAGGTCATCGACCGTCCCATGGTAACTCGCCACGAACAGGTCCAGAACTCCGTCATTATTGTAATCCCAGAACCAGGTCGGAAAGCTAAAGGCGGGACGGGTCACACCCAGCTCCTGGGCCACGTCCACGAACGTTCCATCACCCTGGTTACGGTACAGGCGATTTTTCGCGCCGCGGTCTGCCCCGAAAGCACGATCGACATCATCGCCCGTGGTACCTCTCAATCGGGAAGGCGTTCCGAAATTGGAAACGTACAAATCCGGAGCACGGTCATTATCAAAATCACCCCAGATCACTCCCTTCGTATACCCACCATTTTCCACACCCGCGCGACGGGCCACGTTGGTAAACGTCCCATCCCCGTTATTGCGAAACAACTGGCAAGGGTGATCCTCGTTCCCGATGTACAGATCGAGATCTCCATCCTGGTCAAAGTCCGCCCAGGATGCCGTTTGCGTGGGATAATGTCGTTCGCCCAAACCTGCTGCAAAGGTCACATCACGAAACCGTCCCTGCCCATCATTCTGCAGTAACGAATTAACGGGCTTTTCCGAGACGCCCTGCCAGCCTCCACGCAGTACGAGAATATCAACATCGTGGTCATTATCGTAATCGGCCTGGATAAGATTCAATCCACCAAACAAACCCAACAGGCCGGCTTCGCGGGTTCGATCACTGAACGTTCCATCCCCGTTGTTGCGGAAATAGAGAATCTGGCCAGCCGTATCCCAACTGGAAACCACCAGGTCAATCCAACCATCGTTGTCAAAGTCATCAGCCACGACACCACCACTGAGCGTGACGGCGTTAAGCTCCAACTGGCGGGAGATATTCGGAAACCGAGGAAATGGATCGCTGGAATCAAAAGCATCAAACGAGATTCGCCATGATTCAGGTACGGCATCCGGATACTGTCCAAGTGTCATGTAAGCAATGTTCAGTAACCAACGAGCCCCTGCATGATCCGCATTTTTCCCCAGGACACGTTCCAGGTATTCGATCGCGTGGCGAGAACCACCCGGTTGCCGATGAACCCCTCCCTTGCGAATCGGCAGGATACAACTCTCGCCGGTACGACAATTCAGGCAGTTTTCAACTTCTCCAATCCGCAGGTGCGTCAACGCAATCAGGAATAACATACGGGATTCAATATCCACCAGTCGTTGCACGTCATCAACAAGCTGATCGCCATTTTCCTCTATCAGCTTCAAGGCCAGTTCCTGGCTCACCAGCGCGGCCTGGTTACGACCTTGCTTGAGCTGCTCTTCGCCCACCATCTGGTGCGCATAGATACGTTCCATCAAGGGTGTTGATTCCGACATTTCCTTCAGCATCCGCTGGGCCATCCGCAGATTCTGGTCACCGAAGAATATCGAATTCGACTGGTTCTCCTTGATCTGCCCCAGCAGTTCCACCATCTGCTGGTGACTATCCGCCGGGGCCTTCTTGCCAGTCTCCGGAAGCTCAGGTGCCTGACAACCTGGCAGTACCAGCAAGACCAGTACCAGCAGGTTTCGAGCTGGCGGATTATCCACAGACCATTTCACCACGAACATTTTCTCCCTTGGCACGACAGCCAATTCACACGTGCAACCAAATGCTGCTGTCATTATAACAGATCATTGCCAGGCCTTGATTGACCCCGCTCGCATCCTGGTAAATAATCAAGGCTACCCGTCAACGCCAAGGAGAAACCCATGCCCCTGCAACCTGCCATTACGCGTCGTCAATTCAGCAAGAAAACCGTGGGAGCCGCTACGGCATTGGCCATTCCCACCTTTGTTAACAAGTCAGTCTTTGGGGCCAATGACCGTTTAAACATCGCTGCCATCGGTGCTGGCGGCAAAGGCGCGGTCGATATCGCCGGGTGTGCCCGAGAAAATATCGTTGCCCTCTGTGACGTGGACCAAGTTCGCGCCGCCCAAACCTTCAAACAATTCTCCAAGGCAAAACGCTACGAGGATTTCCGGGTCATGCTGGAAAAAGAAGGCGACCGTATCGACGCCGTAACGGTTTCCACGCCGGATCATACCCATGCCGTCGCTTCAGCCATGGCTATCAAGCTGGGCAAGCATGTTTACTGTCAGAAGCCGCTCACACACACCGTGGAGGAAGCACGCACCCTGACCCAACTGGCACGAAAACACCAGGTGGCAACCCAGATGGGCAACCAGGGACATTCACATCCTGGTTCACGACGTTTGGTCGAGTTGATCCAGGGCGGAGTACTGGGCCAGGTCAAGGAAGTCCATGTCTGGACAGATCGTCCCATTTGGCCCCAGGGAATCGATCGACCCACGGGACAAGCCTCCACTCCCAAAACCCTCAACTGGCAACTCTGGCTGGGACCGGCAGCCAATCGACCTTACCAACCTGACTATGCCCCCTTTAAATGGCGTGGCTTCTGGGATTTTGGGACCGGTGCCCTGGGAGATATGGGATGCCACAACCAGGACCTGGCCTACTGGGCACTGGATCTGCGCGATCCCACGAAGATCGAGACTGACTGTTCCGGAGTGAACCAGGAATCTGCTCCCAAGTGGTCGATCATCACGCTTCATTTCCCGCAACGTGGCGAACGCTCTCCAGTCAAACTCGTCTGGTACGACGGCGGCAAGAAACCATCCAGGGACCTGGTCAAGGGTCGAGAGTTACCGGCCAATGGAAGCATCTTGGTGGGAAGCAAGGACACCCTCTACATTCCCCATTACTGGGGCGACGGGGAATTTCTTTCTGGCGCCAAGACGGCGGATTTCAAGCAGATCGAGGAATTCCTGGTGAAGCCGGCTGATTTCAACAGCCATCACTACCAGGAGTGGATTACTGCCTGCAAGGGAGGTAAGCCGGCACTTTCCAACTTTGACTACGCGGGCCCCATGACGGAATCTCTTCTACTGGGCAACGTGGCACTCCGAACAGGAAAAACCATCCACTGGGATGCCAAGAGCATGAAGATCACGAACCTGCCAGGCGCAAACCGATACATCCAGCACCGTTACCGTGCCGGTTGGAAACTTTGAACCAGCTCCACCGGGTATCGTCACCAGTTTGACGGGGCTGTCCTGCTCACCGTCATAAAAATGACTTCAATCGCTACGCGGTTCACGCGGGCGTGCTTCGTTCACTCGAATCGTACGACCCTCGTGTTCGGTTTCGTCCAGGGCTTCGATGGCAGCGGCAGCTTCTTCGTCACTGCTCATCTCCACGAATCCAAACCCTTTACTGCGTCCACTCTCGCGGTCCTCGATCACCTGGGCACTTTCAACCGTGCCAAACGCAGAGAACAACGTTTCGAGTTCAGGACCTCGAACACTGTAACTTAGATTTCCACAATACAGCTTCTTACCCACCGCCTGTCTCCCGCCAGAAGATTTACCGCTGACCTCCGGTTTACTTTCCAGGCCAAAAAAGAAAGGGGCTAACGCGACAGCCCAATCGCTTGGCTGTAAATGAAAAACGTGGTCGATCGAGAAAACCAAGAGTCCGCCTGGGCAGACTCACGTTCTACCACCAACTCATTCTCCAAACCAAGTAACGAGAATTATACCCCTGTCAAATAGCCCGTTACAAGCAAAAGAGGGAAATCGAGTGGTTTTCTTCTGGCGGCCAGGGAGCTTCAGCAACCGCGCGAGCCCGTCATGGCATTTGCTGATATTGTCGAAAACGAATCTCGAGTTGCCGACTAAACTGCACCTGGCCCGTAGCTTGCGCCAAACGCATCGCCTCCTGGATAGCCTGAATCGCCAGCTCTCGCTGGCCCGATTCGGCGTAGGCATCAGCCAGCGTAAACAACACCTGCGGACTTGGCTGTCCCTGGGCCTGGAGTGCCCGGTGAACATACTTTGCCAACTCGACTGCTTCCGCTGCGTTGCGAGAATCAGGATCCGGATGGGTAACCAACATCACGGCCAGTGCATTGGCTGCCA
>Ga0163108_10000896_pt1 | contig 21889 bp, 22 predicted proteins | sample Fk1155metaG_FD_109644 | JGI IMG/M metagenome (GOLD analysis project Ga0163108, IMG submission 109644) | Marine microbial communities from the Central Pacific Ocean - Fk160115 155m metaG | ecosystem: Environmental > Aquatic > Marine > Oceanic > Photic zone | place: The Central Pacific Ocean...
ATCCTTATGGTCCATAAAGTTCAAATGAAACTTAAATCCACTTCTCTTGGTTTTCAAACCAAATTTTCCGTCTTCATCTTTAAATGTTCCGGACATAGCTAGAGTAGGAATTAACAACAAACCTATAACCACGATCCCTAAAAGTTTTTTCATGACGTTAATTTTACAGTTTTTTTTTTTACTTGTCTATGACGCAATCATGACGTTCAGAGTTTAAAATTTGAAATAATTTTTTTTACAAAATTCATTGACTAATATTAGATTAAATTTCAAATTTTGATTTTTTACTGTCGACTAAAAAAGCTTTTACCGTTTCTTTTGTCAACTGCTCGAATGATTTTCCAAATTTTTCAATTTTTTCTATTATTAATGGTGGAATAGTAATTATGTGACAGCCTAATTGTTTTGCTTGTAAACAATTGTAAGGTTCTCTCACACTTGCCCATAGTATCTCAACATTTTTAAATTTTTTGGCCAAAGAAATACTTTTTTTAAACTCTGGAATTGGATCTTTGCCAACATCTCCCATTCTTCCTGCAAAAATAGATATAATTACTTTAGTTTTTTTATCAATTGTTTTTAAAATTTGTTTAGTTTGTTTTGCTGTATAAACAGCAGTTATATTTAATTTTATTCTTTTTTTATTTAGAGTATTAATCACTTGACCCATAAACTTCCCTTTAGAATTCGTGACCGGTATCTTAACGTAAACATTTTTGCCCCATTTGCTTATTTTAATTCCTTGAGAAATCATATTTATTTGATCATCAGCAAATACTTCTAGTGATACAGGTTTGTTTGTTGTTTTAAGAATCTCTTTACTATATTTTGAGTAATCCTTAGCACCAGCTTTTCTCATTAAGCTTGGATTGGTGGTAAATCCTTTTACAATTTTTTTTTTATTAAATTTTTTAATTATATTTAAATCTGCAATGTCACAAAATATTTTCGTTTTCAATTCAAAAACCTATAAATTTTTAGTTATATCTTCAGTCATTTTTTTCGCATCAGCAAATAACATTAAAGTATTTTCTTTATAAAACAAATCATTATCAATTCCTGCATATCCGGGTGAAAGACTTCTTTTCACAAATAAGACTGATTTACATTTTTCAACATCTAATACAGGCATTCCATATATTGGGCTTTGGGGATCCGTTTTGGCAACTGGATTTGTTACATCATTTGCTCCGATTACAAATGCAACATCTGCATTGGCAAAATCATTATTTATTTCTTCTAATTCAAAAACTTCATCATATGGCACATTTGCTTCAGCCAGCAATACATTCATATGACCGGGCATTCTTCCTGCAACAGGATGAATTGCATAAGAAACTTTAATATCATTTTTTTTTAGAGTATCTACCATTTCTCTTAAGGCATGTTGAGCTTGGGCAACAGCCATACCGTAACCAGGAACAATTATAACTGATGAAGCGTTTTTCATTAAAAAAGCTGCATCATCTGCATTGCCGCTTTTTACTGGTTTTTGCTCTTTATTTTGAGAAGTAGAAGATTGTTCTGTTGCTCCAAATCCTCCTAAAATTACGTTAAAGAAAGAACGATTCATACCTTTACACATTATGTAAGACAAGATTGCTCCAGAGGACCCTACTAAAGCACCTGTAATAATTAATGCACTATTTTCTAATGTAAATCCAATTCCTGTCGCAGCCCAACCTGAGTAAGAATTTAACATAGAGATTACTACTGGCATATCTGCGCCACCAATTGGAACAATTAACAAGAAACCTATTAAAAATGAAACAACTAACAAGATCCAAAAATAATTAGGAGACTGTGTTGAACAAAGTAAATAAATTAAAACTATTATCGAAATTAATATTAACGCGTTAAACGGATGCTGGCCTTTAAATATTATTGGTGCACCTGACATTATTCCTTGGAGTTTTAAAAAAGCAACTATTGATCCTGAAAATGTTATAGCACCTATGGCCGCACCAATTGACATTTCGATCAAGCTCCCAAGCTTAATGTTGCCAGAAGATCCAAGATTAAAAGCTTCAGGGTTTAAAAATGCTGCATTAGCTACAAAAACAGCTGAAAGTCCAACTAGACTGTGGAAACCAGCAACCAATTCTGGCATCGCGGTCATTGGTATTTTATAAGCAATAAAAGCTCCTATCAAACCTCCTATCAATAAAAAAATTAAAACATAAATAAATCCACTTGAAAAATTTCCAATAGATAAAAAAGTTACAGTAATGGCTATTATCATTCCTGTAATTCCAAAGAAATTTCCTTGTCTGGATGTTTCTGGAGATGATAATCCTCTTAATGCTAAAATAAATAGTACGCCTGAGATTAAATAAAATATTGCTGATAAATTTGCTGACATAGTTATTTATCTTTTTTTTTCTTTTTATACATTTGTAACATTCTTTGAGTGACTAAAAATCCTCCAAAAATATTTATTGCTGCTAAAAAAATCGCTATAAAGCCAAAAATACTTGAAGTATTAAAAATATCTTCTAAATTTCCAGCTAACCCGGCAATTATTGCTCCAACAATAATCACAGATGAAATTGCATTTGTCACGGACATTAAAGGAGTATGTAAAGACGGTGTAACACTCCAAACAACATAATATCCAATAAAAATTGAAAGAATAAATATACTAAATCTAAATATAAAAGGATCTATTTCCATAATTATTTTACAATTGTTTTACTAATAATTTCATCTTCAAGGTTAATTTCAATTTGTTTTTTATCTTTATTAAATAAATTGCTTACAAAATTAAACATATTCTTTGCATACAAATTAGATGCTGAAACAGGTAATTTATTTAAAATATTATTTTCTCCGAGAATTATCACTCCGTTACTATCAATAATCTCATCTACTTTAGTTAATTCTGCATTTCCACCTTGTGATGCTGCCAAATCATAAATTACAGATCCATTTTGCATAACATCAATCATTTCTTTTTTGATAATTAGAGGAGCTTTTCTTCCTGGAATTAAAGCAGTACAAATTACTATATCAATTTTTTTTAGAGTATCTTTAATCAGTTCTTCTTGTTTTTTTTTAAAATCATCAGTCGCCTCTTTTGCATAACCTCCTTCAGTCTCAAGATTTTCAGATCCTTCTACTGTCAAAAATTTTCCCCCAAGACTCTCAACTTGTTCCTTTGATGCCATTCTTACATCTGTTCCAAAAACAATTGCTCCCATTCTTTTAGCTGTAGCTATTGCTTGAAGACCGGCTACTCCAGCTCCAACTACCAATACCTTTGCTGCAGATATTGTGCCAGCTGCAGTCATCATCATTGGTATAGCTTTTTTAAAATATGAAAAAGAGTCTATTACAGCTTTATAACCAGCTAAATTAGCTTGAGATGATAATATGTCCATTGACTGAGCTCTTGTTATTCTTGGAAGCAATTCAAGAGAAAAACAATTGATTTTTTTTTCAGATAGAGCTTTTAATTTTTTTTGATTTGAATGTGCATTTAAAATTCCAATTAATGTTTGATCTTGATTTAATAGTTTTAATTTTTCATCATCAAATATATTTAATTGTAATAAAAGACTTGCTTTAGAGATAACTTCTTTATCATTTTCAAAAATCTCTACACCTTCTAATTTATAGGCTTCATCACTAAATCCAAGGTGATTTCCGTAATCTTTGTTTAAACAAACGTCTATTCCTAAAGATTTATATTTTTTTACAATATCAGGTGTTATTGCAACTCTTTTTTCAATATTTTTATTTTCTGAGATTGATCCTATTTGCATTTTTTATGGGCTTAGTTGTCCATAAATTTATTTTTGTCTTGCTTTAAATTTTGGATTTTTTTTATTTATAATGTAAACTCTCCCTCTTCTTCTTACCAATTTTGAGTTTAGATCTCTTTTTTTCAACGATTTTAAAGAACTTGCAATTTTCATAATTTAATTTTTACACTTAATAAACGAACTAACATAATCTTTCAAACTTATTTTTCCAAATTTTTTAATTACTTTATTATTTAAAGTCATGTTTTTTAGTTGAGAAGCATATCTTTCTCCTGGTCTTGGAGGCAAATACTTAATTTTTGAATTAAACATTTTTGCCACATCAATAATTGAATAAGATTTTTTGTGTGAAATACTATAGTGAACACATCTATTTTTCTTCCAAGCTAAATAACAAACCCGCACAGTGTCGGAAATATGCGTGAATCTTCTAGTTTGCGTCCCTGGTTTTACAATAGTTAAAGATTTTTTTAGCTCATACTGTCTTTCAAAAATGCCAATAACTGTTGCCATATCCCCGCTCTTTATTTGTCTATTCCCATAAACATTATAAAAGTAGACAATTTCATATTTAAAATTAAACCATTTTTTTAAATTTTCTAATAACTCCAAATTTTTTGCTTTAGTAAAAGCGTAAGGTGATAAATTTTTATCATTTCCATTATTTCCCAAACTTGCTGATGTAGCGGAATATATTAGTTTAATTTTATTTTCGAGACAAAATTTAAATACTTCCTTGCTTCCTATAGAATTTGAATCATAACATTCATGAAATTTATTAAAACTTTGAAATATTCTAGAAAACTCTCCAAAATGAAAGAGTGTTTTTATTTTTTTTTTATATTTTAATAATTTTTTTTCAATTTTGATTGTGTCACCTTTTATGTAAACTACTCTTTTTGATTTAAAATGATTATTTGAAGAACCTGTAGAGTAGTTATCTAAACTTATAATAATATATTTTGTTTTTTTAATTAGAAAATCTATAAGGTTCGAGCCTACAAACCCAGCACCACCAGTTACAACAATATATTTTTTCATCTGGATTATAGCCTGGCAACGTCCTACTCTTCCATGTCTTAAGACAAAGTACCATCGGCGCAGAAAGGCTTGACTTCCGAGTTCGGAATGGTATCGGGTATTACCCTTTCGCAATAATCACCAGGCAGCAACTTATACAATTTTATTTGATCTATTCAAGTAGTAAATTTTTTCCATTTTCTAAGAATGATCGAGGTTTTAATTAAACTCAACATTTATTAACGATTTTTAAAATAGCTATAGTAAAAAAGTGTTATAGTTGTACTGAAGCCATTTTTAAAGTTAATTTTTTTCCTTCTTTATAAGTTATCCCCTTGTGTCTAATTGAAACTTCGACAATTTTCTCGTTTAATAAAGAAATTTTTGCTGTTAGTTCGGGGCAGAATCTAAAACTTTTCTTTTCTAATTTTATTTTTTTAACAATATCTTTTTTTAATACTTTATAGCAAGGTATAATTATAGTAAGTATTTTTTATAACTCATATTTTTTCAAATATCTTATTAATTTAACATAATTTCTTAGTATTGAAGAAAAAGTATTTTAGACTAAATATTTATATGATTATAATAAGACTTGATAATGATATATAAAATATAATTTTTCATACCTAATATTAAAATTTCAATAATTATTTAATATATTATCTTTTTTACCCAGCTAGTATAAAGGTAATAAAGATTAATCAATTTTAATTCTTTCTTTTTCAATTGCTAAAGAATAAATTAAGTTTAAAACAACTCTTTAAAATAATTTAAATATGAAAATACCTTACGGTCAAAATATATATAATAATCAAGAAATTAATGCTGTTATTAGAACTTTAAAAAAAGGAACCCAAATGGGTCATGCGGTAAATGAATTTGAAAATAAAATTTCTAAATATTTTTCTAAAAAATATGCATTGATGGTAAACTCTGGTTCCTCGGCTTTAAATTTAGCTATGAAAGTTCTTGATTTAAAGAAAAATGACGAAGTTATAACACCCTGTTTAAATTTTGGTACGGCTGTGTCTTCAATTGCATTGATCTCCGCAAAACCAATATTTGTGGATGTAGATTTAGAAACATTACAAATTAATACAAAAAATATTTTAAAAAAAATAAATAAAAAAACAAAAGCTGTACTTATTCCAAACTTGTTAGGAAATATTCCTGATTGGGAAGAAATATATAAAATTTGCAAAAAAAAAAAAATTAAAATAATTGAAGATTCAGCTGATACTCTTGGCGCAAAAATCAAAAATAAAACCACAGGTGCTTTCAGTGATATTTCTATAACAAGCTTTTATGGATCGCATGTTATTAGTTGTGCGGGTAATGGAGGAATGTTTTTAACAAATAACAAAAAATATTATGATCGTGCAAAAGTAATCAGAAGTTGGGGAAGAATGTCAACTTTACTTAAAGACTCAGAGAATATAAAGAATAGACTTGGTATTAAGTTAATGGGTATTGATTTTGACAGAAAATTTGTTTTTTCTGAATTAGGATACAATTTTGAACCCTCTGAAGTTGGAGCTTCTTTTGGTTTGGAACAATTAAAAAAATTTCAAAAATTTTCAAAAATTAGAAATCACAATTTTGATTTACATAAAAATTTTTTTTCAAAGTATAATAATTATTTTATTGTTCCAAAAATAAAGGATGGAATTAGTACAAATTTTTTAGCATATCCAATAATTATTAAAAAGAATAATAAATTTGATAGAAAGAAATTACAAATCCTTCTTGAAAAAAATAATATTCAAACAAGACCTATATTCTCTGGAAATCTGTTAAGACACCCTGCATTTAAATTTTTAATTTCTAATAGAAATAAAATCAATAATTTCCCTCAATCAGACTATATAATGAGACATGGATTATTAATAGGATGTCACCAAGGTTTAAATAAAAATAAAATAAAATTTATTCACAAAAAAATAATTGGTATACTGAGCTAAAAATATCTAATTTATTTATTGCATATGATAAAACTTCTAATAACCGGCACAAACGGTTTTATAGGGAGAAACCTCAAAGAATATTTTGAAAAAAAAAATTACGAATTTTATAACCCCAAAAGAAAAGATTTAAATTTGTTAAATTCAAATCATGTTGAGGATTATATTAAAAAAAATAAATCTGATGTTGTAATTCATAGTAGCGTTAACATGGATTCAATCAATGAAAATTTAAAAATGTACTTTAATTTAGAAAAATTATCCAATCAGTGCGAGAAATTAATTTGTATAGGTTCCGGTGTAGAATTTAATTTAAAATTTTATAAACCAAAAATGAGAGTAAATTAAAGTTTGATGAAAATATATTTGATAAATGGATAAAAAATTGATTTTTTTTAAAACATATAAAAAAAATAGGGATTAAATATATGATTAAAATTTCAATAATTACTGTTGTCAAAAATGGTATGCCTTTCTTAGAGGACGCTATTAAATCTTTTAATTCGCAAAATTACGAAAACAAAGAGCATATAATTGTTTATTCTAAATCAAATGATAGTACTGAAGAATATCTTAATTCTTTAACAGGTAAAAAAATTATCAAAGATAATAATTCAAATAATAAATTTGGACCTTTAAATTTAGCAATTAAAGCATGTTCAGGTGACTACATAGGTATTTTGCATGCGGATGATTTTTTTTCCAATAGTAATACGCTATCTGAAGTTGCTGATTTTTTACACATTAATAAATCAGATATAATTTATGGAAATATAAAATTTTGTGAAAAAGATAATATAAATAAAATTACAAGGGTTTGGAATAGCTCTGATTTTGATAGGTCTAAACTTAAATACGGATGGATGCCGCCGCACACATCTATATTTGCCAAGAAAAATATATTATTAAATAATTTTTATTCTGAAGATTATTCAATATCTGGAGACTATGAATTTATATTAAAAATATTTTTAAATTATAACTATAAAATTAAATTTTTTGATAAAAATTTAATTGTAATGAGAACTGGTGGTGTTAGCACTAATATAAAATTATTTTTTAAAAAGTTTAAACAAGATTTGTTGATATCAAAGAAGTTTTTTAACAATTATTTAATTTGTGTTATTTTTAAAATTTTAAGAAAAATAAATCAATTTTTATAATTTAATGAATTCCTATAAATCTATCTTTACCTAAAACTAAAAATTTAATCATCGAGCTTCACATTTGTCTCTTTTTTTATAAAAGTATAGCTAAATTTCTTATAAAAGTTTAAACCATTTCCACGCCTAACACTGCAAATATAAGGTATCGACCAACATAATTTTGTCTGAAAAAAGTCTTGGCCAGAGTCGGGGTAATTTATTATAAAATCATTTTTAATAGTCGTTGAATAATTAAAATTTAATAGATTCGGCCAATATTTTTCTGTTTTATTTTTTTCAATCCTATTTAGATTTTTACATACATTAAATGTTAAGGATAAAATAAGAACTATATATATACCTTTTTGTAAATTAATTTTAAAAAAGTTAATAATTAGTATCAAAAATAAAAATATGAATACAAAAAGATAAGGAATGCCAAACCTAATTACTGGTGATTTTAAAAACCATATCGAAAGACCAATAAAGGAAAATAAAACTAAAGTTGTGAAATATAATTTTCTTAATTTAATTTGCTGAAAATTATTGTTTCTAAAAAAAAATAAATATTTAATATTTATAAGAAAAATTATTATAAATGGAACAATTAAAGCTATAAAATGTTCTAAAAATTCTACTTTATTTCTATTGAACCAGGTGCTCACCCAATTAAAATTTTGAACATATTCTTCACTGGACAAATCTCCAGTATAAACATTATAAGATTTGTTAAAACTACCAGTAAGACCAGAAATCATTTTAGAAATTCCCTTTGTGTGCCATTCCAATGACTCAATACAAGTAAATTCAAAATATGGAACAAAACATCCTGTAAATATAAATTGTTGAAAAACCCATAACAAAAAAAATACAACACAAAAAATGATAGGTAATCTCAAAAAATTTAAATCTATATTTTTAATAAGTAACAAAATAAAAGCAGAAATTACTATTAATGGTGCTGCAAATGCTGATAATTTTATTGTAATTGCAAATAACGAGAAACAAACAATTATAATAAAATACTTTTTAATTAGTAAATTATTTTCTTCTTCAAAAATTTTTAAAAAATAATAAAAGGCGAATAGTAAAAAAATATTTGCTGGAAAATCAAAACCATGCCCGGAAATTCTTGAAAATTTAATAATCACATAACAAGATAAAATTAAAATAAATATAAAAGATACTTTGTTTCTATTTTTTGATGAAGTTATTTCTTTAAAAAATAAGTAAATTACAAAAAAAAATAGTATAGAATTGCTAAGCTGTGTACCTTTTATCTTTAACAAAGGTAAATAAAAAAGTGACGAAAAATTCAACCAAGATGAATTCCATCCAAATTGAGGTTGTAAATTAGAAAGTCCAAATATTATTTTATCTGAAACTAAATTTATTATATATGGTAAGTGATAGTACCCATAATCTTCATAAGGCTTGTATTTTAAGGTCATTACAAAAACTACTAAAAAAGAGATTATAATGATTTTATAATCAAATTTTACACTGACATTTATTTTTTTAAAAATTCCAAATATAAATAATAACAAAGTAATTAAAAAAATAATTGAATTATAAATTTCATTGAGTGGTAAAAATAAGTGAACAATAAATGATAAAAATACCAAAAAAATTATTCCTAAAAGACCAATTTCATAAACTTCAAGGTTGTTAAAGTTGATTTTTAATATATAATTTGATGCTATAGCCCCTGAAATTAATACTAAAAGTATAAAAAAAATAAGTGAAAAAAATATTTCGATCATTATTTAATTAATATATTAAATTTAGTTAATGAAAAATAAAAATGATTATTTATTAATATTAAATTACAAATTTACCTAATATATATTATTACATTTCTAATGAAAAAAAAAATAGCTTTAATCACTGGTATCTCAGGACAAGATGGTGCCTACTTAGCACATTTTCTATTAAAAAAAAATTACAAAGTAATAGGCACTGATAGAAGATCAGCAAGAATGAGTAGTTGGAGACTTGAGAGGTTAGGAGTAAAAAATAAAATAATTTTTGAAGAAATGGAACTTGGTGAAATTTTTGAAATAGAGAGAATTTTTAATAAATACAATTTTAATGAAGTTTATAATCTTGCGGCTCAATCATTTGTTGGAAGCTCCTTTAGTAGTCCTTTAAATACTTCTAATGTTACAGCTCTTGGTGTTTTAAGGTTGCTAGAAACAATAAGAAATAGAAATCCAAAAATTAAATTTTACCAAGCATCGTCCTCGGAAATGTTTGGAAAAGTTTTCGAAAAAACACAAACTGAGAAAACTCCTTTTAATCCTCAAAGTCCATATGCAATATCTAAATTATTTGGTCATCATATATCTTTAAATTACAGAAATTCTTATGATATGTTTACAGTTTCTGGAATTTTATTTAATCATGAATCGCCATTAAGGGGCGAGGATTTTGTAACAAGGAAAGTAGTGAAAGGATTAATCAAAATTTTATATAATGATCTCAATTGCCTAGAAGTTGGAAATTTATATGCAAAAAGGGATTGGGGATACGCAAAAGAATATGTTGAAGCAATGTGGAAGATGATGCAGCAAAAAAAACCAGAAGATTTTATAATCTGTACAGGAAAAACGCACTCGATAAAAGATTTTATAAATAAATGCGTAAAATACTTAAAAATGGATACCAAATGGATTGGAAAGGGTTTGAATGCTAAATTAATAAATTTAAAGACAAATAAAATTATTATTAAAGTAAATCCAAAATATTTTAGACCATCTGAGGTTAATTATTTAAGAGGAGACTATAAGAAAGCTAAAAAAATTTTAAACTGGAAGCCTAAAACTACTTTTAATGAGTTGGTTAAATTAATGGTTAGCGAGGAACTAAAATATTATAAATCTTAACACGATTTAATCCAAATTTACCAATACCCATAACAACGCTACTTTTATTACTTAAAATTTTTACTTCTATTTAAATATTTTTCCTTCTTTAACTGTATATATTTCATCGCAGGCTAAAAGGTTTGTTTTGTTGTGAGATACTATAATTATGGTTTTATCTTTTTTTTCATTAACGATATTTTGATATATTTGTCTTTCTGTTTCCTCATCAATTGCATTAGTGGCCTCATCTAAAACAAGTATCTGCCTTGAATCATAAAAGGCTCTTGCAATAACTATTCTTTGTTTTTGGCCAGAAGAAATTCTTCTACCATGAGAACCAACCATATAATCTAATTGACCGGGTAGATCATTGATAAATTTATCTGCTTTTGCCAGTTTTATTGCTGTGTTCAATTTATCATTATCAAATTCAATTTCTGAACTAAAAGTTATGTTATTTTTTAATGTATCTTCTATTAAAAAAGTATCTTGTGATATAAAGGTAATTATATTTTGAAATTTTCTTTTTTCATAATCCGATGATACTTCTATATCATCTATATATATTTTTCCTGAATCTGTATTAATTAAAAAAGTAATTAAGTTAAGTAGAGTACTTTTGCCCGATCCACTTTGGCCATAGATGCCTAAAATTTTTCCACTTTTAACATCAAAGTTCTCATTTTTTAAAAACTCTTTATTCTTTAAATATGAGAAACTTATATTTTTAAATTTTATTTCTTTTTTAAATTGAAAATTTTTTTCATAAGGTATGTGCAAAATCCTTTCGTTTTTTAAAGATAATGCTTTCTTCAAAATTCTTACAGAATTTTCCGAATATTTAATTCTCTGTTTCTGAACTAAAATTCTACTAAATGAAGGTAATGCTCTGTATGCTATTACAAAATAAAATGTTATTGTAGATATGATTTTTTCATTAGAAATTCCAATTTTATTAAAATATACTAGGGCTATCAATAAAACTATCAATCCCATCAATTCTAATAAGATCCTAGGTATAATGCTTATTGTTTGAGTTTTGGCATCAAGAAGACTTTGATTTTTATTTAAACTATAAAAATAGTTTAATAATTTATCAACATTTCTGGAAAAATATATATCCCTAATACCAATAAAGATTCTTTGATTTACAATTATCATTCTTTCAGCCAAATCTATTCTTAACTTTGACCAAAATTCAATTTTTTTTTTTAGTAATTTTAAAATTAAAACAGCAAATAATAATATTGGTAATATAATTATAAAAATTTTACTTTGGCCTGTAAAGATAATTAAAATAAAAATTCCAATTAATAATATACATTCACTTAAAAAAATCATCAAAGCGACTAAAAATTCATCTGAAAACATAGAAGTTTCAGAACTCAATATAGCTGACAATTTTCCCTGACTGTTATTAACAAAATATAAGTAATTCTGGTGAAAAAATTTTTTTAAAATTTTTGTTGAAATAGAAGCTCTTATCTCGCTACTGAAACTATAAATAAATTTATATGTAAAAATTGAAAATAAATTTTTCAAAAGAAATATCGAAAAAAAAAAAATACAAAATAAAGGGAGCAAAATATCTTTATTTTCCTCTATAAAACTTGTATAATTATTCAGTATAGGAAAATTCGATAAACTTTCTGGATTAAACAAAATCGCTACAAAAGGAATTACTGAAGCAATTCCTAATATTTCAAGAAAAGATAAAAATATAAATAAGAAAATAGTAAAAAAAAAAATTTTTTTATTTTTTTTGTTTAATATTGACCATGCTGATAGATAAAGGTTCATAATTACCCTAATTATTAAGATTTTTTTTTGTAAACCTTATAAACTCGTCATTTTTTTTATTTACATAAATTTGTTCAATCCAGTTATAAGTTTCTTTTATACCTTCTTTTAATAAGTATTTATAATTCCAATTAAGCTTTTTTTTTATCAAATCATTATTGCTTGATCTTCCTTTAACTCCCTGAGGTTTATCTAGCTGATAATTTTTTTTAAGGCTTCTATTTGATAATTCTTCAGCTATAGAAATAAGTTGATTTATTGTAACTTTTTCATCGCTGCCTATATTTATTGGGTCTGAATAATTAGAGTAAAACAATTTTAGTACTGCGTCAATACAGTCTTCGATATATAAAAAACTCCTTGTCTGGGTTCCGTCTCCCCATACATCAATCGTATCTTTATTTTCAATTTTTGCCTCAATAACTTTTCTACAAATAGCTGCTGGTGCTTTTTCCCTGCCTCCATCAAAAGTTCCCATTGGACCATAAATATTATGGAATCTAGCTACTCTAGTTTCCAGTCCATAATCCTCTGTAAAATGTCTACACATTCTTTCACTAAATAATTTTTCCCAGCCATATCCATCTTCTGGCATAGCTGGATATGCATCCTCTTCTTTCAAGCCGGTGATATTTGGATCAGTCTGTAAATGAGTATTGTATGCACAAGCGCTTGATGAGTAAAAATATTTTTCAATTTTATTTTTTAAACAAGATCTTAATAGGTTAGTATTAATTAAAACTGAAAGCATACATTCTGCCTTATTGTTCTCGATAAATCCTATTCCTCCCATGTTGCAAGCTAAATTCATTACATAATCTACATTTTTAGTCATTTCTAAACAATTTTCGTATTCTTGCATGTCCAAAGAAAAGTTTTTGGCATCTTTAAATTTTTGAAACCATAAATCCAATGGCTTCATATCTACGGCTTTAACTTTATTGCCATCTGAAAGCAATCTAGAAACCAAATGACCTCCTATAAAACCGCCTGCACCAACTACTAGGTATTTTTTCACTTTGTTTTTTTTTTGAAATAATTAAATAATTATATTTTTTTTTAAGTTAATATCATATCCCTTGTTAATATGGCAAATAAATGGCGTTGATAATTCAAGCGTTGCTTTAATTGCTTAATATAATTAAAAAAGTATTAATGATCAACAAAAAATCAGTTTTTTGCATCACAGTAAAAAACGAAGAAAAAAATTTAGAATTACTTTTTAAGACGATAGATAATATCGTTAACTTATTTAAGGAATATTATATTATCTTTGTTGAGTCTGATTCTAAAGACGATTCTAAAAAAATCATTCAAAAATATATAAAAATAAAAAAAAATAGTATTATGATAACTAAAAACTTTAATAACAATTTTAATAGATTAAAAAAATTAGAAATTTCAAGAAATATATATTTAGATTATATAAAAAAAAATAAATTTTTAAGAAAATTTGACTATATGTTTGTTTTAGACTGCGGCAATGTAAATAATAAATTAACCCAAGAAATGATAAAAAAAAGTATAACAAAGCGTGTATGGACTGCTATTTTTCCTACACAATCAATATTTTATTATGACATCTGGGCTTTAAGGATAAAAAAACTTTTGAATCACGACTGTTTCGAGATGTTTTTAAATCAGATAAATCAAAATACAAAACTAGACCAAAAAAAAATATTTTATCAAAATGTCTCAAAATTTTTTTTTCTAAATAATTTTTATGCTTCAAGATATATAAAGGTCAACTCTGCATTTGGAGGTTTGGGAATTTATAAAATTAAAAATATTTTAAAATTTTCTTATAATAGCAAAAAGAGTACGAACTCTGAACACGTGGTTTTTAATGAAAAAATTAATAAAAAATTCGGCAACCTTTTTATTGATAAAAAATTAATAAATTCATCAGGGATAAATGTTCACACCTTTAATGGAATATTGTGTTCAATTTCAAATTATTTTGTGGAAAGGTTTTTGAAAAAAATTAAATGAAAAATTATTATCTTTTTATATTAATACCTTTCTTTACTTATTTAATTTTAAATTTAAGAAATTCTATATGCAAAAAACTAAATTTAATAGAATACTCTAATAACAAAACTTTTCATAAAAAGGATGCTCTTATTTTTGGGGGTGTATTTATTTTTACTGGTTTTTTATTTAATTTCTTTTATTTGATCTTTTATGACGAAAATTGCTTAAAATATTTTAATTATGTTTTAGTTTTTTTTATTTTTTGTACAGCACTAGTTGATGATATAATTAAGTTAACGCCTTTACAAAGATCAGCCTCAATATCTATAATTTTTTTTGTTGTTTTGTTTTTTGACGAGACAATGCGCATAACTAGTCTAAATTCATATTACTTTGGTTTTCTTTATTTTTCCGACTCTAAATACATATCTTTTTTTCTCCCAATAATTTTTTGTATTCTATTTATAAATGCTTTTAATTTTATTGATGGGATCAATGGTTTGGCAGCTGCAGTGGGTCTAAGTATAATACTATATATCTTTTTAAAAAATGACTCTTTAATTGCCTGTTTTTTTATTATTACTATTTATATATCAATATTTTTGTATTTAAATTTAAACAAAAACGTTTTCTTGGGTGATGCTGGAAATTATTTAATTTCAATATTAATATCAATTTTATTAATTAAACAAAATCACTTTACTCCGAGACAATACTTATCTGAAGAAATTTTTTTACTTCTAAGTGTACCCGGGATTGATATGATAAGATTATTTTTTTTTAGAATTAAAAATAAAAAAAACCCATTTCTTGGAGATCTAAATCATTTTCACCACCTACTAATTAAAAAATTTTACTTGCAAAAATCATTGCTAATATATCTGATGCTCGTAAACATACCGATATATATGTTTTATTTTTTAAACTTAGATCTATTTTTTTTAATTTTTATTCAGATTGTTATTTATTCTTTTTTAATAAAAAAACTGTCTTAAAATAAATAAACGGAAGAAAGATTGCAGATATTATTAATCTAAATAAACGAAAACTATAATTACGATTTTTTAAATTTCCTATAGAATAATTATACATCTCTCTATTTTTGACTGATAACTGCTCTTTTCTTGATCTAAAATATCCAATCTTAATAAAGAAATTTTCTAATTTTGCAATTTTAGAAAATTTTACCCAAAGATGATAATCCCCTGCTGCAGATTTTTTATCTAACCCACCAGAATCAATATAAACTTTTCTTCTAAATGCTACCGACTCTTGCTGTACAAAACCCCAGAACCTATGCTGAGCATATCCAAACCTAATAATAAAATTTGGATAAAGATACGGAATAGTTGAAAAAGAAATATCTTTTTTAATGAAAGAATTTCTACAGGAAATCCAATTAGTCTTGGGTCTTAATTTAAAAACTTTTTTAACATTTTTTACTGCATTTTTGTCTAAAATATCATCAGAATTTATCCAAATTATTACCTCCCCATTTGCGCTCCTTATTCCTTTGTCTACCGCATCAAACATTCCTTCGTCTTTTTCACAAATAAATTTAGTTATATTTTTTAAATAACTCTTAATTATTTCAATCGAACCATCATTTGAAACTCCATCAATAATAATGTACTCAAAATCGTCACATGTTTGTGCTAAAACAGAATCAATAGTTTCGGCAATGTGCTCTTGGCAATTAAAATTTGGAGTAATGATTGATACAAATGGCTCACTTGTCATTTAATTTTTTTTTCAATCAATATATATATAAGCATTGCATGTAAAAACCAAAGAATAAAAGCTGAATTAGTAGAGAAAATACTTCCGTGAGGTTTTAATGGAAATACATAAACAAAAAATAATCCAAATAATATACTATGCGAAAATTTTTTATAAACTTTTGTTTTAAAATATAAATAAAATAAATAAAAAAAATAAAATACAAAAATTAAAAAACCGACTGAACCTAAATCTGATAATAATTCAAAATATAAATTGTGCGGATGAGTTGAACATAAAACCTTGGAGTTTTTAGTTTCAAGTTTATAACATTCAAATCTAAAAGTTTTAAATCCTGATCCTAAAAAAATATTTTTTTTATATATTTGATAAGCACCATTATAATGAGCAATCCAGGGTGAGCTCTTTATATTTTTATATAAATTTTTAAAAAAAGAAATTTGCTCATTTTTTTCTGAATTAACATTTTTAGTAACCAAAGTACCAATGGCTGTAGTCCGATACTTAGCTTTCATACTTGAACTATTTTCTTTTATTATAAAACAAATTGATAGCGCTAAAATAATTATTGCCGCAACAGTTTTTTTTTGTTCACTAGAAAAAAAAAGTAAGAAAAATAACAAAATTAGACTACTTAAAAAGGCAGCTCTCTCTCCTGTTAAAAATATTATTATGACTAATGTTACTGAAAAAAATAAATTAAATTTAAATCTTGTATTAAAATATTTATTATAAATTCCCAAGGTAAAAAAGCCAAAATTAAATATATAACTTCCTACAATTAACTCATCGAAAGGTCCAGTAAGCCTTTTGTAACTTTCTACGTACTCATATCCAAAAATATCAACGCCAAATATAAATTGAATGAAACAATCAATAACTACAAAACTTACAGTGAAGAAAAAAAAATAAAAAAAAATTTTTTTATTTGAAATATCTAAAAAAAATAAAATAAAAGCTAATACAATTGAAAACAATAAAAATCTCAAGTAAGAAAAGGACTTGAAAAAAACATAAGGCTGATAAATTGAAAAAAGTGAATTTAAAGTAAAAAATAAAAACAATATTACTAAAAAAATTAATATAAATTTAGGTAAGATGTCTCTAATTTCTCTGAATTTGTAAAAAAAAAATAAAGTATAAAGACCAACTATTACGTTAACTAAAAAGCTTCCGAATATATAAAAAACTGGCGAAACTAAAAGTAATAAAAAATAAAAATTATTAAATAAATTTTTATTAATTGATATACATTTACTGAACATTAAATTACAAATCTAAATTCTTTATTTTAATAATATTTCGTTTTTCTAAGTCTAACAAATCTAGATCTTGCATTTCTCTAATTATAAAATCTTTAGTATTCTTTTGATAAGAATTACTTTTATTTTCAAAAAAGTTTAGTTGTGTACTATCTTCAATCTTGTCTAAAATAATTCCATTAAATAAATGCTTAAGTTTCTTATTTATAAAAAAAGCATTACAGCAGATACTGTTATTACCGATAAAACTAAAACCTTTATTTTCCATAATTTGAATTGCGGCTCTCAAGGACATACCATAATAGCTTTTGTGATAGTCTAATCTTTTAAAATTATTTATATTTGGAATTGTTAATTTCAGATTTGATCCGAACATTGGATTATATTCAAGAATGACAACTTTAACTTTTTCTAGAGTAATTTTTTCCAACACCCAATAGTCAATCCCATCAATATCCAATGATAATAGGTCATAATTATTGCTAAAATTATATTTGTTTAGAATTTGATTAATATTCTCAGAACTCACAATTGATTTTGAAACGTACAAATTATTTTTCCAATAAAAGTTTCTACTTTTAACGAAGTTGATTTCACTACTTGAATCTACTATTAAACCTCTGATTAATCGTGTCTCTGTTAAAAATCTGGTATTAGATTCTTCATAATCACCCACCCCAATCTCAACAAAGTTGACTTTTATATTAAGCTGTATTTTATTTAAGATAAAATCTATAATTCCATCTTCTCCATTTTGCGAGAAAATTTTTAATTCTGTCTCTTGTAATTTTTTTATGTTTTCATATTTCTTTCTTTTTAAAAGAAGCGTTCCCTGTCCAACTAAAGCTTTGTTATAATTTAAAAATTTTTTTATATTGTAATTTATTTTTGTTAAAATTTTGTTAAACATTTTTTTTTAAGTTTTTTTTAATTAGATTTAATATACTTTTTATAACAAAAGTTTGATCTTTAAACTTTAATCCAGGAAACATAGGTAAAGATAAAGCATTATTATAATATGATTGGGAATTTTTATAAATATTTTTTCCTGTTTTAATATTTTTTTTTATAAGTGATAAATTGCTTAATGGAATATAATGTGTATTTAAATAAATATTTAATTTTCTCATTTTTTTCAAAAACTCAAATTTATTTAATTTTAATGAATTAAAATTTATTTTTATTATAAATAAATGCAAAGAAGATTTTTTAAGTATATCTTTTGAAGGTAATTTAATTTGCTCTATATCTAAACTTCTAAAATATCTTTTGGCAATTTCTCTTTTTATTTTAATAAATTTATTTGTCTTGATAATTTGGGACAATCCAAGGGATGAGTTTATTTCATTAATTCTAAAATTGTATCCTAATAACTTAACATCATATTTGGTAGGATATTTGTTTTGGGAAATTCCCTCTGCAGTTTGTCCATTTTCTCTTATCATCAGCAATTTTGAGTACAATTTATTATTATTTGTTGTTATTGCGCCACCTTCGGCGGTTGTAATATTTTTAACTGGATGAAAACTGAATACAGTTAAATCTGAAAATCTACAATTACCTATTTTATTATTTTGATAAAGCGCTCCAAATGCATGTGAGGCGTCTTCTATAATTTTAAAATTATATTTCTTTGATAATAAAAAAATTTCTTTTAAAGGCGCTGGATATCCACCTAAATGAACTACAACAACTATTTTGGGTAAACAATTTTTTTTTTTAGCTAAAGCTAATTTTTTTTTAAACTCATTTAGACACAAATTATAATTTTGATTTTCTATATCAATTAAGTCAATTTTTGCATTTAAATGCAAAGCGCAATTTATGCTTGCAACGTAAGTAATATTTGTAGTCCAAACTATATCTTTTTTTTTTAAATCTAAGGCCTTACATGCCATTAAAAGTGAACAGGAGGCATTAATTGTAGTCAAAGCATGTTTGGATTTGCAAAAATTTTTAATTTTTTTTTCAAATTTTTTGGTAACGTTGCCTTTTGTTAGATTTTTTGAGTTTAAAATTTTAGTTACTGACTTTATATCTTTAAAATCTATACAGTGTTTAGAATATGATATTAAATTCTTATACTTATTAATCAAAATTAAACCTCTCTTCTTCAATTACCAATGGTAACTTACGAGAATGGGTTAAAATTATTGCCATATACTCGCCTATTAATCCAAGTAAAAATATTTGCACCAAAGCAATTGTAAACACATCAAGTATAATCGGAGCAATACCTATTGTAAAACTATTCCAAAAAGTTAATTTTAACTCATTTTGAAATTTATTAATATAATTGTCTTTATTTAATCCCCACCCAAATTTTGCTGCATTTTTTACTGTTGATACATCTTTTGGTGTAATAAAAGGTTTTGTTATTGGTATAAATTTTTTCATTATATAAATAATCAATATAATATTGATTCAAGTGAGTAAATAATTTTTTGTGAAGTTAAAAAATAAAACAAAAGTAGCGATAAGTATTCCAGTTAGAAATGGAGAGAGTAGCATCTTAACGTGTTTAAAATCGATACAAAAACAAAGTTATAAAAATTTTCAAGTATTGATTTCTGATAACAACTCTTCTGATAAAACTGGAATAATATGTAAAAAATTTGTTAAAAAAGATAAAAGATTTAAATATTTAAAACAAACAAAAGCAATACCAGTCTATGAAAATTTTAGACTTTTGTTTAACAAAACTAAAGAGGAATATTTTATGTGGTTGGCAAGTCACCATAAAATTTCTAAAGATTATATTTACTTTAATTTAAAATTTTTAAAAAAAAATCAAGATTATATAGCTTCCACATCTTTTGATTATTTTATAGACGAAAAAAGAGTGGATGGACAGAGTTTTGGTTTTGATAAAGATGTTTATAAGAATTTAAAAATTTTTTTTAAAAATTGCTGGAGAACTCATGGAATTTTTTATGCTTTATTTAGAAGATCTAAAATAAAAAAATTAATAAAAGAGCTCAGACCTTATCCGGCTTCAGACTGGTTATTTATGATACTTTTGATTTTCTCAGGTAAGATTAATAGAAGTAAAAAAGGTTTCTTGATACTGGGCAGACAAGGTGCTAGTTCAGGGGAAAATCCATACATGAATTTAGATAAAAAATATTTAAAATCATATAATATGAATTTTTTTAATAAGAATTTTTTTAAAATTGTTAAAAAAAATAGGACTTTAAATTTTTGGCAAAAAAAATATATTTATATTTTAATTATTAAATTAAATTTAAAATGCATTTTATCAAAAATTAAAAAAAATTTTTTTATTAAATTTTAGATAATATTGTAGTTCTATTTTTTTAAGAATTAATCTAATTTTTTTATTTTTATAAAACAAATTTTTATTATTATTAAATTTACTTCTATTTCTAATTTTTTCTTTTTTGAATTTACCCATTTTAAAATCTTTATTATTTTTAACTAATTTAGATAAAATTTTATCTTGTTCACCAAAAAAACAAATTATGATTTTTTTTTTAATTTTCTTTTTAATAATTGTGGAATCTAAATAGTATTTTGAAAAAAGATTAATAAAATTTGTATAATTAAACTCTTGTTTCACTCCAGGTTTTTTTTATTTAAATCTAATAGCCAATCAGTTTCTAATCTATAAAGACCCCTATACCAAGATGTAAATATTTCGTGAGGATGTCTTATTGTTAAGATAATTTTTACTAGATTTTTACCCCACAATTTTTGCAATAGATTTAAATTGCAGCCAAAGCCTGAGCTTTTAAGAATAAAAATATCCTGATTTTGATAGTAAGCGTTGATCCATTTTTTTAAGTCTTGAAAATCAGATTCTATATTTTTTAAGAATTTTTTTTCATTTACTATGTGCTTAAATCTAATATGTTCTTCGTTATCTATTACTTCATCAACTTTTTCATCCTTGTTAATTTCCGATTTTAGTTTTTGAACAAGATAGTTCCCACCAGTTCTTGGCATACCCACAATATAATATATCTTTTTTCCACATATTTTTAAATTTTTTTGTCTTAAGATTTTAACTACTTCAAAAAAACTTATTTTATTATGTTTAGAAACTAATACTTTTGCAAAATTTGGATTAATATTTTAAAAACATAAAAAATTCAAAAAAGATCTATAAATAAAATACTTCCATCGATTTAAATTGATCATTAATTTTAAATTTTTTTATATAATTTTAATTCTTCGCTCAAATTTTTATTTATAATTTTTTTTAATTATTAATTCCATCTTTTTTAAAAGTCATTCTATTATTTCCAAATTTTCCATGGAGCTCTATTTAATTTCCACATTTTATTTAATAAATTTTTTTCTCTCAGAGTATCCATGCATTGCCAATAATCA
>Ga0163108_10000897_pt1 | contig 21879 bp, 23 predicted proteins | sample Fk1155metaG_FD_109644 | JGI IMG/M metagenome (GOLD analysis project Ga0163108, IMG submission 109644) | Marine microbial communities from the Central Pacific Ocean - Fk160115 155m metaG | ecosystem: Environmental > Aquatic > Marine > Oceanic > Photic zone | place: The Central Pacific Ocean...
TCTTAGGGTAATAATTATTATATTTTAACTCATTAATTTTTGATTTAATTTGAGATTTTATATTTAATAAATTTTGAACAGTTTGATGCATTTAAATAAATACTACTTTATAAACAAGTTTGATCCTGATCATATCAAAAAATTAAATAATAATATTTCAATAATATATAGAAATTATAAGTCATCTTATAATTCAAATTCGTTAGTTAAAATAAGGAATTTTTGCAAAAAACATAAGCGAAACCTTTATTTATCTAATAACATAAAACTGGCTATAAAATACAATTTAGACGGAGTTTATATTCCTTCTTTTAATAATGATTTTAAGCATTTAAATTATAAGACAAAAAGTAATTTTTTAATTATTGGTTCTGCTCACAACCTAAAAGAAATTAGAATTAAAGAAACGCAAAAAGTAAGTCAAATATTTGTTTCTTCTATATTTAAAAAAGAAAAAAATTATTTAGGTTTATATAAATTTATAAATTTATCTAAAAATACAAATAAAAAAATTATAGCACTAGGTGGTATAAATAAAAAAAATTTGAGAAAAATAAATTTGCTTAATATAGCTGGATTTGCTGGAATAGGCATATTTAGCAGATAAAAAAAAGGCCCCTTAAAAAGGGGCCTTTAATATTTTTAAACTTTGCTTTTAATTAAAACGCAAATGATAGTGAGATTTCTCTGTAAGAGTCATCGTTACCAGCACTTCCAGCAACATCTTCAGTAGAGTTAGCTACAAAACCAATTGTAGTTGAACCCATTACGTAAGACGCAGAAATACCTGTTGAAACTTCTTCAGTAGTTCCTGGTCCCATGTCAACTGAGTGTCTACCAATTGAAACTGATAAATCTTCGTTTACAGCTATAGAAGCCGAATAAGCAGTTGTATCTTCATCAGCAGATGAACTTGCATTATCGACTTCAGACATTTGGTAACCAACTGTAACAGCTCCATGAGTATATTTACCATAGATAGTTTGTAAGTCTTGAGTAGTTCCGTTTTCACCTTGACCTACTCCTAACTCTAAACCGTCCATTGCTTGGTAAGTTAGTACCCATGAACTATCAGAAGCTCCACCATCTTTGGCACCAGAACCGCCGTTAACGTAAGCTAATGAAATTCCAAGGTCTCCGAAAGTACCATTGTAACCTAACATGTTATCATTATCATGGTTTGGTAAACCGTTATCATCAGCATCTGAATCATCCCAAACTTGCTCTCCAGCAGTTGGCATCATATCAGCATATTTGTTGATACCAGCGCCACTTGAATTATTCCATAATCCTACAGTTCCCATATCTCCCATATCGATAGTAACAGTTGAATTTGAAAATGCAGCGTTTGTCATTACGTATGTTGTGCTTACAGTGTAACCATTATCTAACTCACCAGATCCAGAGAAAGTAATTCCTTTACTATTAGAAAAAGAGTTACCCTGAACTTCATCTTCATCAGCAGATGCGTGAGATATTTTAGCAGAACCAGTTACGCTCAAAGCGCCAGCGAAAGCAGTACTTGCCACTAGGGATCCTGCTAAAGCAGTCAAACCTAGTTTTGTTATATTTTTCATATTTACTCCTATTATTGTTTTATAATTAATTATAAACAGCGTATTATTATCAAATTAATTATGAATTTTTTCATTATTTGCTGAGAATTTGTTTAATTTTTCATAAGTGTTGTAAAAATACATCATTCAATTTTGTAGAAAAATAAGCGTTTTTTTTAGTATAATTTAATACATTTATGATATTTTAAAATAACTACTAATTTAATGACAAAATTAACCTATTTTAGATCAGTTTTTTTTCTTTTAATAACCTTAATTTTTTTAAGTTCATGTGAAGCATTAAAGTATAGGCCTGTAGATGCTAAGGAATATCCTCCTGAACCTGAAAAAAGGGTCAGAAAAAACCTTGAAGAAGGTAGAGGATTTAGATTGTTTGATGGCGATAAAAGGAAAGGTGGAACATTTGATTTTGCAAGCTCAAATCCTTTATGGAGAGCAAGCTTAGATACAATAAATTTTTTACCTTTAATCTCTGCAAATTATAGTGGAGGAATAATAATAACTGACTGGTATTCTGAAGGTAGTAATAATGAATCTATAAAAATATCAATTAGATTTTTAACAAATGAAATAAGAGTTGATGCATTAGAAATAAAAATTTTTTCAAAAAAATGTGGTGTGCAATCAAATTGTAAAATAGTTGAAAGTAAAGGGCAATTAGTTTCTGATTTAAAGAAAAGTATATTAAGAAAAGCAGCTATCTATGAAAAAGAAATGAAAGCAAACAATAATAAACCATATTTAGGAAAAATTAGATAAAAAAAAATCAATTAAATCATTTAATTTTAAATTCAATTTAATGAATAGATACAATTTTAAATTAGTTGAAAAAAAGTGGCAAGACTATTGGGCTAAAAATAAAACATATATTTCTAAAGTAGATAAATCAAAAAAAAAATTTTATTGCCTTGAAATGTTTCCATATCCATCTGGAAAAATACATATGGGGCATGTAAGAAATTACACTATTGGCGATGTTCTATCTCGGTATAAATCAATGTTAGGTTTTAATGTCTTACATCCCATGGGATGGGACTCTTTTGGTTTACCGGCTGAGAATGCAGCTAAACAAAATAATTTGGACCCTAAAACTTGGACTGAAAAAAATATTTCTGTTATGAAAACTCAGTTAAAAAAACTTGGTTTGTCTATTGATTGGGATAGAGAAATTTCAACATGTTCAAAAGAGTATTACAAACACCAACAAAAATTTTTTTTAGATCTATATGACAAAGGTTTAGTTTATAGAAAAGAAAGCTATGTAAATTGGGATCCAATTGAAAAAAGTGTTTTAGCAAATGAACAGGTAATTGATGGAAAAGGATGGAGATCGGGAGCTACAGTTGAGAGAAAAAAATTAAATCAATGGTTTTTTAATATTTCAAAATTTTCAGAAGAGTTGTTAAGTGGCCTTGATAAATTGAGCTCATGGCCAAATAAAGTTAAAACTATGCAAAAAAATTGGATTGGTAAATCTTTTGGCTGTGAAATTAATTTTAATTTAAAAAAAAATGATCAAGTTAATTCAATTAAATGCTTTACAACTAGACCCGACACTTTATTCGGCATGTCATTCTTAGCATTGTCTATTGATCATCCAATATCTAAATTTTACCAAGATAATAATGGCTTTAAAAAATTTAAAGAAGAATGCTCAAAGACTGGAACCACTGAAGAGGCAATAGCTCAGGCTGAAAAAATAGGTTTTAAAACTGATTTAGAAGCAATTAATCCTTTAGATAAAACAAAAGCAGTGCCAGTCTATTTTGCAAATTTTATTTTAATGGATTATGGATTTGGCGCAGTGTTTGGATGTCCTGCTCACGACCAAAGAGACTTGGACTTTGCAAATAAATATAAACTAAGAGTTATTCCGGTTGTAGAGCCTGTTGATGGTACAAATAAAGATTTTTTAATTGAAGGACAAGCCTACTCAGGACCTGGAAAAATGATAAATTCAAAATTTTTAAATGACCTTAAAGTTCCTGAAGAGTCAGTTAGTAAAACGATTGAATATATAGAAAAAAATAATATTGGAAAAAAGAAAATTAATTATAGACTTAAAGATTGGGGTGTATCAAGACAAAGATATTGGGGTTGCCCGATACCAATTGCCTATGATGAAAAAAATAATATAAAAAAAATACCATTAGATAATTTGCCTGTTGAATTGCCAGAAAATATTAATCTAAACACTAATGGAAATCCATTAGAGCATATAGAAAGCTGGAAAAACATAACTATAGAAGGAAAAAAATATAAAAGAGAGACTGATACTTTAGATACATTTGTTGATTCTTCCTGGTATTTTTTAAGATTTTGCTCACCAATAAATAAAATGGAAGGTTTTGACATAGAAGAAGTTAAATACTGGATGCCTGTTGATCAATACATTGGGGGTATTGAGCATGCAATTTTACATTTACTTTATTCAAGATTTTTCATGCAAGCAATAAACTTTAATCAGGAAGATTTTAATATTACTGAACCTTTTAGTGGTTTATTTACACAAGGAATGGTTTGTCATGAAACTTATAAAAACCAACAAGGTGATTGGTTGAGCCCAGAAGAATATGAGGATGCTAAATCAAAAGATGAAATAATTAAAATTGGTTATCCAGAATCAATGTCAAAGTCAAAAAAAAATACGATTGACCCAGAAAAGATAATTGAAAATTATGGAGCTGACGCGGTTAGATTGTTTATTTTATCTGATAGTCCACCAGAAAAAGATGTACAATGGTCTGAGACAGGCATGTTGTCTTCTTATAAATTCACTCAAAAGCTTTGGACTTTGCACCAAAAGTTCAAAAATAAAATTGAAGAAAATTCAGATAAAAAAGATGAAGAAATTTCAATCTTTACTAACCAGATGATTGAAAAAATAAAATATAATTTAGAAAAATTTCATTACAATGTAATTATTGCCAATTTGTACGAATCATATAATTTTTTCAATAGCAAACTAAACGCAAGTATAAATAAAAAAACTCTTTTAGGAAATTATGTTAAGTTTTTATCAATAATTTCACCTATAATCCCTCATTTTGCTTCAGAATGCTTAGCAGATCTTAAATTAAATCCTTTTCAAAAATGGCAGAAGTTGATAAAAATTTAATAAAAAATGATACTGTTGAGTATGTAATTCAAATAAATGGAAAAAAAAGAACTACAATTAAATTTATGAAAGATGTTGAGCAAGAAAAATTTCTTACAGAAATTTTGCAAAATAATAAAACAAAGAAAATTTTTGAAAATAAAAAAATTAAAAAATACTTTTTTGTTAAAAATAGATTAATTAATGTTTTGATTTAATGATAAAAAAAAAATTTATAATATTTATAATTCTTTTAATTTTTCTAAGTGGATGTGGTTATAGTCCAGTTTTTTCAAAAAAAACTAATTTTTCAATTATTGAATTAGCTGTTTCCGGAGATAAAAAAATAAACAAAGTAATAATTAACAAACTAAACCATTATAAAGGATCAAAAAGAGAAAAATCATTTTCTGTAATAATTAATAATAGTCTTGATAAACAAATTTCATCAAAAGACTCAAGGGGAAATCCTAAAACATTTAAAATAAATGTTATATCAAAAATTAAAGTTAAAAATTCAAAAGGTGAAATAAATGAAACAATATTTTCTAAATCTATTAATTACGATAATAAAAGTAATAAATTTGATTTAAAAAAATATGAAAATGAAACTGTTAAAAATTTTGGAAATAAAATTTCTGAAGAAATAATTATATATTTACAATCAATATAATATTTATAAATGATCATTAAAGCTTATGAATACGAAAAAATAAAAAAAATTAATAAAAAAATTTTTTTATTTTATGGGGAAAACAATGGTTATAAAAATCAAATAGTTCAAAAAGTTTTTATCGATAAATTTAAGGGTACTATAGATCGTTATGACGAAAATGAAATTTTAAATAATTATGATAGTTTTGTGTCTGGATTAACCAATAAGTCTTTTTTTGAAGAATTTAAATTAACTTTAATTTCTAGAGTTACTGAAAAGATTATTAAATTAGTCAATGAAGTATCAGATAGAAAAATAAATGACGTCAATATTGTACTCAACGCAGATATTTTAGAAAAAAAATCAAAACTTAGAATAATTTTCGAAAAGGATAAAAATTTAATTTGTGTGCCTTTTTATAGAGATGATAATAGAACTCTGATTGGATTAGCAAGTAAATTTTTTAAATATAAAAAAATATCAATTTCTCAAGAAGCTATTAATCTAATTGTGGAACGTAGCAGTGGAGATAGAATGAATTTGGAAAATGAATTAAATAAAATATCCAATTTTTTAATAAATAAAGAAAAAATTAGTATTGAAGAAATTTTAAAATTAACAAATTTGGCTGAGAATTATGGAATTTCAGAGCTTGCTGATAACTGCCTTGCGAAGAATCTAAAAAAAATAAATAAAATTTTTAATGAAAATGTATTTTCTGCTGATGACTGCATTTTGATTATAAGAACATTATTATTAAAATCAAAAAGACTTTTAGAAATTAAAAAAATCGACAATACAAATAAAAATTTAGATGAGGTAATCTCTAATTATAAACCTCCAATATTTTGGAAAGATAAACAAATTGTAAAAAATCAAGTTTTAAAATGGAATTTAAAAGATTCAGAAAAGTTAATTAGTAAAATATTTGAAACTGAATTAAATATTAAAAAAAATTATATGAATTCACTTAATATTGTTTCTGATTTTATAATTAATACAGCAAAGTAATCAATAATTTGCTTTTATTACCGTTATTAATCTATTTAGTTGATCCAAATCCTTATACTCAAAAGTAACATGCCCAGCGTTATTTTTTTTATTTCTGATAAAAACTTTAATTCCAATTTTATCTTCAATGCTAGATTCTAAACTTTCAAGATTAGGATTCTTAATTATTTTGTTTTTTTTTTGATTTTTTATAACTCTAATTAAATTTTCTACTTGTCTTACTGATAATTTTTTTTCTATTATTTTTCTTGATAAAAAATGTGCATTATCAAGACCCACAAGCACTTTTGCATGACCTTGGGAAATTTTTTCTTCAATTATTAATTCTATAACTTCTTTGGGTAATGAAAGTAGTCTTAAACAATTTGATATATAAGCTCTACTTTTGCCTATAAATTTTGCAACTTTATCTTGGTCATAATCAAAGTCATCTATCAATCTTTTGTATCCTTCTGCCTCTTCTATAGGATTTAAATCTTTTCTTTGAACATTTTCAACAATTGCAAATTCTAAAGATTTTAAATTATCTGCCTTAATAATTATTACTGGCACTTCATGTAAGCCTGCATTTTGAGCTGCCTGCCATCTTCTTTCGCCTGCAACAATTTCATATTTTTCGTCTTGATTCTCTGATCTTCTAACTACAATAGGTTGGATGATACCTCTTTCTTTAATTGAATTTGAAAGTTCTTCCAAGCTTTCTTTGTCAAATTTTTTTCTTGGTTGATATTTATTTCTTTGAATAGAACTAATAGAAATTTTATTTTTACCTTCACTTGTTTGGCTATCACCAATTAATGATGATAAACCTCTACCAAGTCCTTTTTTAGATTTAAATGGATTTATCATGCTGCAGTCTCCACGGGTTTATCTTGGTCCAGAAATTCATCTGTGAAATTAAAATAAGCTTTGCTACCTGGACAAGACTTATCGTAAACTAACACTGGAACTCCATGCGATGGTGCCTCGGATAACCTAACGTTTCTTGGAACCACTATGGAATAAACTTTTTCTTTGAAATAGTTTCTAGCTTCTTGTTCTACCTCGCCGGATAACTTATTTCTCTTATCGTACATCGTGAGAAGTATGCCTCGTATGTTAAGAGATGGGTTTAAGTTGGATTTAATTCTCTCAATTGTCTTCATCAACTGGGTAAGGCCTTCAAGCGCAAAAAATTCTGTCTGTAGTGGCACCACAAGCTCGTTGGAGGCGACCAATGCCATAATTGTTAGAAGACTTAGTGATGGAGGGCAATCAATGAGTATATAATCGTATGATGCTCTAGAATCATTTAAAATAGAGGCTAATTCGTCTTTCAATTTAAAGGCTCTTCTGTTATCCCCTGCTGTCTCGATCTCTAACCCTGAGAGATCTACATTGGAAGTGATTAAATTTAGATTTTCAAACTTAGTTGATTGAATCACTTCTGAAATTTTTTTATTTCCATTGAGCACACTATAAATTGTTAGTTCAGAATTTTCTGTATTGGATAGTCCAAGACCTGTTGTAGCATTTCCTTGCGGGTCAAGATCGATTATTAAAATTTTTTTTTCTTTCATGCTCAAACCTGCTGCTAAATTAATTACGGTAGTAGTTTTCCCTACTCCACCTTTCTGATTAATTACTGAAATAATTTTTTTATCCATTTTTTTTTTTTAAGTTCGAGATTTTTACCACTAATGACTTATCACTTGTTAAACTTTTTTTTTCTTCGTAATCAAATTTCCATTTCTTTGAAGACTCCTTTAAAATTTTTTTCCCACTTTTTCCTAAAAATAAAATTATGTATTTAAATTTTTTGAAATTCCTCAACGCAGTTTCAAAAATAATTGGCAAAGGTTTAAATGCTCTCGAAATTATAATGTCTGTTTCTAAATTTTTTTGCTCAAAAATATTTTTTTGATTAATTTCTGTTTTCAATTTAAATTTTTTTGAAATTTCTTTTAAGAAATTACTTTTGTGATAACTTTTTTCATAGAAAATCACCTTAAATTTAGATTTTTTGGGTTTCATCAAAATAGCTAAAACTATACCGGGTAACCCTGCACCCGATCCTAAATCAGTACATACTTTAACTTCATTTTTATCAATAAAATCAATTATTTGCGCACAATCTAGAATATGTCTTGTATTTATTGACTTTTCTGTACCTGAACTTATTAAGTTTATGTCTTTATTCTTTCTTAAAATCGATAAACTATATTTGTTAAGTTCTTCCAATGTTTCACGTGAAACATTTTGAATACCAAGTTTTGAGTTTTTTATAAAATTAGAATCAATCAAGCTATATGCTTAATAGACTTTCTTCTAAGATGAGACAACAAAATATATACAGCTGCTGGAGTTATTCCGTCTATTCTTAGTGCTTGACCCATGGTTTTAGGTCTAATTTTCTTAAATTTTGATTTAACTTCGTTGGAAAGGCCAGAAAACTTATCATAGTTCATATTTTCTGGAATAATAAGATTTTCATCTCTTTTGAAGGCTAAAATATCTGCATTTTGCTTCTTTAAATATCCTCTATAATGGGAATTTATCTCTAATTGTTCATCTATTTCACGTGAAACATGCTTAATTTCTGGCCAAATTTCACGTATTTTGCTCATATCTACAGATTTTTGGCTTAATATCTGGTTTGCATTACGACTAACACCATCTTTTGCAATATTTACTCCATATTTAGCTGCTTTTGATGGCGAAATTTTCAATTTATCCATTTTATTTTGAATTTTTCTAAGCTGAAAATATTTTTCTTTATATAAATGTTTTCTTTCATTAAGGACTAAGCCTATATCTATTCCTTTTTGAGTCAGTCTAATATCAGCATTATCAGATCTTAAAGAAAGTCTATATTCGGCTCTGGAAGTAAACATTCTATATGGCTCAGCAACTCCTTTTGTAACAAGATCATCAATCATTACCCCAATGTATGCCTCTGCTCTATTCAGAATAAATGGCTCATGATTCATAAATGACAAGGCTGAATTAATTCCAGCTATAAGTCCTTGTGCAGCTGCTTCCTCATATCCTGTAGTTCCATTGATTTGACCTGCTAGATATAAATTTTTAATTTTTTTTGTCTCCAGAGTCAAAAATAGTTCCCTTGGATCCACAAAATCGTACTCAATAGCATATCCAGGTCTTAGTATTTTAACATTCTCTAAACCATTGATTTTATTACATATTTCTTGTTGAACATAAGATGGAAGTGATGTAGATATTCCATTTGGATAAATTGTATGATCATTTAGTCCTTCGGGTTCTAAAAAAATTTGATGTTTTTGTTTTTCAGCAAATTTAACAATTTTATCTTCAATCGATGGACAGTATCTTGGGCCAATTCCTTGGATGTTGCCCGAGTACATGGCGCTTCGCTTTAAGTTCTTAGAAATAATTTTGTGAACAGACTCATTCGTATAAGTCATCCTGCATGAAATTTGTTTGTTTAAATTTTTTTTAGTTAAGAAAGAAAAAAAATATGGATCATCATCTGCAAACTGTTCTTCTAAATTATTAAAATTAATTGTTCTAGAGTCTAGTCTTGGAGGTGTACCTGTCTTAAGTCTTCCAATTTTAAAGTTAAGTTTTTTTAATTGCTCACTTAATCCTGTTGCAGGTTTTTCATCGTACCTGCCAGCTGGAGTTTGTTTTTCTCCTACATGTATCAAACCATTCAAAAAAGTGCCTGTTGTTAGTATTAGCTTCGATGTTTTAATTTTCTTTCCAGACTGTGTTACAAATCCTTTTATGCTGTTTTTTTCAAATATAAACTCAATTACGGTATCAGAAAAAATCGTTAAATTACAATAGTTTAAAAGTTTTTTTTGCATATATTTTTTATATAATGATCTATCACTTTGAGTTCTAGGTCCTCTAACAGCTGGACCTCTACTTCTATTTAACAACCTAAATTGAATACCTGATTTGTCTGCTATATCACCCATAACTCCATCTAACGCGTCTATTTCTCTAACCAAATGTCCTTTTCCTAATCCACCAATAGCTGGGTTACATGACATTTCGCCTATTGTTTCGATTTTATGTGTAAACATTGCTGTGTTAACTCCTAATCTTGCTGAAGCCGCAGCCGCTTCACAACCTGCATGCCCTCCACCAATAACAACTACATCAAAAGTTAAATCATTTTTCATATGCTAAACTTATAACTCATTAAAATATTTACAAGATGAGAGAATAAATCTTAAAAAAACTTATGAAGTGCTTAAAAAACGTTATTTATCAATAAAAAAGCGTTTATAATGATCAAAAATTCCCATAAAACTATCTTTATTTGCCAATACAAAAATCATTGAAAATACTGCCTAATATCTCCTCTACATCTACTTTTCCAACAATTATTCCAAGATGCCTTGTTGATAGTCTTAAATCTTCAGCAGCTTTATCAAAATCTTCTGTTTTATTTTTATTTTCAAAATTTTCTAAATGATGAACACATTGTTCTAAATGCTGTCTATGTCTTTCTCTTGTTATAAAAATATCATCTGATGTAATGAATTTGTTTTTTAATTTTTTTTTAATTGATGTAATTAACTTTTCAATATTTTTTTCATTTTTTAATGAAATAGGAATAGGATTTAATTTTTTTAATTTTAAATTTATATTTTCAATTCCTAAATCAGATTTATTTAAAACAAATATAGATTTTTCAGTAACTAAATCGTCCAAAAACCCAGTAAAATCAACGCTATTAGGCTCAATCATTACTATGTTTAAATCAGCTTTCTCAGCACTTTTTAAAGCAAGTTTAATACCTTTTTTCTCTATTTCATCTTTGGACTCTCTTATTCCAGCAGTATCAGAAATTACAACTGGTAACCCATCTATGTTTAGATGAGTTTCTATTACATCTCTTGTGGTTCCGGCAATTTCTGAAACAATTGCGACATCTCTTTTTGAAAGATAATTTAATAAAGAAGATTTGCCTGCATTAGTTGGGCCAACTATAGCAATCTTAAAACCTTCTCTGATTCTTTCTCCAACTTTTTGATCATTTAATAGTTTTTGAATTTGTTTTTTTATTTTTTTTGAAGAGTTTTTAATATCTTTTAAAATATTATCTGGAAGGTTTTCGTCAGGAAAATCTATTTTGGCCTCAACATTTGCCAAAATTTTTAATAATTTTTCTCTCCATTCATTAAACTTTTTAGAACTTTTCCCGGACATAATTTTAATTGCTTGTTGTCTTTGAATTTCTGTTTCAGAAGAAATTAAATCTGCAATACTTTCGGCTTTAAGTAGATTTATTTTTCCATTTTGAAATGCAATTTTTGTAAACTCTCCTGGTTCTGCTAGTCTACAATTTTCAATCTTTGAAATTGAAGAATGTATGCTTTCGATGACAGCTCTACTTCCATGGACATGAAATTCCAACATATCTTCTCCTGTGTAGCTCTCAGGTCCTGGAAACCATATAATTATGCCCTGGTCTATAAGCTCATTATTGTTGATTTTATTGATTTTTTTAAGAGTTGCCACTCTTGGCTCTAAAGGTGAGCTTTTCGTCATTTTTTTTAATATTAATTTACATTCTGGACCTGAAATTCTTATTACAGCTAATCCTGAAATTCCTGGTCCGGTTGAAAGAGCATAAATTGTCATTTTAGCAATATAACTAGATTTACAAGATAATGTAAATTTTAAATATCCAAATAAATATTAATTCAGGCGTTTAATTTATAATAAATTAAACATATCTGATAAATATTTTTCATAGTTTGAATTTGAATTTACTGAAGATTGATATATCGGTTTACGAGCCTGTGAAATACTAACAGTTTTGATTGGAGTTCTTTTACTTTTATGATGATTAAGACAAGCTGGGTCCCATTCTAAATCACAAAATTTAATTAATTTTTGAGTTTCTTCTTTTTTATTAGATACTAGATTTTCATATTTAATTTCGTAAATAAAGTTTCCTAATTTTAACTTCCAATACTCCATTAAATTTAAGTGAAGATTATAATAATTTGCTATATCAGATTGGTCAAACGCCCATTTCATGTCGTCTGCTGCAAAAAAATTTTTGTAAATAGATAAACAATTATCCTTTGCATTTCTTTTACAATAAATAATTTTACAGTTAGGAAAAAATACTTTGAATATTCCTAACCATCTATAATTTTGAGGTGCTTTATCTGTAAAATTATTTTCTTTAAATTTATGTAAATTCATCATCTTAAAATATTCTTTGTTTATAAAATTTTCTTCAACTTTTAATTCTTCTTTTATTTTTTCTATTGATAGTTCATTTTCTGTAATAAAGTATTTATTAATTAGTCTCTGCAAATAAACTAACTCTCCAGCTCCAAAAACATCATTATGAGAAGCAACAATTTGCTCAACTAAAGTTGTCCCCGATCTTGGCATTCCACAGATAAATATTGGTTTTATTCTATTAAATATTTTTTTTTCAACTTCAAAATTAAAATTTTGAAATGCATTTTTTATAGATTCAAAAAAAGATTTTTCTTTAGTTATATTATAATTGGTATCATTTTTTTTTATTTTATTGGCTTTTTCTAAATATAAAAAAGATTTTTCAAATTTTTTTAAGTCTTCATAAGCTTTTCCCAGAGCAAATGACAAATCTACAATTTGAGCATTTGATAAATCTTTTTCTGAAATTATATCTTCCATTTGATTTAAGTTTGCCTGATCTTTGGAATAATCAATTATTGAACTTAACATCTTATGTGCTGAAGCATGTTTTGGATTAAGTTTTAAAATTTTTTCAACTATCTCTTTGGTTTTCTGAGTCTCGCCGATCGCATGATAGGCATTTGCAAGTGTAAATAAAACAGCTATGTCATTTTCATTAATTTTTAACGCCTTATTATAAAGTTCAATCGCTGAGTAATAATCGAAAATTAATGTTTTAAGATTCCCATAATTATTAAGTGCTTGAATATAATTTGGCTTAGTTTTTAAAATATTTTTATAATAAAATTCAGCTTTTTCAAAATTACCAATGGCTTTATAACTATTAGCTAGATTATTTTTTGCTGGTAAAAAATTTGGGTCTAGATCTAATGCTCTCTTAAATTTATCAATAGCTATTAAATAGTTACCATTTCCATGTAAAGCAAGAGCTAAAAGATTAAACAAAAATGGATTGTTTGGAAATTTATTAATTAATTTTTCACACCCATATACTACAGTTTTAAAGTCTTTTGCTCTTAAATAATTTTGTAATTTTTGAGTTTCGGCAACTAAGTTCATTTAAAACAATTAAATATGCGAATAATATATACGATTATGCAGGTTTATTCATTGAATTAAAAAACTCAGCGTTATTCTTAGTATTCTTTAATTTAGAATTAATGAATTCAATGGCATCCATTGGTCCCATTGGTGCAATAATTCTTCTTAGAATATTCATTTTTTGCAAATCATTATTATCAAAAATTAATTCCTCTCTTCTTGTTCCAGATTTAGTAATATCAATAGCAGGAAATATTCTTTTTTCTGATATTTTTCTGTCTAAAATAGTTTCACTGTTACCGGTTCCTTTAAATTCTTCAAAAATTACTTCATCCATTCTACTACCAGTATCTATTAGCGCTGTTGCTATGATAGTAAGTGAACCACCTTCTTCTATATTTCTTGCTGCACCAAAAAATCTTTTTGGCCTTTGTAATGCATTTGCATCAACACCACCAGTTAGAACTTTTCCAGAGCTAGGAACTACTGCGTTGTAAGCTCTTCCTAATCTAGTTATGGAATCTAACAATATAACAACGTCTTTTTTATGTTCAGTAAGCCTTTTAGCTTTTTCAATAACCATTTCTGCTACTGCTACATGTCTTTGAGCTGGTTCATCAAAAGTTGAACTTATAACTTCTCCATTAACTGTTCTTTGCATGTCAGTAACTTCCTCTGGTCTTTCATCAATTAACAAAACCATTAAGTAGCATTCTGGGTGGTTTGCCGTTATAGAATTTGCAATACTTTGTAATATCATTGTTTTCCCAGCTTTTGGTGGAGATATAATTAGCGATCTCTGACCTTTTCCTATAGGACTTACTAGGTCAATTAACCTAGCTGTTAAATCAGGTTTTTTTTCAATCTTGTTACTTTCAACTTCTAGCGTTATTTGTTTATTTGGATATAGAGGAGTTAGGTTATCAAAAGCTATTTTGTGTTTTGATTTTTCTGGTTCTTCAAAATTAATTTTGTTTACCTGTAATAAGGCGAAATACCTTTCGCCAGCTTTAGGTGCTCTTATAAGACCTTCAACCGTATCACCTGTCCTCAATCCAAATTTTCTAATTTGATTAGGACTGATATAAATATCATCAGCTCCAGGAAGATAATTTGATTCCATTGCCCGAAGAAAACCAAAACCATCTTGCAATAATTGAAGAACTCCACCACCAGTTATTTCTTCATCTTTTTCAGCAAGTTTTTTAAGTATTGCAAAATATATTTCTTGTCTTCTAAGAGTGCTTGCATTTTCGATTCCTAGTTTTTCAGCTTCATCGATCAACTGCTCTGAGCTTTTCTTTTTTAAATCTTGTATATTCATAAATTAAATGGAGGCTTATTAGATGTTAGATAATAAGAATATATATATTATTCTAGATATTTCAAGCCTAGATTGGTTTAAAAATCACAATAAAAATAATTAATATTAATATAATTGTAGGGACTTCATTAATAATTCTAAAGAATTTTGATGATTTTGTATTAGTTTTTAATTTAAGTGATTTTAAACATATGCCCAAATATTCATGATAAATAGTAAGAAATATAACTAGAAATAGTTTTATATGCATCCATAATTGTGAAAAAATATCTAAACCATTTATATAAATTAAGATTACACCAAACAACCAAGTTGTTATCATTGCTGGTCTCATTATGAAAAAATATAATCGTCTTTCCATAATTTTAAATATTTCTATTGCTTCTTCTTTTTCTAAATTTTCAACATGATAGACAAATATTCTTGGAAGGTATAAGAGGCCTGCCATCCAAGATATAACTGCAATTAGATGTAAAGATTTAAATAATAAATAAAAATTCATGATTTAGTTTAAACAAGGACATTTTGTAAAATTTGATGGACATCTATTTTTGGGTGGATATAGAGTATCTGTTAATTTATAATTCTCATTATTTAGAATAAGATCTGTCAATCCATCTATAAAATTTTCGTTTACTCCTAAAGTCTCAATTCTAATATATTCAGCGCAGCTATTGGTTCGTGCTAATTTTTCATATTCTATATCTAACTCTACCAATGTTTCGGAATGTTCTGATACAAAAGCTATTGGCACTACCACTAAGCATTTATTTAATTTTGAATTTTTTACTATAACTTCATCTGTAGATGGTCCTATCCATTTAAGAGGACCAACCCTGCTTTGGTAGCTTAATATGTAATCAATATTTGAGTCATTTATCTCATCCATGATTCTTTTGACACTTTGTTCTATTTGCCATTGGTAGGGATCGCCTTTTTTAATATTTTTTTCAGGAAGACCATGCGCTGAAAAAATCAATTTAAAATTTTTAAGATTTTTAATTTTTTCCATAATTAATTTTGAATGTGCCTTTATAAAATTTTTATCTTCTGGATAGCAACAAATTGTTTTTGTTTTTATATTTAAATTATTATTATTTGCTAATTCTTTCCATTCTGACAAAGAAGAGCCTGAAGTTGCTGCTGAATATTGCGGATATAACGGAAGTAAAATTATTTCGTTTGGATTATATTTTTTTACTTCTTGCATTGTTTCAGATGCTCTTGGATGCCAACATCTCATTGCTACAAAAGCCTTATATTTTGTGGTATTTTGTTTTGAATTCAAAGAATTTTCTAAACAATTGGCCTGATCTTTGGTTAGTTTTAAAATAGGAGAAGATCCCCCAATTTCTTTATAAATTTTTTTAGCAATAGGAGTTCTTTTTTTTGAAATTAGTTTTGCCAAGGGGTATCTTATAAACTTTGGTAAATTTAAAATTGCTGGATCATTAAATAAATTAAATAAAAAAGGTTCAACATTTTCTAAATTATCAGGTCCACCCAAGTTGAATAATATAATTGCTTTTTTCATTTATAGCTTCTTACAATATTAACTAATTCATTAACCATTTCTATTTTGGTTTCAGGTAAAATTCCATGTCCAAGATTAAAAACATACGGATGATCTTTAAAAATATCTAAATATTTTTCTACTTCTTTTTTTAATTTTCCTTTGTCTGTTAGTAGTATTTTGGGATCCAATCCACCTTGGACTGGTATTTTAATTTCTTTAATTATTTTATTAGGATCAACATCGTGGTCAATATTAACCACATCCGGATTTACAGCTTCGCAAAAGCTTGTATAATTATTTATACCTTTCGGGAAACAAATACTAGGAACGCCCATCTTTTTAACATGGTTTACAAGATTAAAAGTTGGTTCATATATATATTTTGAAATATTGTCTTTTAATAGTCCTGCCCAACTATCAAAAATTTGTATTATAGTTGCGCCTGCTTTAATTTGATTTTCTATATGAATTTTAAGAAATTTTTCAATTGCACTTAATAGTTCATTAATTAATAATTTATCTTTAAAAAAATTTTCAGATAGGTTTTTTTTTGGAGATATTCTATTAATCATGTAAACAAGAATTGTCCACGGCGCTCCTACAAAACCAATCAAATCTTTGCTGTGTAAAACAGGATCATTAGATACATTAGATATAGATTTATAGACTGGGTTTAATTTTTTATTAAATTCAAGTTGATTTGTATTTAAAATTTTTTCTATATTTAAATCTCCTAATATAGGACCCAGGCCTTTTTCAAATTTAACTTCTTGACCCATTCCATAAGGTAACATTAAAATATCAGAAAAAATTATTGCAGCATCAAATTTAAATCTTTTAATTGGTTGTAATGTTATTTCTGCCGATAGATTTTCATTTAAACATAATTTAATAAAATCTGGATTTTTACACCTAATTTCTCTAAACTCAGGCAAATATCTTCCAGCTTGCCTCATTATCCAAATAGGTTTTGTTTTGGTGTTTTTGTTTTGTATACAGTCTTGGATAGGAGTCATATAATATTTATATATAAGCTTTAGTATTAGTTTTATATCCTGTTAATATACACAATTATCAATTTTTAACATTTTACTCACTAAATACTAACAGATAAAAATAATAAAAAATTAAGATAAATAGCCTTTTTTTATAAGTTTTAGTTAAAATAAATAATTGTGTATATTAATTATTAAGATGTTTATTTATGTTAATAATTTAAAAGATATTCAAAAAATTAAAATAGTTAAAATATTTATTAAATTTTAAATATTTTATTAATTTATTATAAACAGTTTATACATGAATATTAAACACGATATTTACCTAATCTCTGACTCAACGGGAGAAACAATAGACCGAATATTTTTAGCTTTAAAAGCGCAATTTTCGAACTTTGAATACAATAATCACCAATTTTCATTTACTAGAACTGAAAATCAAATTTTAAAAATTATAGAATTAGCAAAAAAACAAAAAGAGCCAATAATATTTTATACAATAGTTGATGATAAACTTGCTAAATATTTAGAAGAAAAAGCAAATAAATTTAACATTCCATGTTTTAGTGTGCTTGGAGATTTAATATTAAACTTTTCAAAACTATTAAAACAGAGTGCATTACATATCCCTAGCGGCCAACATACTCTTGAGGAAAACGCAAAAAGAATAGAAGCCATCCAATTTACAATGAATCATGATGATGGAAGTATGATCCAAGATTTAGAAAAGTCAGATATTATTTTACTTGGAGTTAGTAGAACTGGAAAAACTCCAACATCAATATATCTTGCAAACAGAGGATATAAAACTTCAAATATTCCTTTAATTAATGAAAACTCAATACCCATGCTTCTTAGAGAAAAACCAAAACTAAAATGTGTAGTAGGTTTAACAGTTGAGCCAAAAAGATTAATTGATGTAAGAAAAAACAGAATGATGGCATTAAGGGAAAAACATAGAACCGATTATATAAATATTGAAAAGATAGAATTAGAAACAAATAGTGCAAAAGAAGCTTTCAAAAAATATCAATGGCCAGTCATTGATGTTACCAGAAAATCAATTGAGGAGACTGCTGCTTCAGTTATAAAAATCTATGAAATAAAAAATCAAAATGTATAAGATAATACTTGCATCTAATAGTAAAGTAAGAAAAAAAATTTTAGATGAAAGTGAAATTGAGTGTAAAGTTTTTCCATCTAATGTAGATGAAGAATCAGTAAAAAAAAGCTTGATAAAAGAAAATGCAAGCCCAGAAATGATTTCAAAAAATTTAGCAGAATTAAAGGCAAATAAAATAAGCTTGAAATTCAGTGGTGAAATTGTACTTGGAGTAGATAGTGTAATAGATATAAATGGAGAATTAATATCAAAACCAAAAGACAGAGATGAAGCATTAAAAATATTAAAAAAACTTAATGCAAAAACTCATCATTTAATAAGTTCTGCTTGCATTTCAAAAAATGGTTCTATGATTTGGAACTATACTGATAAAGCATCCTTAAAAATGAAAAATATGACCGATCAACAGCTAAAAGATTATCTTTTTAATATTAAAGATGAAGCACTATATTCATACAATGTTTATCAAATAGAAGGAGGGGGTAGACATTTATTCTCGAAAATTGATGGAGATGAAGATACAATTATGGGCTTACCAATTAAGAAAATCAAAGCCTATTTGAAGGATTTAGAATGAAAAAATATTTAGTTATTGGAAATCCAATAGAGCATTCCCTTTCACCCAAACTTCACAACCACTGGATTAAAAAAAATAACATCGATGCTGTTTATGATAAAAAACAAGTTAGCGAAAAAGATATTAAATCTTTAATTGGCGATATAAAAAATGAAAAAATTAAAGGAATAAATGTGACTGTTCCTTTTAAAAAAGCTACGATACCTTTCTTGGATGAATTAAGCCCAGAAGCAAATGAATCACAGTCTGTTAACACAATTTATTATCAAGGAGGAAGAACAATTGGCCATAATACCGACATATCGGGTTTTGAACTTGGAATAAAATATTCTAAATATGATGTCAAAAATAAAACAGTTTTTATATTAGGCGCTGGTGGAGTTGTTTCTTCAATAATAATAGCCTTAAAAAAAATGGGAGTTGCTAAAATAATTATAAGCAACAGAACAAAAATTAAAGCAGAAGATTTAAAAAAAAGTTTCAATGAATTAGAAATTATTAATTGGGGGGAAACACCTAATTTTGATATGATTATTAATGCAACGAGCATTGGTTTAAAAAATGATGACGGAATTAAATTAGATTATGATGGTGTAGGGCATAATAAATTTTTCTATGATCTTATCTATAATCCAAAAGAAACAATTTTTTTAAAGAGAGCCAAATTATTTGGCAATAGAGCTGAAAATGGAAAAATGATGTTTATATATCAAGCTCATCAAGCGTTCACTATTTGGCATAAATTGATGCCAAATATAGATGAAGAAACTATAAATTTGTTAGATTAATGATAAAAATTGCAATTTTAGGAGATATTGGATCGGGAAAAAGTTTTATTGCTAAACAATTTGGATACCCAGTTTTCAATGCAGACAATGAAGTTTGGAAAATTTATAGTAAGGATAAAAAATGTTATAAAAAATTAAAAAAAGCTATTCCCAAACATATATTATCATTTCCAATAAATAAAAAAGAAATTACCAAATCAATATTATCCAATCAAAAGAATCTAAAAAAAGTTATTAAAATTGTACATCCAATAGTTCGGATGAAAATGAATAAATTTATTAATAAAAATAAAAAAAAAAAATTAATTGTTTTTGATGTACCCTTGCTTTTGGAAAACAAAATTGAAAAAAAAGCTAATATTTTAATTTTTATCGAAGCTAAAAAGAAAGAAATTATTAAAAATCTAAAAAGAAGAAAAAACTATAATTTAAAAATAATCAAAATATTAAAAAAATTTCAACTACCGCTAAAATATAAGAAAAAAAAATCAAATTTTGTTATTAAAAATAACTTTAAAATGCAACCTGTCAAAAAAAATGTTAAATTATTAAAAAAAAAATTATTAACTAAATGAAAGAAGTTGTTTTAGATACAGAAACTACAGGCATATCTGTAAAAGATGGGCATAGAATTGTTGAGATAGGGTGTATTGAGCTTGATAATTTAGTTCCAACCTCAAATAAATTTCACTGTTATATAAATCCAGAAAGAAGAGTTTCTGAAAAAGCTTTAGAAGTTCATGGATACACAGATCAGTTCTTGGCCGACAAAAAAAAATTTTTTGAAATTGCAGATGAATTTCTATTATTTATAAAAGATAAAAAGCTTATTATTCATAATGCTGAATTTGATATAGGTCATTTAAATAATGAACTTCAAATTGCAAATAAGAAGAAAATTGACAGAAACAATGTCGTAGACACTCTTGAATTGGCTAGAGATAAATTTCCAGGTTCCCAAATTAGCCTAGATGCATTATGTAAAAGATATAGAATTGACAACTCAAAAAGAGATAAACACACAGCGTTAATTGATTGTGAATTATTAACAAAAGTATATATAAATTTAATTGATCAAAGGGAGCCGTCCTTAAATTTTATTTCTGAAAATCAAAACTCTAGCAATAAAAATTTAAAGAATACAAATTTCTATTCAAAAAAAATTATTAAACCAACAGCTGAAGAGCTTAAATTACATAAAAAATATTTAAAAAACTATTTGAAAAAAAATTTTTTTTAATTAGATCTGTGATTATAAAGTTTTTCAAAGTCAATTTTTTTTTCAATTCTTACCCCTGGGTATCCAGAGTCTTTTAATAAATTAATAAATACTTTTTCCAAATTATTATAAATTTTATTTTGTACATCACATAAAATAATTTTTTCAATTTCTTTCTTTTCTTTAATTTTTTCGTCAATCTGAATAATAGTTGCGTAAATAATTTCAAAAAAAGATTTTTTGCTTGTCTGACTATTATCCAAATAGCTTAGTTTTGTATTAATTTCAATGAATCTATTTTTTAAAGGTTTAGAAGAAATTTCAATATTTAAATTATAATTTTTTAAATATTCTTTAACATGTAAATAGGTTTCTAAATCTTTAGTTTCACTTGATAAATCTTTTACAAATTCCGCAAAAATTTTAAATTTTTCTGTCATTTTATTTACTTTGGATCATCTATATCTTCGTATTCTCCTTCAATAAAGTTTTTTTTGTTTTTATAATTTTTTTTTGGAATTTTTTTTAAAAAAATTTTACGCGTCCACGGAAAAATTATTAATAACCCCAAAATATCAGTTAAAAAACCTGGGAGTATCATCAACAAAGCCGCAAAAGCCAAAGCAGCACCAGAAATTATTTCGTTTATTGGCACTTCATCTTTGACAAGCTGTTTAACAGCTGACCTTAGCGTGTTTAATCCTTCATATCTTGCGTAATATAATCCAACGATTGCCGTAATTAATATAAGAGAAATTGTATTAAAAGGTCCA
>Ga0163108_10000899_pt1 | contig 21855 bp, 19 predicted proteins | sample Fk1155metaG_FD_109644 | JGI IMG/M metagenome (GOLD analysis project Ga0163108, IMG submission 109644) | Marine microbial communities from the Central Pacific Ocean - Fk160115 155m metaG | ecosystem: Environmental > Aquatic > Marine > Oceanic > Photic zone | place: The Central Pacific Ocean...
ATAGCCCGGCAGATGGTGACGATTCATCCGGAGGGAAAACCGCCGAGACCGAGAGTACGGAGGATGCTGACGAGTTTGACGACTTCGATGACGACGACTTCGACGATGAATTCGATGATGACTTCGAAGAAAAGCTGGATGGCGATTATGATGTCAACGAGGATAATTTCGGCGATGATTTCGATACCGATGGTGTTGATTTTCCCGGGGATGATTCCTTCAATAAGCCTGGCGACAAGGCCAAGTAACTGTTCCTAGTACGATGACGCGTCCCGTTGGGGCGAGCATGATGACCGAGCCGAGAATGCTGGGTCTGGCTACGAATTCCCGGATCGAAATTCCATGTTTCCAGAGGTACCCAGCAGCCCTCCCTTTCCGCAACTGGAAGAACAGGTACTTCAGTTCTGGAAAGAAAAGCAGATTTACGACAAATCTCTGCAGCAACGTGCGGGTGACCCGAAGTTCGTTTTCTACGAAGGGCCTCCGACCGCAAACGGGATGCCACATCCTGGGCACTGCTTGACGCGGGCGATCAAGGATCTCTTTCCTCGCTATCGAACGATGCGAGGATTTCATTGTCAACGCAAAGCAGGCTGGGATACCCATGGCCTGCCCGTGGAAGTGGAAGTTTGTAAGGAAATGGGTATCCACTCCAAGGAAGAGATCGAGGAGTTCGGCGTTGAGCCCTTTATTCATAAATGCCAGGAAAGTGTCTGGCGGTACATGCAGGAATGGGAGCGACTGACCGAACGCCTGGGGTTCTGGATTCACCTGGACGATGCCTATGTTACGTACGAGCAATCGTACGTGGAGAGTGTCTGGTGGTCACTGAAGAATCTTTTTGATCGCGGCTTGCTCTATCAGGGACACAAGATTGTCTGGTGGTGGGCGCAGGGAGGTACGGCGTTGAGTAGCGGTGAGGTCGGCCAGGGATATCGGGAAGTAGCCGATCCGAGTGTCTATGTTCGTTTTCCGCTCGTGGATCAACCCGGCACCAGCCTGTTGGTCTGGACCACCACGCCCTGGACCTTACCCAGTAACCAGTTTGCCGCCGTCAATCCTGCCCTTGAGTATGCCACGATCAAGGATGAGGAAAGTGGGGAACAGTTGATCCTGGCCGCCTCACTGGTGGAGGCCGTGGCCGAGAAAGCCAAGCGGTCGTGGGAAGTTGTTTCTACCTGTGCGGGCACGGAATTGCTGGGGCAGCGCTACCAGCCACCGTTTGACTACTATTACGAGCAGGATGGGGAGACCACGGGAACCCTGCTGGACGGGCAGATGGAACATGTCGCCTGGCGCATCGTGGCTGCTGACTTTGTTACGACCGATAGTGGCACCGGCGTCGTGCACCAGGCGCCCGCCTTTGGCGAGGTTGATTATGATGTGCTGTTGGAACAGCAGGAACGATTCGAGGCTGACCAGGGACCCCGCTTGATCTGTTCGGTGGGACCTGATGGCAAGTTCACCGCCGAGACACCCGCCTATGAAGGCCGCTGGGTCAAGGAAGCAGATAAGGACATAAGTCGGCAACTGCGGGAAGAAGGAAAGCTGTTCCACCTGGAGCAATATTTGCACGATTACCCGTTTTGCTGGAGAGCTGACCAGGATCCATTGATCCAGTATCCGCGTCGCAGTTGGTTTATTCGAACGACCCAGTTCAAGGACCAGATGCTCAGTAATAACCAGCAAATTCAGTGGCAGCCAGAACATATTCGCGATGGTCGCTTTGGTAATTTCCTGGAATCAAATGTGGATTGGGCACTTTCCCGCGAGCGTTACTGGGGAACACCACTGCCTATCTGGGTATGTGATCAAACCGGTGAAAAAGAGGCTCTCGGCAGCTACCAGGAGTTGCTTGAAAAACCGGGACTCGATGGGACGCAGGTATGGGAGGAGGCACGCCAGAAGAATCCTTCCCTGGTGGAAGATCTCAAGGTACACAAACCCTATATTGATGCCCTTACCTACGACTCGCCCTTCGCCGAGGGTGGTCGTATGCAGCGTGTCACGGAAGTCATCGATTGCTGGTACGATTCGGGTGCGATGCCGTTTGCCCAGTGGGGCTATCCGCACCAGGGCCAGGAAGCGTTTGAGGACCAGTTTCCGGCTGATTTTATTAGCGAGGCACTCGACCAGACGCGTGGCTGGTTCTATAGCCAGCTGGCCATCAGTACCATGTTGTTTGGGCCGGATGAGGATCAGTCGAGTGAAGAGAGAAATCGTCAGAACCCGGTTCACGATTTCCCACACCCTTTCCGTAACTGTATCGTGCTGGGGCTGATGCTTGGTGAAGATGGCCGTAAGATGTCCAAGAGTCTGCGGAACTACCGGGAGCCCCAGGAGATTTTTGACCGCTACGGCGCCGATGCATTGCGCTGGTTCTTTTTTGCAAACCAAGCTCCCTGGACACCCATCCGGTACAAGGAACAGACAATTAAGGCCAGTGTACCGGAGTTCCTGTTGCGACTCTGGAATGTCTTTAGTTTCTTTAATATCTATTCCAATATCGATGGCTTTAATCCGGCCGAGCAGATCAAGGGTGAGGTAGGGCAGTTGACTGCCGATGTCCTGGCACAGGCAGCCACGTACCGACCCGTCTCTGAACGCGGTGAGCTGGACCGCTGGCTGCTGGCTACCATGAACCAGGCTGTCGAAACGGTTATCGAACGTATGGATGCCTACGATAATTATGCGGCTGCTAACTGCCTGAATGATTTCGTCGATGCACTCAGTAACTGGTATGTTCGTCGCAGTCGTGATCGCTTTTGGAGCGCAGATCGTGACGGCCAGGAAAAGCTGGATGCATACTGGACCCTCTATGAATGCTTGTTAACCACGTGCAAGATGATCGCCCCGTTGACGCCGTTCCTGGCTGAAACGATCTGGCGAAACCTGACCGCAGTTTTCCAGGACCGCGCGACGGAAAGTGTCCATCTCAGTGATTATCCGCAGTCGGAGGCACGGCGCAGCGATTCACTGTTGTCTGAGCAAATGATCGTGCTGCGAGAGATCGCTTCTCTCGGTCGCAGTGCTCGCATGGAAGCGTCCTTGAAAGTTCGGCAGCCGCTGTCCCGCGTGGAGGTGATCCTCGGAGACGCGCGACACCAGGCCTGGCTCCAGGAGCACGATGAGTTACTCAAGGAAGAGCTGAATGTTAAGGAAGTTGCCTATGCGCAGGATGCGGAGCAGTACATTGAGTACCAGGTGGTCCCCAACTTCAAGCAGCTGGGGCCGCGTGTCGGGAAATTGATGCCGGTCGTCAAGAAAACGCTCATGACAGCCGATGGAGGCGAGTTGCTTGCCGAGTTGAACCGGGACGGGCAGGTTGCACTGGATCTCGGTGAGGAAACCATCCAGCTGGATAAGCAGGATATCGAGGTGCGATTGCAGGCTCGCGAGGGCTGGGCCGCCTCCCAGGGGCAGAATTGCGTGGTCGTACTGGCCACGGAATTGACGCCGGAATTACTGCGTGAAGGTTATGCCCGCGACCTGGTGAGACTGATCCAGGAACGCCGCAAGGAGCTCGACTGCCAGTTCACAGATCGCATCGAGGTGAGCCTGGGAGGAACCGATGGGGAATTGGCTAGTGCGGTCACTGAATTCTCGGACTACATTCAGCGGGAGACGCTGGCGAATGCACTGCTGCAGACCGATTTCTCAGCCGAGGGAGTTGAACACGAAGTGGCGGGGATGACGATCGTTATTTCAGTCCAGGTCGCCGAGGGCAGTGAATCGAAGTCATCTTGAAAAGCGAGGGGCGTGATGACAGTACATACTTCGGATAATCGGCTCGCTGTGGCTGTCTTGATTTCCGGGGGCGGGACCACGTTATATAACCTGCTGGACAAGATCGCTCAGCATAATCTTCCTATCGAAGTGCGATTGGTCGTTTCCAGCAATCCGGCAGCTGGCGGCCTGGCCTATGCTGAACAGGCGAATATTCCCGTGCAGATCGTGCCACGATCAGCATCCGCAACGGCGACAGAGTTTTCTACCGCCGTCTTTGAACCATGTCGCCAGGCCGGCGTGGACCTGGTCGTGATGGGTGGCTTTCTCAAGCATGTTCTGATTCCAACGGATTTTGAGAATCGGGTGGTGAATATTCACCCCGGCTTGATTCCATCTTTCTGTGGCCACGGCTTTTATGGGCGACGCGTTCACCAGGCCGTGCTCGATTACGGCGCCAAGGTGAGTGGCTGTACGATTCACTTTGTCGATGACGAATATGATCATGGCCCGATTATCATGCAGCGCAGTGTGCCGGTGGAGCCTGGTGATACAGCGGAAAGCCTGGCCAAACGTATCTTTCGCGTGGAATGCGAAGCCTACCCCGAGGCGCTTCAGTTGATCGCGTCCGGACGCGTCCGCGTGGTCGGGCGCCGCGTAGAGATTGCTCCCGCCTAGGAATTTCTCCCAGCTTGCTGGTTGGTAGAGTAGAAATTCAGGGAAGCGGACTGTAAATGGCTGATGTTAAACAAGTTAGCGTGTCTTGTGAGGCGTTGGCTGATTGCTGTCATCCACGGCTTGAATTTATCTGATAGTAATCTATCATATAGTGAATGAAAGCTATCACTATAGTGATGCAAACATTTCATAGGTCTCTATAAGCGGTCTCGCAGCAATTCCCGAGGGGATATGAATAAATGGATGTGGATGCACGTCGCAATCGGCTGTTGGAATTAGTCCGGTCGCAGGGATTTGCCGGGCTGCCAAATTTATCCGATTTACTCAAAGTTTCCGAGTCAACCGTACGTCGTGACCTAGACTTTCTGGAGCAGCAGCAGGTAGTGAGGCGAACTCACGGTGGTGTGTTTTATACCGGGCCATCTCCTAAGCTGCCTCATTTTGACCAACGTCAGAATGCAAACTGGAATATGAAACAAGCGATTGCGCGGTCTGCCGTGGCCTTAATTGGCGATGGGGAGACCGTGTTACTCGATGGAGGAAGTACGACATACGAACTGGCTCAGTTGCTGGTTGGGCAATCGGTCCAGGTGGTGACGAATTCGCTGCCAGTGGGGACGTTGTTTGCTGGTAGTGACACGGCCGACCTGGTGATGGTCGGTGGTTACGTGCATGCCCGAACGGGCGTGCTGCTGGGGCCTTATGCGAACCAGATGTTAGCAGAATTGAAGGTGCAAAAAGCCGTGCTGAGTGTGGCAGGAATGAACGAGCGCGGTTTTTACAACAGTAACCTGTTACTGGTAGAAACCGAACGAGCCATGATGGCGGCGGCTGACGAGGTAATTGTTTTGGTGGACAGTACGAAATTTGATCGAAGTAGCCTGGCTCACCTGTGTGACCTGGGTGATATCGACACGCTGGTCGTGGATGACCAGGTAACAGAAGCGTGGCAGCAACGCCTGCAGGATGCAGGAGTCAATGTGGTGATAGCGCCCAGTAATCCTGCTGGGCATAAAAAACGATAACCAGGAGCGAGAACGACGATGGCAGCGGCGACCATGACAACGAGTGCAGCAACGGGCGGTCTGGATCGACAGGCAATCGAACGCATCGTGCGGGAGGTTGTAGCGGCCCAGGGTTCGCAGCAATCCCAGGTAGGCCAGGGGGCCGTGGGAAGCAGGCCGGAAGACCTGGTGGTCAGTATCTCGGCTCGGCATGTTCACTTGTGTGATAAAGATGTGGAGACCCTGTTTGGTGCGGGGCATACGTTGACACCGATGAAGGATCTTTACCAGGACGGTTTTTTTGCTGCCGAGGAGACGGTGATGATCCTGGGGCCGCGGCGTCGGACCTTGCCCACGGTTCGCGTGTTGGGGCCCACGCGGTCGTTTAGCCAGGTGGAGTTGGCCTTCACCGATTCGATCTCGCTGGGACTGGACATTCCGATCCGGCACAGTGGCAAGATCGAGGGGACCCCGGGTTGCGTCTTGGTTGGCCCACGCGGTGTCGTGGAGTTGAACGAGGGAGTGATTCGGGCCGCCCGGCACGTGCATATGAACCTGGCCTGTTGTCAGGCCTACGGTGTCGAGAACGGTGACATGATGAAATTGCGAGTGGAAGCGGCCGGCAATACGGTCGTGTTCGAGGATTTGCTGGTCCGGGCAGATGAGACCAGCAAGCTGGAAGTGCATATTGATACGGACGAAGGCAATGCCTGCAACTTGGATCAGGCGACCCATGTGGAATTACTAAGACAAGCGGACGATGAATGTGCCTGCCAGGGCTAGGCCGGCAGGTGCTGAGCTGCAGATGGACCACGGTCAGGAAGGTATAAGTCACCTGAGCGACCACCGGGTGGGATTGTTTTCCACCGCAACGAGAGAAGTGTTTTACGTTTGAGTTCCTGTTAATTCGGAGAAGATGCAACATGGCAAAGATAAGGGAAGCGTTAGGAATGATCGAAACCAAGGGATTTATTTCCCTGGTAGAGGCCACCGACGCCATGATGAAAGCGGCGAATGTTGAGTTGCTTGGCTGGGACAAGGTCGGAGGCGGCCTGGTCAGCAGTTTTGTCAGTGGTGACGTGGCGGCTGTTAAAGCAGCTACCGACGCCGGTGCCACCTCGGCCGGGCGTGTTGGAGAGGTTGTCAGTGTGCAGGTCATTCCGCGACCGCATGACGACCTGGACAGCATACTGCCCAAGATGTTGAAGAAATCCAAGTCCTAGGAGTTTGTTGCCGGGGTCCAGGTGGATTTCGGTTCGTGAAAGATTTATGCGAGTTCATGTAAGGGAAAGTGAAAATGCAAGAAGCAATTGGAATGGTCGAAACCCGAGGTTTAATTGGTCTGGTCGAAGCGACCGACGCAATGGCCAAGGCAGCGAACGTCAAGGTGCTCAAGCGCGTTGATATTGGTGGTGGCCTGGTTACCACCGTGGTCAGTGGCGACGTCGGCAGCGTACGAGCTGCTGTGGAAGCGGGTGCCACGGCTGCCACGCAATTGGGTGAACTGATTGGCAGTCACGTGATTCCGCGGCCTGCTGAAGGCATGGTTGACGCGTATCTGTCCTAGAAAGACAGTTCGTCACGCGATGTACGTTGTTCGTGGAGGACGATTGTCACGTCCCTGTTCATTCGTGGACAGGGGGGCGAGACGGTTTTCCACGGCCAGAGAAAGGATTCGTGGATCATGAAAATCCTGGTAGCCAACCTGGGGTCAACAAGTTTCAAGTATCGGCTGTTCGATATGGCAGATGAGAAACAACTGGCACGCGGTGGAATCGAGCGAATCGGTGCCTCCCAAAGCGATTGTTTCGTTGAGATTGCCGGATCGCGACAGGAATTGACGGCAGAAGTACCCGATCATGCGGTCGCGGTGCGCCAATGCCTGCAGCAATTGACCGATCCGGAACAGGGGTGCCTGCAGGATGCAGCGGAAGTGGCTGCGATCGGTTTCAAGGCCGTTCACGGAGGCAGTATCAGTGGAGTGCAGAGGGTGGATGACGAGGTGCTGGCCGCCATGGAAGCCATGAACACGGTGGCTCCAGCTCATAATCCTCCCTACATCGCAGCGATGCGGCAACTGGCCGAACGGCTGCCCGAGATTCCGCTGATCGCCGCATTCGAAACAGGGTTTCATGCCACCGTGGCAGAACATCAACGCTGGTATGCGATTCCCCACCAGTGGGGAGAGCAGTTACATATCAAGCGTTGGGGATTTCACGGTGCCAGTCATCGTTACATTGCCTATCGGACGGCTCAACTCCTGGAACAGAGTGACGCCCGAGTTATTTCCTGTCACCTGGGTGGTTCCAGTAGTCTCTGCGCTATCCGGGACCAACAGAGTGTCATGACCTCCATGGGAATGAGCCCCCAGACGGGAATTCCTCACAATAATCGCGTGGGTGATTTTGACCCGTTCGCGTTGCCAGCCATCATGCAGTCCACGGGCAAGAGCCTGGAAGAAGTGTTGGATGAACTGGCCAACCAGGGTGGGTTGTTGGGACTCAGTGGAGTTAGCGGAGATGTGCGGGACCTGCAACAGGCGGCTGCTGAAGGGAACGAGCGAGCACGCCTGGCGTTGGACCTGTTTGTCGGTGAGGTGCGGCGTTACCTGGGCAGTCTGCTGGTGGAACTGGGAGGTGCCGAGGCGATCGTCTTTACCGGTGGTATTGGAGAGAACAGCGAGGAAATACGGTCGCGTGTCTGTGCCGACCTCCAGCAGCTGGGGATCGAACTGGATTCGGCGGCCAATGCAGCAGTCGACGGTGAGTGCTGCATCAGTAGTCCGGGAAGTCCAACGCAGGTCTGGGTGGTGCCCACCAATGAAGAATTGATCGTGGCACGCCAGGCCCAGGAACTTTTGGAAGGATAAATCATGTTTGTAGCACGTGTCGCCGGATCAGTCGTTTCGACGCAAAAAGTAGACGCCATGGTCGGGTACAAGTTGTTGGTTGTCGAGCCCTATCGGCTCGAACAGAAGAAACGATCCAGTCTCAGTACAACTGGACGGACCTTTGTGGCCGTCGACATGCTGGGCGCTGGTGAGGGTGAGTACGTGCTGATCACGCAGGGATCCAGTGCCAGGCTGACCCCGGAAACCAGGGATATGCCCATCGACACCGTGGTCGTGGGGATCGTAGACCAGGTCACCGTTGATAATGACTGTGTATACACGCGAGAGGATGACGAGTAGCGAACAGCGACTCCGTGAATCGGAATAACTATCCAGAACCACAGGGAAACCAGGAGAAGAGAGTGCCCATGACCTTGCAAGTAAATGAATCGATGATCCGAAACGTGGTAGCCCAGGTATTGGCTGAGGTAGGACCGGCTCCCGTCGTGAGCGGCGCTTCACAGGCTGGACGTTACGGCGTCTTTGACTGTGCCCATGAGGCCGTCAGCGCGGCGCGGCTGGCCTTTGAACAGTTGTCGGAACGAACCATTGATGACCGCCGGCGTATCATCGACCATATTCGGCGAATCTCGATCGAGCAGTCTGTTGAACTGGGTACGATGGAGATGAACGAAACCAAGATCGGGCGACTGGACCACAAGATCAACAAGTTGGAAACGCTGGGCAAACTGACTCCGGGTATCGAGTTCATGACCAGCCAGGCTTATACGGGCAACCGCGGATTGGCCATCGTGGAACATGCACCGTTTGGCGTGATCGGGGCAATTACCCCGGTGACCCATTCGTTGCCCACGATCACGGGTAACGCCGTCAGCATGATTGCGTCCGGTAATACGCTGGTCGTTAACCCGCATCCCAGTGGCAAGCGAGTAGCAGCCGAGGGTGTTCGCCGTTTCAACCAGGCAATCTACCAGGACCTGGGAATAGATAACCTGATCTGCGTGATTGCCGAGCCGACCCTGGAATCGGCGGACGTTATTTTTAACCATCGAGATGTGGCCCTGATCTGTGTGACCGGTGGGCCGGCAGTTGCCCGGGCAGCCTTGAGTGCCAATAAACGCGCGATCGTGGCAGGTCCCGGAAATCCACCCGTGGTCGTCGATGAGACCGCAGACCTGGATCGAGCTGCACGCAGCATTATCCAGGGTGGCTCTTATGATAATAACCTCCTCTGTATCGGCGAAAAAGAAATCTTCGTGGTGGACAGTGTCTGTGACGCACTGATGCAGGCCATGGACCGGGCGGGGGCCGTACGGCTCAATAACCAGCAGGTCGATCGCTTGACGTCCAACGCTATCCAGGCTGTGGGCGAGGGGGAACATCGTCATGATGCTCCCAGTAAGGAGTTTCTCGGCAAGGACCCCGCGGTACTGGCTGCCGGTGCCGGTATGTCACTCAATCAACCGACGGATCTGCTGTTTGGAGAAACCTCGGTGGATCACCCGTTCGTGACCGTTGAGCAGATGATGCCTTTTATTCCCGTGGTTCGTTGTCGCGACGTGGACCAGGCGATCGAGTATGCCCGGGAATATGAACATGGTTTTCGTCATACGGCCATCATTCATTCCAATGACGTGCGGAACATGACCAAGATGGGGCGTGTCCTGGACACGACGCTGTTTATCAAGAACGGACCGTGCATGGCGGGTCTCGGGCTGGGAGGAGAGGGCTACCTGTCCTTCTCGATCGCCGGGCCGACGGGTGAGGGAGTCACGACTCCCATGACCTTTACACGGGAACGACGATGCTCGTTGGTCGAGGATCTCTACGTACTGGGAAAGTAACCAACGGATTGGTACGGGAAGTAAGAACCATGCAATTAGCACACGTCATCGGGACCGCAACGTCCACCGTCAAGCACGAGTCGCTAACTGGCAGCAAGCTGCTGGTGGTGCAACCGTACGGCGTGGATGGTAAGACACCTGACGGACTCCCGCTCTTGGCCGTGGATGTTGTTGGCTCGGGACGCGGTGAGTGCGTGATGATCACCAGTGATGGGCGCTTGGCACGCGAGGTATTGAATACGGATGCGACCCCGGTTCGCTGGACCGTGATAGGAATTAAAGACTGATGGCATTATCGAGTCACGATATCGAACGGATTGTTGCCGAGGTGATGCGGCGTCTGCTGGCATCCGGGGTGAAGGTCCAGCCGGATCCTGGAAGTCTATCGGGAATTGCTCCCGTCACCGCGAAAACTGCAACCTATACTGTTACTGAACACGTGGTCAGCCTGGCCGTTCTCGAGGGACACCTGGAGAACCTTCAGCGACTGGTGGTCGGGGCACGGGCGGTGGTTACGCCGGCTGTGCGAGATGTACTGAGAAAACATGATATATCCCTCGAACGAGCCGGTGCGTAGCCCGGGAATTGAGTTATGAAGATAGCAAGGATTCTAGGAACCGTGACGTTGAATCGTTGCCTGCCCAGTTTTGAGGCAGCCCGGTTGCGATTGGCGGTACCGCTGGACCTGGAAAACCTGGGAGAGAAGTCGGACCCTGACCTGCTGGAAACGCTGGTGGTCTGGGATGAACTTGGCAGTGGCCAGGGGCAGCTGATCGCGCTCAGCGAAGGGGGCGAGGCAGCACAACCGTTTCGACCGGAATTGAAGCCAGTCGATAGTTATAACGCGGCGATCCTCGATGCGATCGATGTGAAACCGTAATCAGGAAATGGAGAGCGCAGATTCATGACCAACGTGTTTAAAATCAAGCAGGATATGTGTGAAATTGGCCGACGGATTTACGCCAAGGGCTTTGCCGCCGCCAACGATGGGAATATTACGGTACGCGTCAGTGATAACGAGGTGCTCTGCACCCCGACGATGCATTCGAAGGGTTTCCTGACCCCGGAAGACATCTCCACGATTGACATGACGGGCAAACAAATTGCCGGTGCGAAGAAACGGTCGAGTGAAGCCCTTCTGCACCTGGAGATTTACAAGCAACGAGAAGATATTCGCAGCGTCGTTCATTGCCATCCTCCTCATGCCACGGCCTTCGCTGTCGCCCGTGAGCCGATTCCCCAGTGCGTATTGCCAGAGGTCGAGGTTTTCCTGGGGGATGTGCCGATTACCAAGTATGAGACACCAGGCGGCCAGGAATTCGCCGATACGATTATTCCCTACGTTAAAAAGACGAACGTGGTCATCCTGGCTAACCACGGTACGGTTAGCTATGGGGAGAGCGTGGAGCGGGCTTACTGGTGGACCGAGATTCTCGATGCCTATTGCCGCATCCTGATGCTGGCCCGCAGCCTCGGCGGTGTGCATTATTTCAGCGAAAAGAAGGAACGGGAACTGCTGGACCTGAAACAGCAGTGGGGCTTCTCGGATCCACGCAATACTTCCGAGCACGAGAATTGCGATGTTTGTGCCAATGATATTTTTCGGGAGAGCTGGTCCGATAACGGGGTCGCCCGGCGTGCTTTCGAGGCACCGCCCGCCATGCCGGCAACGGGACAATCCCCGGTCAATCCCGACAATAGTGAACAACTCGTGCAATTGATTACAGAACGTGTCATGCAGCAACTGGCTCAATCCACCTGATCCCTTGGACTCTTGACCAGCGCATGATCAGGGAGCCAGCGGTGAAGCGACCAGCTGGGCGGTTAGCGGAAGGTCTCAGCAAGGTTGCGCACGTAGTCGAGGGCCTCATCCAGCTCCGGGGCCTCGCCCCCAGGTGTTCTGCCATCCCGGTCACAGGTGGCGAGTAGGACCAGTTCCTCGAAACTCTCGTGTTCCTGGAGTCGGCGGCGAGCCCTACTGCCGATGGTGCCCTGCAGCAGTAGGGCGGCTGCGGACTGCTGTTCAATCAGCCACTGGGTACGGTCACTGATAAAGCTATCCAGTGCCTCAAGTCCTGCAATCGCGGACGCATCCGGATCGATGGCCTTGCCGACATCATGTAAGAGGGCGGCCAGCAGGAACTCCTCGTCGTAGGGAAGTTCGTTGCGTGCCAGGTGAAAGACTTGCAGGCTATGGTAGAGGGCATCTCCTTCCGGGTGCTGACGACGCTGTTGCTGTACGGTTTCCAGGGGCAGTAGCAAGGCCTGGTAGACCTGGAACCGATCCACTGGGTCCTCAGCGGCGGCCAGCAAGTTGGGCAGGTCCAGTTCGGAGTATTTTTCCTGCATGAACTGTTGCCACTCGGGGAGGCTGCAGCGTTTCATGGGTTTGCCGGTGATGGAACTTTTGAAGTGACGTTTGACCAGTTCGGCAGGGTAGACAGTCAGTTCCAGCGGGTAACGGGCCTTGACGTGGATGTACGTGTAAAGGCGTTGCTTGCTCGCCTTACGCTGGCGTTTGCGTTCTACTCGGTAGCTTAGCCTCTGTTGATCGAGTGCCCCGGTAACGGCTCCCAGGTTGTCGCAGAAGAGATGCAGGTCGATGGCCGAGTCGTGGCGAATATGGCCTGTCAGAACGCTACCGACCAGCCGGGGTTGAAATCCCTGGAGGTGGTGCATCAATTCCAGTGTCTGGATTCGCATGTCCAGTAGCGGATCCTGACGTGTGGGACCCTCTTGGGTACGAGCCATCGTTTGTAGCTCGTCGCGGATCTCAGCGTTGCTGGGCAGATCGCGCGGCTTGACCCAGCCCTTTTGGATTCGGCGGGCAGCCTTCATGCGGGCCTGGTAATAGCCCGTCACCTGTTGCTGGTAAAGCAGCCGTGCTGCTTCCCAGGCAATCTTGCGTCGTAGCTTGGTAGGGGGCATCTAGTTAGTGCCTGCGTCCTGGGGGCGATGGGGTAGCTGGATGGATAACTGCTTGGTCTGTCCTGCTCGCTCAATCCGCGCGGTAACTTTTGCCGGCATGGACTGGACAAACGTCTCCAGCCCCTTGTTGCCCTGCACCACGTGGTCTCCCAGTTGGAGCAGGCGATCCCCTGCTTTCAGACCTGCCTGGGCAGCCGCGGAACCTGCCACCACCTGGATCACGGTCACGGACCGGGGTTCGGCGGGATCGGTGCGCCAGAGCATTCCCAGTTGGAAAGGTTGCGCGGGAAAAGTGATGCTCAGTACGAGGGGTTTTTCCTGGCCGGGGCGTGCTACGGTGACGCTCGTCTGGCGCGCGGCCTGGGAGACCATTTCACGAAAATGTGCATCGTCACGGATCTTGCTGTTGTTGAATTTCAGCAGGCGATCCTGTTCCTGCAGACCAGCGGTGTCTGCCGGGGATTCATCACGGACGCGGCTGAGGATGATCGCTCCGCTGTCCGGATCGTGGTCGATCCAGGAGACACCCAGTCGCGGCGGTGGGGTCTCCACCGGGGCTTCGAGCAACTTGCGGTCTTTCTTGGATTCCTTGCGAGATTCCTCGCGGAAGACCGGCACCTCGTCACGGTTGGCAAGATCGGTAGTCAGTTCGAAGAGGAAGCGGCTAACTTGTTCCAGGCCGGCAGCATTGATCGTGTTGGAATCGTCACTGGGACGATGGTAATTGTCATGAAGTCCGGTGTGCAGCATCAGCACGGGGATGTTTTGCTTGAAAAACGTGTGGTGGTCACTGTCTGCTTTCAGGTTCCACTTGAAGAGTAACTCCAGGTTGCTGCGATGGTTTTGTTGGCTGATCCAGTGGCGCAGGCCGCTGGCCGTGCGCGTGCCAATGATTTCCATGCTGTTTTCTCTCAGGCGGCCGATCATGTCGACGTTGATCATAAACTTGATCTGTTTTAGATCGCTCGTGGGTTCGGTGACCCAATGCTTGGAACCGAGCATGCCCTGTTCCTCGTCGTCCCAGAAGGCGAGCAGAATCGTGCGACGGGGAGACTGGGGAAGTTGCTTGAGGGCTTCTCCCAGTTCCAGGAGTCCTGCTACGCCACTGGCGTTATCATCGGCGCCGTTGTGGATATATCCGAGCGGCCCGTAGCTGTTACTGCGTTTTCCATAGCCGACGTGGTCATAATGAGCGCCGACCATGATGATTTCATTCTTGAGGCGGTTGTCGCTACCGGGAATGATGGCGAGAATGTTCCGCGAACCGTCACTGAAGGGCTGGTAGTATTTTTCTTCCAGGGCTCCTCCGGCGAGGCCAATCTTCTGGAGTTGTTCGACCAGGTATCCGGCAGCTGCCTGGCCGCCACGGCTGCCGGCAGCGCGACCTTCAAAGGTGTCATCTGCGAGGACGTCGACATGTTTCTGAAGCTGTTTCCGGTCGATGGTGTTGAGGGCCTTGACTTGGTCTTTTTTTTCCGCGGCTGGGAGCAGGCTGCCAAGAGCGAACCAGATCAGCAGTGTGGCGTTCCGGGTGGCTGGGTTGCAGAGGTGTTTCATGAGATTCCTGGCTGGCTGAGATCGGTTGCAGTGGGTGCCTGTATTATAAGGTAAGGGCGGAGCAGACCGTGAGACGGGTGGTGCCGAGAAAATTGGTGACCCAGGGGATGCTTCGTGGTCAAGACGCCTTGCAGGGATGCTGTTTATGTAGCACAATCGGGGCTCACACGATGAGTCGCTGGCATGGGAGACGTTTAGCTTTTCGCCTGGGACAGGTTCGTGTTTTTGGGGAGAGGTGGCTGAGTGGTCGAAAGCGCAGGTTTGCTAAATCTGTGTACGGGCAACTGTACCGCGGGTTCGAATCCCGCCCTCTCCGCTTGGCGTGTTGGCACCGTGAGGCATGGTGCCGCAGCCACTGGCATAAGCCCTTGCAGCAGCAGGGGCTTTTGTCGTTTCTGGGGCTCGGTGCGTTGGTGTGCCGCAGAGTGCTGCAGCGCTTTCTGCAGCGCTAGCGACGGTGTTACCAGCAGCATGATCTGCTGCTGGACGGCCTTGCTCAGCGTCGGCCAGCGCTGGATCACCCGCTGCAACTCAGTACGCGTCAACTCATGCCCAGGTCCACTTCCCGCTCCCTACTGCGTTTGCATGCTCTTTACCCAACCGACCAGCTTGCTGGCCAAGATAAGACCCAGGAGCAAACCGTAAAAGGAGACAAAGAAGTTGCACCAGATGGTTAGGAACGGATCGATGTCTGCCACGATCAAGCTGGCCGCTAGTCCGACCAACCCCGCCACCACCCAGAGCTTATCCTTACAATACGTGAACGGGAAACCGATTGTCTTGCACGTCACGAAGAGAGTCTTCTCCAGTAAGTTCACCTCCTCCTGCATCACCCGACGCATAAAGAGGCTGAGCAGGGACGCCACTGTGAGGATGGAAAAAAGGATCATCCCGCCTATCTCATGCGCACCGTAAAAAAACACGCCCGGTTCCAGTACAGCCCGCCTGGGTTTTTCTGGGTCGTAGGAGACCGAAACCTCTTTACCGAGTGGGTATCGATTCACCGTGGCGTTGGCGCCATAGGAATGGCCCCCAATCACCACGACATCCGAGCGATGCTCAACACCCTGGACGGTATAGGCATACTTGATATCCGCAGAGTAGATGGTCTCGCCCTCGGAAATAGAAGACTTCACAAACGAGCGGACAATCTTCCCTGGGACTACAGGCCATTGTTCGCTCTGCCTGGCCTGATGCAGTTGGTACTGGCCGTAGAGGATGATTGCCAAGGGGAAGAGCGCGACGCCACCAAACATCAAGAGCTGCTTGCGGCGCGTCTCGCGTCCGGCCTTTTTTGCATCGGCTAATTCTGACTCGCTCGGGTTGTCCATAGGTACTAGCTCACTTCGTGGCCTAAGCGATCTCGGTAACGTCCTGCAGCGACTTTACGATTGACAGCAGACATTAATATATGGCGGAAGTTCTTTTTTTCGCAACTCGGCTTTGCCTCCATTACATCTCAGTTCACGGCGCAATTGGTTTTACGTTTGAAAACGTGCCAGCGACTTTTTTGTTCTACCCGATTGCTGCCCGAAAATCATACACAGTCTGCCAAAAGACTTGCAGTCGCCACTCCAGGGTCGGTATCCGTCGGGCCAACGGTTTTCCGATGATTTTCATGAAAGTTCGTTACCACGGGATCACTTTCCGGTAGAGGAGGGTGTCAGCGGCTACGTCGCCGTTGACCAGTCCCAACAGCCGATGGCAATCTTAAGGGCCATGCTGACGGGCGAGTTACTGGAAAGCAGTCCCAGGAGATCTAACAATGAACGACAAGAAAAATGAATCCTTGCCGAAACGTTGGTGGTATTTCCCCCTGGGTTTGGCTTTCATCGTCCAGCCTGATCGCGCTGAGCCTCTAGTAGTTGAAGTTGTTGGTGGCTTGTTGTTAGGAGGGGTGTTTCTCTCGCTCGGTATCAGGGGCCGAGCTGCCGTCACACGTACCGAATCGAAATCATGGGTTAAGATCTTATTCGGGCTAATTTTACTCAATGCAGGTGCCTTCACTCTCGAAAAGGAGCTGAACGGTGACAGCTCTCGGATGTACATAATCTGCGGTCTCTGGATGATTCTTGGCGTCTGGCAACTTGTTGACGGTTTTCTCAAACTGCGAAATGATTCGCTGCAAACGGATGCCTCCCAACCGGAACTCACCGACGCCACACCGCCAGTCGACAAGATAACATACGAGCAAGACAGTTTAAGATGGGGAAGACACCACCACATCATCGGCGATCTTCCCCTGCTCCTGTTTATTCCCTTTCTCGCTTTGCATTTTTTCAGCGACAACCCTACCGCCTGGCTCTCAGGCTTTTTAGCACCGCTGGTCTGCGGGTTATATTTTTCGGTAGCCGGTATCCATCGGTTGTTCGAGCCACTACCACCCCAAGGGGACGCTAGCCGTGCAGGAAAAAAGCTAAGGCGGAATTTATGGATCCTTTTTTTTGTCCTTGCTTCTCTGCTCACCCTCGAGTGGGCCTTCCAGAACTGGTCGTATTCTTGAGCCCGTGACGCACTAACCGACCAGCAGTATGATCTGCTGCGGAACGGCCTTGCTCAGCATCGGCCAGCGCTCGATGAGCAACGGTAGCCGCGGGTCAAGGTGTCCGTTGACAATCAGAGATTTCACCGGCCTGGCTAAGAAAGAAGCTAAAACACTTCTTTTATCGGCGTCCCCTTGGTAGCTAGCAAGATAGGCCGACTGTCCGGCGCACGTAATGTCTTTTTTAGGTTCAAACCGAGCTTGCGATAAACGGTAGCGGCATAGTCATCGGGAGTATAAGGCCGCTCTGTCACGAAGGCACCTTGCCGATCAGAGGAGCCGATCACCTGTCCCCCAGGTACGCCGGCCCCGGCCATGACAATACTATAAGCGCGGTTCCAGTGGTCCCGTCCCTGGGCTTTATTTAGTTTAGGAGTTCTCCCAAATTCCGTTACGAAGCAGACGAGCGTGTCCTCTAGCAATCCGCGATCATCCATATCATTAATCAGTGCAGCAAATGCTTGATCAACGCTGCCCATCATGTACCAGGTACCGATACCATAGCGACCTCGCCCACCGCCACCCGCCCCCGGAAGATTGCACGTACCCTTGGCGTAGATGAAGTCATGGTGGTCCCAGTTTAAATTCGTGCCGCCGGGCGTTTTCTCCGTGAGCGGCTCACGAACATCGATTGTGACAAAACGGACATCCCGTTCGATTAAACGTCGCCCTAGGAGATAACACTGTCCACGATGCCCGCGTCCGTAAGTATCGCGAAGCCTGGTGGGCTCTCGTTCCAGATCGAATGCCGTCTTAGTTTTGGGATTGAGTAAACCTTCTTTTGCCTGTTCGATCGCCTGCACCCAGCCGGCAGCCTTACTGCTATGCCCATTGGGCAGGCCGACGTCCAGGTTTGTAAGTAAGTCCAGTCGCTTTAGTAACCGTGACTCACCAAGCGCCTTGTTTAAACCGAGTCCGGGCACTTTCCAGTTCGGTAGAGAAAGATCACGGCCGCCGGTCTTGAAAACCTGCGTATCGAACTGCATGAATCCACGTCTTGATTCTTTCGCTTGTTCAGAGTTCCCCGGAGCCATAATGTAAGGAGGCAGATATCTACAATTCGTACCTATTCGATGTGCCACCACCGAGCCTATATCCGGCATTTCAAGTGGCCCCCCTGGGACATGACCAGAAAGCGTGTATTGTGTCCCCTTGGGATGTCCGTTCGTTACGCCGTTTCTGTGGTGCATCGAACGAATGACACTTAATTTGTCGGCGACCTTTGAGGTGTGTGTCAGCAATTCCGTAAATTGCATTCCAGGAACGTTGGTCGAAATCGGCTTGTAGGGGCTAAGCTGTTGGACAAGAGTGTTTGGTTTGGGGTCCCATGTGTCCGTGTGAGACATGCCGCCTTGTTCCAGGATGACCAGTACATTCTTGGCTCGCCCGGGACGATCACGGTACAGGTCTTCGAACGCAACTAATGTGTCCGAATCATTAAGCAGCGACAAGCCACCAGCCACACCAATGCCGATAAAGTTGCGACGGGCTATAGAACAAGAACGGGACATCAAAATATTCTCACACTTCAATCGATGGGACTGGTGCCAGGATTTCTGTAATTATCGACCATAAAATCGAATATAACAAGCTGAACTACAATCTTCGACCGGCTGGTCCTCCTGCGTGCCGCTGAAGAACTGTCTCCAGATCTTGCCCCGATTCTCGGTCGCTGAGATCGCTCGGGTACGCCGAGACGACGAATCAGGGTGATTTCGCGACCGGGTCGTTCACACAGAACCATGAAGTTTGTCGATAAGAATACTCGCACAGCATCGTTTCCGGCAGGTGAGTTGCAGGTCGCGTCGGGGTAGGAGAACCAGGTGCCGTGTGATAGCCTTGGGTCCTGCAGGCGATGCAAAAAGGGCTTGGTCATCCATGTCAAAACCAGGTCAAAAACCTGGGTCGTTACCCGCTTAGCTGAATGCCTGGAACCCTTGAGGTGCTGCCATGAAACGACTGACGGTTTGCCTACTGCTGGTGGGTCTCCTGGGATGTGGAGGGAAGGAATCAGCGGAAACACCACCGAGTGGCTCCGTTAGTGAAAATCCGCAGGTGACCCCGGGAGAGGCTGGCTCGCAGGGAGGAGACGAATCCGCAAAACCAAGTCCCCCGGCGATCGATATCTTCCAGGCTTCAGGTGAAGGGAACGTGCAGGCGATCAAGCAGCATTTCGCAGCGGGTACAGATCTTGATCAGCGCACGTCGGACGGTCAGGAAGCCACTCCGCTCATCGTGGCCGTTACCTTTGGACGCCTGGCTGCCGTGAAGGCTCTAATTGAGGCCAAGGCGGACCTGGATCTCAAGAACAAGGATGGCAACAACGCCCTGTTTGTCGCTGCCTTTCTTTGTCACCCGGAAATCGTCCAGGCCCTGGTTGAAAATGGAGCAGAACTGAATTCCAGGAATAACGACGGCGCAACGGCGCTTGATGGAGTTCAGTCGCCCTGGGAAGCGGTGAAACCGATCTATGAACTGGTGGACGGATTTATTTTTCAACCGGCCGGGATGCCACTTGACTATGAGCGACTCAAGGCCACGCGACCCAAGGTGGCGCAGTTGTTGAGGCGGTCAGGTGGTAAAACGGCACTGCTATCCGGTAATTCCGGTGTGGCCAAGCCACCAAAAGTTGCCAAGGCAGAAGTTCGTACCTGGAAGGATGCGAGTGGTAACTTCAGTATTGAGGCGGTCTTCGTCCGTATCGCTGATGACAAAGTAGTGCTGCAGCGTGCGGACAAAACCGAAGTCTCGGTTCCCCTGTCCGTGTTAAGTGCGACCGATCGACAATACGTTCAAGAGCGACCTGCCGCGTCGCCGCAGACGGATATTTTCCAGGCTACGGTTGCAGGGAATCTCCAGGCGATCAAGCAGCATATTGCAAGTGGCACAGATCTGAACCAGCGGACGCCGGATACGGAGAAGAAAACTCCCTTGATGCTGGCGAGTATCTTTGGTCGTTCCGAAGTTGCCAAGGCGTTGATTGAGGCGGGGGCGGGATTGGATGTCTTGGATAAGGACGGCGGAACCGCACTGTCGGCGGCTGCGTTCTTTTGTCATACCGAGATCGTCGAGGCCTTGTTGAAAAAGGGTGCCAGCAAGAACATCAAGAACAAGCAGGGTCTCACGGTATTGCAGACGGTTGAAGGGCCTTTCCAGGACGTCAAATTTCTCTACGACTTTGTTGATGGATTGATTTTTAAGCCTGCCGGGACGCCGTTGGACTATGAACATCTCAAGGCCACACGACCCAAGATTGCCGAGTTGCTTCGATAGCCCCGTTGCCCTGATGATGTGATTGACGGAAGTTTTCTGTTAACGGGCCCAGGTCCCGCGTTCCGTGGAGAGATCCGGCAAGCAGGCTCGCGAGGGGTTTTTTTACGGACGGCTGTCATTCGACTGGAATAGGGGGCCGTGACTTCGTTACAATGATGAGTAAGGTTTGCGTAGCGTGTATCGCATGCTTCTGCTGGCCCCGTTGTTATTTCCAGGTGTCACTACTTGATACAAGAACCGCGTATGCGAATCCCAAAGCTCCTGTCCGCTTTCTTGCTGGTAACCTGCTTGGCCTGCGCGCTCGATGTCCCGAATGCCAGTGCACAAACTGAGACCGATTTCTTCGAAACTAAAATTCGTCCACTCCTGGTTGCCCATTGCCTGAAGTGCCATGGCCCCGAGAAACAGGAATCGGATCTTCGTCTCGATTCTCCGCAGCACTGGACCAAGGGTGGCCTGAGCGGCCCGGCGATCATCCCGGGCAAACCGCAGGGCAGCCTGCTGTTGCGTGCCGTCAAGAAAACCGATCCAGACTTGCAAATGCCACCGGGTAAGAAGAAGTTGAGTCCCCAGGAAATCGCGTCCCTGGAAAAATGGATCAAGGCCGGAGCCATCGCACCGCGTCAACCGACCACCACGCCGCTCGCTAAATTAACACTCGAGGGTGCGGCCAGCTTCTGGTCGTTTCGTCCGGTCACCAGGCCGGCGGCTCCCACGTCCAGGTCCATTGATGGTTGGAGCTGGACACCCGTGGATCGTTTTGTCCACGCCCGGCTGGATGCAGAGGGGTTGGCTGCGGTAGCCGTGGCGGACAAGCGAACATTGATTCGGCGTGCTACGTTTGATCTCACGGGGTTACCACCAACGCCCGAGGAGATCAAACTGTTTCTCAGGGACCGTGATTCCAATGCCTTCCATAAGGTGATCGACCGATTGTTGGAATCAGAAGCGTACGGTGAACGCTGGGGGCGTCATTGGCTAGATGTCGCACGCTACGCGGATACGGCAGGCGATGGTGCTGACTACCCGGTTCGCGAGGCCGTCAAGTACCGCGATTGGGTTATTAACTCCTTTAATAACGACCAGCCATACGATGAGTTTCTACGGGACCAGATTGCCGGCGATATTATCGCGGCGAACGGTCCACCGGAACATTACGCCGCGCGTGTCACCGCAACCGGCTTCCTGGCCATTGGTAAACGGTACGGATACAAGCCGTCGCCAGACTACCAGCACCTGGACTTTGCGGACGTGATCGATTCGTTGGGGCGCTCCTTGCTGGGGCTTTCCATCGGCTGTGCCCGCTGCCACGACCATAAGTATGATCCGATATCGAGCGAGGATTATTACGCCTTGTACGGGATCATGCAAAGTACCACCTGGGCTTTTCCCGGGGGTGAAGAGCAAAAACGCCCTTCGCACTTCCCGGCCTTGGTCCCTCCCGGTGAAGTC
>Ga0163108_10000900_pt1 | contig 21838 bp, 18 predicted proteins | sample Fk1155metaG_FD_109644 | JGI IMG/M metagenome (GOLD analysis project Ga0163108, IMG submission 109644) | Marine microbial communities from the Central Pacific Ocean - Fk160115 155m metaG | ecosystem: Environmental > Aquatic > Marine > Oceanic > Photic zone | place: The Central Pacific Ocean...
ACCGTCCGGACACCAGCATCCACCGCGAGCTCCAGGTCCACCTCTGCTACGCCACAGAGGGTCCGATGAAGCTCGCCGCCGCCCTGTTGGGCGAGGACTCCAACGGCGACTGCCTGGCACGGAAGGGACTCCCCGGCGATACGCTGGGTCATCCTGAGCCCGGCTTCTTCAGCGCCGGGCATAAGAGCTACGGCCGGAGAAGCGATTTTCTACTGCGGACCGGAATTGAGCAGGTGCGCGACATCTTCCGGCTGGTGGAGAGAGACGAAGGCCTGGACCTCTACGATGAGGCCTACTCGCCATGACAGGACACGGAAACGAGACCAGGGAGCTGGCCCCGGCGCAGGAGCTCGAGAGCCTCGACGAGCTCTGGTTCCAGGTTGGAGGAACCTTGTGCAATCTGTCCTGTAACCATTGCTTCATCAGCTGTCACCCGGGCAATGACACCTTCGGATTCCTCAGCATCGAGACCGTCAGGAAATACCTCCGGGAATCGGAGAAGCTCGGAGTCAGGGAGTATTATTTTACCGGTGGAGAGCCCTTCCTGAACCGTGACATGATGCCGATCCTCGAGGAGACCCTCTCCATCGGCCCCGCTACGGTGCTGACCAACGGCACCGTCTTCACTCCAGCCTCCATCCAGCGGCTGCGCGACATCTCTCAGGCTTCGTCCTACAGCCTCGAGCTGCGCGTCAGCATCGATGGCTACAACCCGCAGACCAACGACCCGATCAGGGGCGAAGGAACCTTCAAGCAGGCCATCAGGGGCGTACGCATGCTGGTCCAGGCGGGTTTCCTCCCTATTATCACCATCGCGCAGACCTGGCCAGAGCAGGATGGCCCCGGGGTTTTCGATTCCTTTGTCGAGACCTTGAAGGCGGCTGGTTACGAAAGACCGCGCATCAAGATCCTTCCGACCCTTCACCTTGGCATGGAAGAAGAACGCACCCGGCCATACTCCCGGTCAGAAAGAATCAGCGCGGAAATGATGGAGAACTACGACAGCAGCCAGCTGCTCTGCAGCCGCGGACGGACGGTAACCGATCGCGGGGTCGCCGTCTGCCCCCTGCTCATCGAAGCGCCCGATGCCCACCTCGGGGAAACCCTGGAGGAGGCGGACGGAGCCTTCCGGTTGAGCCATGGAGCCTGCCATACCTGCTATGTTTACGGAGCGATCTGCTCGAATGTCGGCGGCTGGGGAGTGGATTGAATGAACGCGAGCACTTCGCAACAGGCAGCGCTCATCGGCGGGATCTACTCCAACCACCTCGCCCTCGAGGCGGCGCTCTCAGACATCAGCTCACGAAACATCGGCTCCATCTATTGCCTCGGGGATCTCGGCGCCTTCGGTCCTCACCCGGACAGGATCTATCCCCTGCTGAAAGATCATTCAGTAAAGACCCTGGCCGGTAATTACGATGACTCCCTGGCACGGAACCTCCCGGACTGCCAGTGCGGGTATACGGACCCACGCGATAATCACTTCGCGAGACTGAGCTACCAGTACACCTACCGGAACACATCGGAAGAGAACAGGAGCTGGCTGCGAACACTGCCGGAAGAGATTCGATTTGAGCTCGCCGGACGCAAGGTGCTGCTCTGCCATGGTTCTCCGCGGCGCCAGAACGAATTCCTCTGGGACTCGACCACTCCGGATCATTTCCTGGAAAAATTCTGCGATGATTACCAGGCGGATGTCATCGCCGTCACCCACACGGGAATCAAGTGGAAGCGACGGCTCCCATCCGGAAGGCTCTTCGTCAATGTCGGGGTCCTGGGAAGACCTGAGAATGATGGGTCGCCCCAGGTCTGGTATACGGTTCTGCGCGGAATGAAAGACCGCGTCACCTCCGAGTTTGTACCTGTCAATTACGACGCGGAACGCCTTGCCCTGGAGATGAGAGAAGAGGAGCTACCCGAGGAATTCGCCGAAACCATCGAGTCGGGATGGTGGACCACCTGCCTCGAGATCCTGCCGGAGAAGGAGCGCCGGGCGGGACGGTATTGAGCTGTCCGGACCGGCCTATTCGCCGTAATCGTCAGCGGTGAAGGAGACCACCGCCAGCAGGGTAGAGTCGGTCATTTCCGAAACGTTGACATCGACGAGATCCCACTGGTCAAAGCGGCAGATCAGGTCATTGAGATCCTTCTTCAGGCTCTCCCGGGTCGAGCTCAGTGTCTCGATCCGGTGGGCCAGCCTGGGACGCCTGTACTCGAGATTTTCGAGGATCGAATTGAGCGACTGAAGCCTGGCGGTGTAGCGATCCTCGATCTCCTGGAATTCAAACCCCAGGACATTGTGGTCGCCGGATGAATCAATGAGCGCATCCTTGCGCAGGCGAATCTCTTCAGCCATCTCAGCGATCAGGCCATCCCTGGCCTTCAACAGGATCTCCAGCGCATCCCTGCGACGGAGATTCCGTCGTCTCTCCCTGACGCTGCTTTCCAGATTTGAAGTTTCCTTCTGCATAAGACCTCGCCACTCCCTGTCAAATTCTCCGCGCGGACCCTTCTCAGGGTTCCGCAGAGGACCATCGTTTCGTTTCAGAGGCCGGACATATTACCACACAACGATCTACAAAGGGACAAAAGGAAAGCACCAGCGCGGTCCTCTTTACGGGAACCACGCTGGTGCTTATTGAGATCAGTATTCGGGCGGCCGTCAGGCCGGCATTACCACTGCAGCGAAACGCCGAAGATCAAGGCGCCGGAAGAAAAGATAGCGCGCTCACCCGCGACAGCCACATCGGTCTCGAAGGCTATCCTCCTCTCAGGAACGATGTCATAGGACAGTTCGCTGAAGAGCAGGAGGTTTTCTGAGACCGGAAGGCGCAATCCGATCGAGGGACGGAACATGATCTGGTAGAGATCTTCAATTTTCCCGAATTGCGGATTCGAGGTGAAACTCGGCAGAGTGTTGAAATCAATAAAGGTCATTCCAATACCCATGCCCATGCGAAGCAGCAGACCATCGCTGTCTTCAGTAAGGGGAATATCGTAATCCAGGGTACCGAGAACAGAGAGACGATCGTAACCGCGGACGGCGAAGATCTGCTCTCCAATACCGCCGGTGTTGGCCTCGACTACATTGTCGGTCCAATCGACTGAGAGACCCATGTAGATGTTCTTGGCCGTCTCGAGCTGGAGCTTACCTCCGCCCGCGATACCAATCTTGGTCTGGGGGTCACGGCCGGGATCAAAGAGATCGAAGGGGAAGCTCGGTCCCAGGCGGAGCTCCGCCTGAGCTCGCTGGTGCATCATCTCTGCCTTCTGCACCGACTCGACAGTAATTTCTTCCTTATTCGGAAGAGCACCGCCGAAATCATCCGTCTCGACCTTCGAGGCAATCTGCTCCGGAGCGCTCTGGCATCCGACCATAGACAAGGCCAGGAGCAGAATTAAACCGAAGGCGCGCATAGCGTCACGGGAAACCAACATTCCTACAACCTCCTAATTTCCTGTCTCAAACAACCATCCTCAGGCCGCTGAGACTCGTTATATTCATTTCTACTTCAGTAAGCGGATTATTGTACCTATCGGCCAAAGCCGCCTCGCGAACTGACCAAAAACCCATATTGAGCAATACCAATACAGTCGCGAATTAACATTCAGGGATGCCGGATTCGGCACAAAGAGCCGGAATCAACGAAACTCGCCACTGGGCGCTCCCGCCAATCCAATTTACGTAAAATCATATTCCAGAACAAATTGCATTGCCTGGCAGCCTGTTGGAAGCTCCTCAAAACCCCGCCAAGCGCCTGAGAATGGCAATGAAACTGAATGTATGGACTTAAACAAAAGTATCACCGTCATCACGGTTTATCAAGCGGATTTGAACATTAGTGCCTATCGGTACTTATGTGAAATTATCGGGTAATGGAAAGAACCCCGGCAACCGCCTGTATGAAACTATCGGAACCAATGGCTCTGGATTGAGGAAGCCTTCGAGATAGAATGTCAGGGTAGTGAGAGAGCTCCTGCAATCCCCCTCAAAACGAGGTAGCTGATGCCCCGTCAGATCCGCTGTCGATGCGGCCAGAAAATCCAGATCCGCAAGAGTGAGTGGATCTATGTCGTTGCCGGAATCGGCATCGTAGGACTGCTGCTGAACGCCGTGGTGATCATCTACCTCTATTCCCGCCTGGGAGAGGTGGAATCGCATCTCGCTCTTTCCAACCAGCCGCAGCCGCCGCGAATCCCCGAAGCTGGAGAAAACCCCGCGGCCCCAGTTGCGCCCGGTCTCGCCAAGACGCCGGCGGTCGTCCAGGAAGAAGAGAACTCCACCTCATCGCAGGTAAACCCCGGACCGACGAAAAACAACATTGTCCCGCCGGCTCGAAAAGAACCCGTGGAAACAGAGCCGCCCGCCATAGCCAGGGCCCCCGCCGCCGGCGGCCTTGTGGAAAAACCGCTCGGCAGTTCGCTCGAACAGAAAGAGCTGTGGAAGGAATTCTTCCGAGCTATCGAAGACCGCTTCAAACCTCCAGCCAGCGAGGCCGGCGCGGCCGTCGACAGCAGGAAGGCTCCAGGAGAGATCGCCCCGAGAACGGTCATCGAGGTTCCGGCCCTGGCAAGACTGCTCTTCCTCTCCAGGGGCAGCACCCTGCCTGTTCTCACCGCTGGGCACCTGCTTGATCCCGACCCCCGAGTTCACAACTATGCGATCCAATTGCTGCTCTCCCAGCCGAAGCCCGGCCTCACCGAATCCAATACCGTTCGCACCCTGATCTGCGCCGCGGCGAAGACGATACTGAAAAACGCCCGCGGGGTGGAGTTGCTGAAGCGATTCCAACTCGATGAGAAGGCGGTCCTGCTTCCAGAGGCGAAAACGGAATTCGATGAGTGCTGGAGCACTGTCATCACTCTTGCCGAAGGCTCTCGGCCCGGCTGGCCCGAACTGGATACGTTCGCGGAATTGCTTGGCAGGCTCGAACGCGGCGGGCTGGACCTGGTGCTCGCGGTGGACACAACCCGGAGCATGGAGGCCGGCCTTCGGGACCTGAAGAAGGCCTGCAGTTGGCTTCTTCCCTCTCTCCAATGGGGCGCCAGCGGCGTTCGGGTCGGATTCCTGACCTACAAGGACGAGGTAGTCGAGACCTACGGTCTCTCCGAAGCTCCCGGTGACGAACTGCTTCCCCACCTCCTGGAGCTGAAAGCCCTTGACGGAGGAGATGTGCCTGAAGGAGTCGATTCCGCTCTCAGGGCAGCCCTGGAGCTCGGCCGTTTCTCCTGGCGGCCTTCAGCGGCGAAGCGAATCGTGGTCATCGGAGATGCCCCTGCAAACTATTCCGAGCTGCCCGCCATAGAAAGCCTGGTGAGTTCCTGCCATGAACAGGATGGCTTCATCGTACACATGATCGGGGTCCATCCAAAGGAAGACGGCCGAGTCCCCTTCTTCGACAGGATAGCCGCCCGCGGAGGCGGCCGCAGCCCAACCTGTCCAACCGGGGACCTCGGTGAAGAACTGCTGCTCGGAGCTCTCAGGGCGGAAGATACCGCACTGCCCAAGGACCTGGCTGGCCTGCTGAGAAGGGCTTTCTCAGAGCTTCCCTGAGTAACGGCCGCGGCCTCTGTGCCGCGGCCGGAATAAGCGGAAAGGACTCAGACGGCCGCAGTCTGGTCGAAGCGGCGCAGGACGCCAACGACGACACCTCTGACATCGGCATTCGGAACCATCATGCTCTCCAGGGAACCATTGGGCGACTGGAGTCGAATATGGTCCTCTTCCCTGTAGAGCTTCTTGATACAGGCCTTACCGCCATTGAGGACGGCCACGACCACATCGCCGTTGTCCACACTTTCGCGCTTTTCCGCGATGATGAGGTCTCCATCTGTGAGATGGTCCTGCTTGAGTTCATTGCCGCGCACTCTCAAGGCGAAGAAATTCCGTCCGTAAGGAAGCATCTCTGAAATATTGAGATCCTCCCTCTCCTCGGTCGCCTCGATCGGCAGACCTTCGCGGAAATTGCCCATCAGCGGCATCGAATAGCGCGCCTTACGCTCCTCGACCGAAGCGATCAGCTCGATCGAACGGGCGCGAAACTTTTCACGCTTCAGGGCGCCCTTGCGCTCGAGCTGGTTGATGTGCTCGTAAACCGTAATCTTGGTGACTCCGAAGTTCGAGGCAATCTCCTCGAGAGTCGGGGAGATTCCCCGCTCATCGCGGAACTGCTGTATGAACTCCATGATTCGAAGCTGCTTCTCGGTAAAGTACATTTCTCACTCCTCTGCTTGATGATTCCTGTTAGCAGGAAAAACTTCGTTAACTTGACAGGAGAATCGAATTCTCAATTCGATCTCGCGTTTCCTTGGACTCACAACAGGAACTGCTGAAAACCAGCCAGCAGGAAAATGCGAAGGTCACTCCCTCCGCTCAAACCTGGCCGCCTTTAAAGGCAGCTCCTGAACTTTTTGAAAACAAGGAACTTCAGACCGCTGGACACCGATTCAATTTCTTGCTGAGAGAGGTGTCCCTATTCCCTAATTCTCTATATTTAAAACACTTAGGTCTCGACAAGGTTGAGTCACCCGGGGTGATCTCACGCCGGGAATCCGTTCCTTGAAAAGATGATGACTGAGGCCCCACCCCAGGCTCGCCGCCAGCCTTCAGCACTCGACTGGCCATGAAGATCGATTCTACCACCCGGGTAATGAGATGGTGGGCAAGAATTCGCCTACTATCTCCCTGCCCTGTAGCTTCCATTGCGCAACCCCGCTATTTTGCGTTGTTTATCAGGGATTGATCACTTGAAACTTTTCCCGTACAAGACCAAACTTTCCATCCCCCAAACGGGTCAATAACAGAAAACAGGGAGACAGGACTGATGGCAAAGAAGCGTTCGGTAGGGATCGGCCTTGTCGGCCTGGGATTCATGGGCCTGACCCATCTTCGAGCTGCCCAGGCTGTCAGGGGAGGGAAGGTGGTCGCGATCGCCACCAGCGACCCGAACAAGGCCCGGGGCGATTTCTCGAGTGTAGGAGGAAACTTCGGAGACGCCGGCGGACTCGAGGACATGACCGGAATCGCCGTCCATCCGACGCTCGAGACCCTGCTCGCGGACGACCGGGTAGACCTCGTAGACCTCTGCCTGCCCTCTTACCTGCACGCGTCGGCAGCCATCCGTTGCCTGCAGGCAGGTAAGGCGGTCCTGGTCGAAAAACCGATCGCCCTCGACCCGAAAGATGCCCGCAAGATGCTCCTGGCAGCTAAAAAGGCCCGCAAACCTCTGATGGTCGCGCAGGTGCTGCGCTTCATGCCGGAGTTCAGCCTTCTGAGCGATGCGGTAAAAAACAAGCGCTGGGGAAAGCTCCTCTCCCTTCACATGAAGCGCATCATCGCAATGCCCGAATGGGGTGACTCCAGCTGGTTCGCCGACCCCGCCAAGTCCGGCGGCATGGTCATCGATCTCCATATTCACGATACCGACTTCATCGTCCATCTCTTCGGCAAGCCCAACGCCGTCTCGTCAAACGGTCTCGTCGACAAAAGAGGCGTGAACTTCATCAGAACGACCTACCACGGAAAAGCGAAGGGACCGCTGCTGAGCGCCGAGGCCGGCTGGCTGAACGCCCCCGGGCTGCCCTTTGAGCACGGCTACGATGCCTTCTTCGAGAAAGGAACGGTCCACTTCAACTCCTCCACCGCGCCGGAGCCCCTGCTCTACACCTCGGCCGGCAGAGCGGCCCGCAAGCTGGTCATCAAGCCGGTCGACGGCTTCGCCAGGGAGTTGCAGGCCGCGGTTCAGTCGGTAAAGACCGGAAAGGTCGATCCTCTCCTGAAGGCGGCCGGCGCCGCCGACTCGCTTACAGTCTGCAACGCCGAGGAGCGCTCCGTACGCTCCGGCGGCCGAACGGTAAAGATCCGCTCCTGAGCGGCCAGCTCGGCGAGACCGGAAAAACAGGAAGTGCTGCGAAAAAAGCCCGCCTCCTGTACAATTTTCTTAGTGGGCGCGCCGCCCCCTGTAGCGCGGCTCTTAACCTCGTTTTGAACTGAGAACATGGCGGATACCAAGATGTCTTTCCCAGGCCGTTCTATCCTGATCTACACAGTCCTCTTCCTTTTCGTCTCTTCGATAACCTGCGCGCAGACCAGGGACTTCGCCTTCCTCGGCGTTTTCACCGAGGCCATCGACAAGGAAAAGGCCGACAGCGGCCTGCAGATCATCTATGTCTACCCCGGCTCTGCCGGTAACGACATGGGCCTGAAGGAAGGCGACCAGATCATCGCCCTGAACGATTTCCTCATCCCCAATCGCGACCGCTTCGTGAAAGAGCTGCGCAAGGAGAACATCGGCGCGACGATCCGCTTTCTCATCAGCCGTGACGGCAAGAAGCTCAAGCTCAAGGGCAAGATCAAGAGCTACAAGAAGACGATGGGGATGATCCAGGCTCGCCTGCGGACAAAGTATGTCGGCAAACCGCTGGAGGCCCTGCCCAAGACCCTCTGGTGGAACCCGAAGACGGCCAAGTTCGAGCCCGCTAAAGATCCCCTCGGCGCCTTCAAGAACAAGATCGGCCTGCTGGTCGCCTACGACAACTGTCCCGGCTGCCAGAAGAACCGGGTAGATTTTCTCGCTCAGCTCTTCACGCGCACCATGGCCTCGGGCGGCACCCTGCCCCTGGCCTTCGCCGGAATCTACCAGAGCGACACGCAGCTGAACAAGGGCGGCAGCAAGGAGTGTCTCACCCAGGCCATCAAGCTCTACGCTACCAAGAAGCCGCCCTTTCCCGCCGGCATCGCCCACTTCCCGGATGGATCCCCGGCTCCCAAGGACAGGGAAAAGAGTCTCTACCTTCACAACCACGGGGTCGTGATCACCGGGCCGGACGGCAAGGTCGCCTACCTCCAGGTCACCGGCTACCCGGACCAGGTGGCGATCCAGAGAACGATTGGAGAGCTTTACGTAAAGCACTTCCAGCCGCCGAAGATCCCGGCGGAAAAACCCAGGAAGGCCGGCGCGGGCGGCTAGATCGAATTGGCGCGGCGCTAACGGTAAATCCTATGCAAGAGTCCGGCGCCTCGATGACAAAATCCCCCTCCCTGCCGAGGACCATCCTCCTAGCGGGCGGACTCGCGGCCCTGGCCGCGGTTCTGATCTTCTTCATCATCACGGCCTTCGCCGACAAGACCGCCCTGCTCCTGCCTGGAATGCTAGATGACTGGCGGGAGAAATGGAGCCGGGAAGGACCCGGGGATTATGATCTCTCCATCAGCATCCAGGTCGATCGGCAGGATGAGTCCCGGGCCGAGACGAAGGTGCGTGATGGAAAGCTGGTCTCGCAGACCTACAATGGCCTGCCCCGGGCAAGCTCAGATGACTCCTATACGATCGCCGGGCTCTTCAGGACCATGGAGCGGGAGCTTGAGCTCCAGGCGAAACAGAAGGGCGACACTGTCCTCAAAGCCGAATTTGACCAAAAACTGGGAGCGCCGGTCGTGTTCAAGCGGCTGACCACCAGGCCGGGCGGAAGATCTGTCGTCATCAACGTCATCGAGCTGAGCTCGCCGAAAGCCGGCACCCTCTTTCCAGTCGAACAACCCGGGCAAACGAAGAATCGAGATGGGCAATAACGGAAAAAACGTCATCCTCGCGATCGACCAGGGCACCACGGGCTCCAAGGCTCTTCTGCTCGACAGCGAGCTCTCGGTGCTTGCCGAAGCCTCGAGCGAGTTTCCCCAGCACTTCCCCGAGCCGGGACAGGTGGAGCACGAGCTCGGTGAGATCTTTCAGAGTGTCCGGGATTCGGTAGCCGCCGCGCTTGAGGCGGGCGGTGTGGACGCGGCCTCCATCGCCGCTGTCGGAATCACCAACCAGCGGGAGACCACCGCGATCTGGAGAGCCGAGGATGGACAACCGATCCATCGCGCGATCGTCTGGCAGGACCGCAGAACCGCGGCGAAGTGCCGGGAGCTCAAGGATGCGGGTCGGGAAGCCACCTTCAAAAAGAAGACCGGCCTGGTCCTCGATCCGTATTTCTCCGGCACCAAGATCGCCTGGCTCCTCGATGAAATCGAGGGAGCCCGCGCGCTGGCGGAGGCCGGGGAGCTGCGCTTCGGGACGATCGATACCTACCTGTGCTGGAAGCTCTCAGGCGGAGCCGCCCACGTCACCGACATCTCCAATGCCTCACGAACCCTGCTCATGGATCTCGAGACCCGTGAATGGGATGAAGAGCTGCTCGACATCCTGGGGATCCCCGCCTCGCTGTTGCCGGAGATCAGGGACAACGACTCCGTCTTCGCGCAGACCAGCGGCCTCGATTTCCTGCCCGATGGAATCCCGGTGGCGGCCCTGATCGGTGACCAGCAGTCCGCCCTCTTCGGACAGACCTGCTTTGAACCCGGGGAGGCGAAGTGCACCTACGGGACCGGCGGCTTCCTGATGCTCAACACCGGCGAGAACATCGTACGCTCCGAAAGCGGCCTGCTCTCAACGGCCGCGTGGCGCACGGGTGGAAAAACCACCTACGCCCTCGAGGGCTCCGCCTTCATCGCCGGCGCCATCGTCCAGTGGCTGCGCGATGGCCTGGGGCTCATCTCCGACTCCTCGGAGATCGAGGGACTTGCCCGGTCGGTTGACGATTCCGCCGGCGTGGTCTTCGTCCCGGCTCTCGCGGGCATCGGAGCGCCCCATTGGGATCCGGATGCCCGGGGAATGATCGCCGGGCTGACGAGGGGCTCTACGGCCGCCCACATCGCCAGGGCCGCGCTCGAGGGCGTCGCCTTTCAGATCAATGACATCCTCGCAGCCATGCGGGAAGACCTGGGGCGAGCCGGGTCCGGCTCGAAGGACAGCCTCGTCGAGCTCAAGGTCGATGGCGGAGCCTCGAACAACGACCTGCTGATGCAGTTCCAGGCGGACCTCCTCGGCTGCGACGCGGTGCGTCCCGCGATCACCTCGACCACCGCCCTGGGAGCCGCCCTGCAGGCCGGTCTCACAGTTGGAATCTTCGATTCGCTCGAAGACATCCGTCAGACCTGGAGGGAAGACCGCCGCTTCAGCCCCGGGATGAAGGCCTCGGATGTGGCGAAAAACACGGCGCGCTGGGAAGCCGCTGTTCGCCAGGCGCGAACCAGCTGACAGACGGCTCGCGCGAAACGCCGGGAAGGTGTTCCTCAGAATTCCTCTTCAGCTTCGCCCTCTCCGCAAAACACCGCGGAGGCGAGGAAGGTGATCGTGAAGCCGGCCAGGAGGGAGGTCCAGAAGTGCTGCTCGATGCTGAAATGATGCACCTTATTATCCAGTCCTTCCAACAAACCGAACATCGGCGCGAAGCCGCCTTCTCCACCAGCCCAGGGGCTCCACTGCAGCAGGAAGAAAAAGAAACTTATGAGCGAGAGGACGAAATAAACGGTTCTCATGGCTGGAACTTCCAGGGGAAAGGTTAACTTTAAAATCAACACGAACAGTCCGCGGACACATGTTTTCACAGCCGGTTCATTCGGTCAAGTAATGCCTCAGATCATCTTCACCCTGCGGCACGATCACCCCAGGGCGCCCGCATCTTCCTCGAGGCGCCGGCCGGATCATCCGCCTCGAGAATCGCCGTGATCACGGCGACGCCGACAGCTCCCAGGTCCTTGATGGAGGACGCCGCCGCGGAAGTGACTCCCCCGAGAGCGTAAACCGGGCCAGGCAGGCGTGAGCAGGCCCGCCCCAGCTCTTCCAGGCCAAGGGGCTGAAACTCTCCCGTCTTCGACAGCGGCAGGAATACGGGTGAGAGGCTGACATAACTCGCTCCCTGCTCAAAGGCATCGGCCGCCTCGGCGGCCGAATGAGCCGAATAGCCGATCAGCCTGTCTTCCTCCAGGGCTTCACGTACCTCGGCAACCCGGCCGGTTTCCCCCCCGCCGACATGAACTCCCCGCGCGCCCAGGCGACCGGCCAGCTCCACGCGGGCGGTAAAATCATCTCCGGCATGACAGCTCACCACCAGGCTGAGACCGGCGGACACGCCCAGGAGGCTGCGGCCAAACGCCTCGAGCCTCTCGATGCTCCACGACGGCTCCCGCAGCTGGACCATGGACAGCCCCCCCCCGGCGGCGGACCGGATGCTGTCACGCACCCTCTCCTCGCCAAGCCGGTCGGCATCGGTGACAACGTAGAGCGGGGGCAGGGACTCGCTCACGACAGCTTGCGCGACCGGTCGAGGAACCAGTGGTCGACGAGAACCAGCGCCGCCATGGCCTCGACGATAGGAACTGCGCGGGGAAGAACACAGGGGTCGTGACGCCCGCGGGCTTTCAGGACAGTCTCCTCGCCGGAGGTCGAGACCGTCTCCTGCTCCTTGTTGATCGTCGCCGTGGGCTTGAATGCGATTCGGCAGACGAGATCCTCGCCGTTGGAGATTCCCCCCTGGACCCCGCCGGAGTTGTTGCTGCGCGTGCGAACCTCATCTCCATCCTTGTAGAAGGCATCGTTGTGGGCCGAACCCGTCAGCCGGGTCCCATCGAATCCCGAGCCGACCTCGAAGCCCTTGGTCGCAGGCAGAGAGAGCATCGCCTTGGCCAGGTCCGCCTCGAGGCGATCGAAGACCGGCTCTCCAAGACCCACCGGAATCCCGCGCGCGACCAGCTCGACGAGCCCGCCAGCTGAGTCGCCCTCCTTGCGAAGCTGCTTGATCCGCTCAATCATCTTTTCCGCCGCGTCCGAATCAGGACAACGAACCGCGTTGCTCTCGACGGCGTCTCTCGCCACCGAGGCCGCATCGATCTCCGCCTCGATATCGTGAATTCTCCGAACATAGGCGACCAGCTCCACCCCGGCTGAATCGGCGAGGATCCGCCTGGCGATGGCGCCTGCGGCGACCCGGCCAATCGTCTCCCGCGCGCTCGACCGCCCACCGCCGCGATGATCGCGATGGCCATACTTGGCCTGGTAGGTATAGTCCGCGTGCGAGGGCCGGTAGACATCCTTGAGATGATCGTAGGCCTGCGGCCTGGCGTCCTTATTGCGCACCATGAGCAGGATCGGCGCGCCAGTGGAGACTCCCTCGAACACGCCTGAGAGCACCTCGAGCCGGTCATCTTCCGAACGCGGCGTGGTGATGTCGCTCTGCCCGGGCCGACGCCTGTCGAGCTCGATCTGGATCGCTTCCTCGTCGATGGGAACACCCGCCGGACAGCCGTCGATGGTGACCCCGACGGCGGGGCCATGCGATTCCCCCCAGGTGGAAATCTGAAAGATCTTTCCGAAGGTGTTGCCCATGGGACGCTACTGTCGCTCCTGAAATACTCCTGGAAACCGGACGCAGAGATTGTACAGATTGTTTGCCGGGGAAGCGAGACCCCGAAATTTACCCCGGCTTGCCCACAGGCCCTTGGAGCCTTAAAATTCATCTTGCGGGCCTTTTCCGTAATTACCGGTTTTTTTCAGATAATCGCGACAGGAATATTCAAATGTCCACCCGGACCTTCCGACTGACGCTGGCGATGTTCGCGCTCCTTGGAGCGCTGGAGCAGGCCCGCCTCGAGGCTGACCCCGGCGACCTCGCCGCTGATTTTGTCACCTTCGCTGTCATCGCCCCGCAGGACATCACCTACGACGAGACGGAGGACTGCTTCTGGATCACGACCTTTCTCGACGAGCGAATCTACAAGTACAGCACCGACCTAACGCAACTGCTCGACACCATCCCCTCCCCTTTCCTTGCCTTCGAGTTCACCACCGGCATCACCTGGAACTCCCTGGATGACACCCTGCTCGTAACCAATGCCGACAGCGGCCGGATTGTCGAGCTCGACAAGCTGGGAGTCCCCACCGGCCGCGAGACCTCCATCCCGTTTCTCGATAACCCCCGGCTCGCGGCGCGCACGGTCCGCGGCCTCGCCTTTGACCCCGGCGCGGCGGAAGGCACGGGCTCGATCTATGTCGTTGAGACGCTCGGAACCCTGGTCTACGAGATCAGCCTCGAGGGTGAGTTGCTGAGAAGCTTTGTTCATCCCGAAGACCCCGATGGCTTCCCCGGCCGGGGACAGCACACCCAGTCCGCGGGAATCGATCTGATCCATGAGGATGGAGAGCTCGCCGGGTTCTGGATCACCGGCATCCGCGGCCAGCAGAATCGACTCTACAAGCTCGATGCGGAGGGTTCCTACACGGGGCTGTCCTTCTCCCTGGATGCCGCCGGCGGAACAGTCAGCGGTATCGTGCGCCACCCCTTCCCCGGCGCGGAGAACGGAGGTGAGCTGGATTCGTTCATCTGTGTCGTCGAATCCAACGCCCGGCTGGCCGTCCTCGAAGCAGGAGAACCCGAAGACCGGGAAATCTTCGGACTCGAATGCGATACGGCAGGAGACCTGGCCATGCTGCGCTGGTCATCACGCGAGAGCTACGACCGCGTTGAGATCATCGAGGGCTGCCGGGTCCACGCGGTCCTGCCGGGAGACGCCACCACCTGGGAAGCCGAGCTGTCACCGCCGGGACTCTACGAATTGAGCGTACGGGCGATGAAGAACGGAACCGAGAGCATCATCGGCCCCTGCCTGGTGCTGACCGGTCCCGGACAGATTCTCCGGTCCAGGGAGGTGGGAGGCCGGCTCCCGATCGACCTCGCCTCCAACGGTGACAACCTGCTCGTCGTGACCGATGGCAGGGAGAGAGCGCTGATCGTATTCGAGATGAACTCACCCGGAGACCCGGTCGCGAAGATCCCCGTAGCTGAGACCTTCGCCTCAGGCGAGGAGGAAGAGGAATATATCTCCGGGATCGCCCGAGGCCCGGAGGCGAACACCTTCTTCGTCTACAATACGACCCGGCACATCATCGGCCTGCTCGATCTCTCTGGAAACGTTCTCTCGACCTTCGAGGTCGCCCTGCCGAATCTCAATGAAGAATTCGACCCCGATGATCCGGAATCTGAAGAGGATCTCGGAACCGTGATGGGAATGGTCTTTGATCCCGCCGCCGACGAGGGACGCGGCGCCCTCTGGATTACCGAGGTTGTCGAAGACATCGTCTACCAGGTCGACCTGGAGGGCCGCATCCTGAAACAATTCGACAACCCCTACACCCGGATCCAGCCGCCGCCGATCGAGGACGTCTTCAATACCTATACCGGCGGCATCTCGCGGGTCCCGGGACGCGGTGACCTCCTCTGGCTCAGCGGCGGAACCTATCGCGACTTCGGCCAGAAGTGGATCGCGCTGGTAGACACCAACAGCGGCGAGGTCATCCCGGGCTCGGAGATCACCACGGCCTCGATTCGGCGGGAGAGCCGCTCCGGAAGTGTCGGACTCGAGAACATCGTGGCCGATGGCGAATCCCGTTTCTTTGTTCTCGGCCTCGGACAGCGCGACGCCCTGCTCGCCGAAATTCTCCACGAAACGGCCATCACCCCGGCCCCGGGCTACCTCGAATGCCGACAGCCCGCGGTGGAGGACCGGATTATTCTCAACTTCATCAACAACGGCCCCTACGACAGCATCGAGATCCTGCGCGATTGCGAGCTCATAGCCTCACTCGCCGGAGATGCGACGGGCTTTGTCGACGAGGAGGCCACGCCGGGAATCCATGAATACGGCGTTCGCGGCATCCGCGGCGGTATTGCCAGCGAAACCATCAGCTCATCGGTGCGAGTCGGAATCGGCGCCGTCCTCCAGCGATCGATGAGCTGGCCGGCGCGCTCTCCGCAGCAACTGACACGGGACCCGGTCGACGGCTCCTTCTACGCGTGCGTCAACTGGTACGGAGATGAGCGCAAGGTCTATCACTACGATGCGGGCTTCAGGTTTCTCGATGAGAGAGACTCCGTGGTTGAAGCGGGCCGGCAAATCGCCACCCTCGCCATCCGGGCGCCGTCGAGAACCGAGCGCCTCCTCTACTACATCACCTGGCTGCAACCTGTTCCCCTGGGCGAGGTCGCCACGCAGCGCTTCTTCCTGGCAAGCGAGACCCTGGCGGGGCAACCGTACGACGAGGTGGAAATTGTTCCCCCGGTTCCGGAAAACGGCTTCATCATCTATCCCACCGGGCTCACCTGGGATTCCATCAGCGATTCTTTCTTCTATCTCGAACGCAACAGCCGGACCTTCCTGCGAATCGACACCGAGGGCAACGAGCTCGGGCGGTTCCCTCACCCCGAACCTCCCTACCAGAACTTCGTCTTCAACCTGGGACTCGCTGTCAACGAGCAGGACAGGACACTCCTGTTCACGACATCAGCCTACGGCGACCACGGGATCACGAAGGTCCTGGAGATGAATTTCGAAGGAAACCTTACCGGCTTCGAGCTGCCGCTAACCGGGCTTGGCAACGAGATCAGGGACATCGAACTCTACGGCCGGGAGCTGGTCGCCGTCGGATCTGGCTCCTTCTCTGAACTGCTGCGGATCAAGTTTACCGACACCCTCCCCGCTCCCTTCCTTCGCGGGGATGCCGATTCCAGCGGCGAGGTCAACCTCACCGATGCCATCTACCTCCTCGGCTATCTCTTCCAGGGGGTCGAAGCCCCGGCCTGCCCCGACAGCGGCGATTTCGATGACGATGGCCGGATTACCCTGACCGACTCCATCCTCACCCTCAACTATCTCTTCCGCGGGGGGATTCCTCCAGCCGCTCCCTTCCCCGGAACGGGACAGGATCCCACGGCCGATGGCCTGCAGTGCAGATGAACCCTCCAGGCAGCCGGACCTGTTCGAGCCCTGTTGACGAAGCGCCTTCCAGGGCGCATGCTTTTGCTCCCGGGGCTCGCTTCTTCCCTGCCCGGGATAACGAAAACTCCGCTGAGAAAAACTGGCCGGTCTCATGATATTCAAGTGGTTCAAAAACAAGGGCTCCCCGGCGGATGCGGCGCGGGACGCGGCTGTACCTCGACACATCGGAGAACTCTGGATGGCCATCCAGGAAACGGCCGAAAGGGAAGATTCCTCCTGGTCCGACCGCAATGTGATCAGCTACTATCATGAGGGAGCTGAAGCCCAGAAGGATATCCTGCGCTGGCTGGCGATCTACCAGCGAAGCATCGATCCCGAACACGAGTTCGGCTTCCCGGAACACCATCCGCGCTACAAGGGCTACTGCCTCGTGCTGCGGCACTGGCCATCGGGCAGCCGCTGGGAGGCCTTTGACGACTCAAGCTGGGAACGGATCCCCATCTCTGCCCGGCCGGAGAGGGAAGAGCTCGAGCGGGAGCTCGACCGGTTCAACAGCTGAGCTCGCAACGCTGGACCCTTCACTTCAGGCGAGCGGGCTCCCTGCCTTCGAGCCTCCCCAGCGCCTCCTCAACGAGACGAGTCTCTACCGGCCCAAGCCCGGGCTTCCCGCCATGCAATCGCAGGCTCCGGGCGGATTCCTCAGAACGAATCATCCCCAGTGCCGTAATCGCTGCCCTCCGCAGCCTCTCATCCTGATCTCCAAGAAGCTCCAGGAGCGTCACCACCGATGACTTCTCCGCTATTCGACCGAGAGCCTCGGCAGCCTCCCTGCGAACAGCCGGCTCGTAACCCGCGGCGCAGAGCTCCCCACAAAACTCGGCCGCCGCCCGCGAACGGGTTCTCCCCAGGGCCCGCAGCGCCGACCTGGCAAGCTCTCCTCCGCGCTCCTCCTTCTCGATAATCGTCCTCAGCTGCGCGGCACAATCCTGCCCGTCGATTCTCGAAAGACGCATGGCGGCCTGGGGCGCGTCTTCGTTGCCGAGACGGAAGATCGAGGCAAGGGCCGCGCAGGAATACGGACCGCCCAGGCGCTCGAGCGACACAAGCACCGCGGAGCGAACCAGCTCATCCCCTGAGCTCCTGTAGGCCTGTTCGAGAAGAGTTGCCGCTGAGCTTCGCGCGCCCGCGCCGCCCTCCTTCCCAACCGCCTCGACCAGGGGCAGCAGGGCGCCGGGCACAGCCTTCCCCAGCTCCAGCCTCAGGGCCTCTACCGCGGAGCCCTCCAGCCGGCCGGGCGCCGGAAGGACCTCGCGGACCGTTGGCTCACGGCTGGTCAGCCAGGCAAGAAGACATCCGGCCGCGAAGGCGGCGAATGCCGAAAGGTACTGATGAGATCTTTTCACCGGTTCAATCCGTCCTGAAGAAAACGACAGGTTAGCGGTTCGCTTGACCGGTACAGTATCCAATCTCCTCGAGGCTGGAAAGCCTCAGCGCAAAACCCCTTCCCCAGACCTGCATTTTCTCGTGCATCTTCAGCTGTGATCAAGAGAATGAGAAGCCCTGTACTGAAGACCTCCTCGCCCTCATTAGTGGATGCCGGTATCTATGAACGCTGATGGTACAACCCCGAAAACGAACTCGATGAAAGAGCTGCGGGCCTTTCTGAGCGAGTACTACGGCCAGGTGCTCCAAAGCACTGGAGACCTCGAGCAGAATGCCTGCTGCGTAGCCTCCTCCCTCAGCACGTATTCAGAAATTGCCGAGATGATCCCTTCGGAGGTCAAGGACCGTAACTATGGCTGCGGGTGCTGTATCCCCCCCGATGAGCTCGAGGGGCTCACCGTACTGGATCTCGGCTCCGGCACAGGCCTCGATTGTTTCATCCTGGGCAGCCTGGTCGGCGCGAAGGGCCGGGTCTTCGGCATCGACATGACCGATGAGCAGCTCGACATCGCCCGGCGCAATGTTCCGGAGGTTATGTCCGCCTTCGGATACTCCGAGGACAATGTCTTCTTCAACAAAGATTTCATAGAGACCCTCGAATCCATCGAGGATTCCACGGTTGACCTGGTGGTCTCCGATTGCGCCATCAATCTTTCCCCCAGGAAAGACAACGTCTTCGGCTCAATCCACCGTGTGCTGAAACCCGGCGGCGAATTCTACATCTCCGACATCGTCGCCGACCGCCGCCTGCCCGCGAGTATCCGCAACGACAAGAAGCTGCATGCCGAATGCCTCGGCGGCGCGCTCTACGAATACGACCTCCTCGATACGATTACCGCCGCCGGGTTCAGAGACCCGCGCAGCGTATCCCGCAGCCTCGTCGAGGAAAACATCGGCGGAACACCAAATCGTTTTTACTCGATGACATTGCGCGGATTCAAATTCGAAACGCCGCTTGACCGGCGCTGCGAGGATTTCTGCCAGAACGCCACCTACCTTGGCAATTGCCCGGGAAGCGAAATAAACTTCTTCCTGGACCAGAATCACCTGTTCGAGAAGAACACAGCCAGGGCGATCTGCCGGAATACCGCGAGGATGCTCGCGGAGACTCGCCTGTCAAAATATTTCGAGGTAACCGACGAGCTCGAACATCGCGGTATCTTCGACTGCTCCTCCCCCACCCCTTCCCCCGGCGAATCGCCCGGCTGCTGCTGAGCCCTGGCGCCTGAAAACCCGGAAAACATCGCAGAGACAAATCAACCGGGCTTCCGGTTCGCGGAAGATCTCTCCAGCGACAGAGCCGGCGGCCGCATCCCGCGAATTGTCCGCAAGCGAATGACCTGCAGCCAGCAGGCTTCGACGAAGATTTCACCTGTCTGAAAAAACTCTTCTCTGATTTGAGCTTGTCAGCCCGGCCAAAATATGATTTATAAATTACAAATCAACTTTTGTAAGTTGCTCGTCAACCTTGAAGCCTTTCGCAAGCGGCTATCGGCTTCACCAGAGACGTCTTAAAAAAAGAAGTGAGAGATGGAGTCGAGGACCAGGGTCGCTGTCGAAAAAGAAATCTTCGCTGCGCGACGAACCTTTTTCGTCTTCCTTGGGATTCTGGCTCTGGTGGCGGCCCTTGTCGGCTGCCTCAGCTGGCCCCCTGCCTGAGCTGGCTCATCTGGAAGTGAGAGAGAACCCTGGGATGCGGACACCCCGTCCGCGTCCAGCCCCCCAGCCGGGGTAAAGACAGAATTATTAGTTACCCCGCCGGGGAGTCATTGGTTTCGAGATTGCTTACCAGGCATGACCTTCGAAATCGTTGCGGCGTTCAGGAACTCCTCGACGGGGTTTTTTCGTGTCCTGCCCCCCCCTGCGACGACCTACCCTAATAATTGCCAAAACCTCACGATTGCTAATTGACAAAAACGCAATTCGCTTCTAAGCTAATGATCAGTTGAGTGGGTGGCACCACCAGGGATCTTCAGGAGGTCTCTTGAAGCGACTCATGAATCGGGATTCTGGGCGGGTTTACCGCGTGACGATGCGGTTCCAAGTCCCGATAAACAGTGTTCGAACGGTCGCTGAAGAAGGCTCTTTTTTACCGGGTCCTCGGGAGTGCTTAAGTCCCTCTTGCTGGCTGAAATCTCAACCGATATCAGGATATACCAACTGCTGAATCTCCGCTGAAAATCAAGAGCCCGGCCACAGGCCGCGGCACTGAAAAACGGAGATTTCTCTTTCCGTAAAAACAACCCCCAGGAGCATAGCTATGGCCCAGGAAGAATATCACGAAGAAGAATATGACGAAGAGATGGAAGGCGAGGAGGAGCTTTTCGATAAGCCCGGCTGGCTGACTGAAATGCCCTATTGGGCAGTCTCGGCCATCCTCCACATCATCCTGATCCTCATCATCGGAGGCCTGGTTCTCAGCCGGCAGATCACCAAGGAACAGAAGAGGGTCGATATGGTGGCCAAGCTGAAGAAAAAGCCGCCGAAGTACGACCCGAAGAAAAAGCGCGATCTGAAGAGAACGCCCAAGATCCTCAACCCGAAGATCATCAAAGAACCCGTCATCAAGCGTAAGATCGACGAGGTCACCACTGATATCCCCAAGGGAACCGACCTCAACAACCTCTCCAACGTCAACCAGAACTCGACGATGGTCAACGACGCCATCGGAGTCGGCGGCGGAGCGGCCGGAGCTTATGGACATCGCTACGGTAAGGGCTCGCTCACCCGCGAAGGCGGCAGCGAGGGTACCGAATCGGCCGTCCTCGCCGCTCTCGAGTGGCTCTATCGCCACCAGGATGCGGACGGCGGCTGGAAGGCCGCGGGCTTCAACAACGCCAGCGTACGCGAGAGACGCGGCCCCAGCGCCAACAAGGATTCCAATCGCTACCCGAAAGACATCGGCTGGGAAGAGAACAATGTCGGCGTCACGGCCCTGGCGATCCTCGCCTTCACCGGCTTCGGCCACACCCACATGGACGGCGAGTACGAACACTTTGTTGACTGTCTCAAGAAGGCCGTCAAGTACATGATCAAGCAGCAGACGACGCGCACCGGCGACCCGGCCAAGGACGGGCGCTACGGCAGCGGCGACTCGGAGCAATGGATCTACAACCACTCGATCGCCACCATGGCCATGGCCGAGCTGCTGCTGATGTCGAACGACTTCAAGCTCAAGAAGTCGGTCAAAGATGCCACCAAGCTCTGCCTGCGCGCCCAGAACGACGGACGGGGATGGCGCTACGGAATCAAGCCCGGCGACAACGATACATCGGTAACGGGATGGATGGTCCTGGCGCTCAAAACCGCCAAACAATGCCGCCTGGGACTTCCAAAGCAGGAGTACCAGAACGCCTTCGGCGGAGCGCTCAAGTGGTTCGAATACGCCACGGCCTCCAACGGTAAGACCGGCTACAACGTGCCTGGCGACGAAGGCTCCCGCCTCGCCAAGGGATACCCGGACCCCTACCCCTTCTCCAAGGACCTCTCCTGCATGTCGGCGGTCGGCGTGCTCTGCCGCCTCTTCGCGGGCCAGAGCCGCAAGGAAGCCTCGATCCGCTCCGGCGTCGACATCCTGAACCAGCAGCTTCCGATGTGGCGCGAGCAGAAAGGCCGCTCGCTCTCCACCATCAACATCTACTACTGGTACTACGCCACCTACGCCATGTTCCAGTTTGGCGGCAAGCCCTGGCAGGCATGGAACACGAAGATGCAGCGGGCCCTGGTCGACACCCAGAGAGCCGAATACAAGGACGACTCCCCCGAGGTGGACGGCAGCTGGGATCCCATTGGTGAATGGGG
>Ga0163108_10000901_pt1 | contig 21826 bp, 17 predicted proteins | sample Fk1155metaG_FD_109644 | JGI IMG/M metagenome (GOLD analysis project Ga0163108, IMG submission 109644) | Marine microbial communities from the Central Pacific Ocean - Fk160115 155m metaG | ecosystem: Environmental > Aquatic > Marine > Oceanic > Photic zone | place: The Central Pacific Ocean...
CTTTCGTACTGGCTTTTTGCATCCAGAAGCTTCAAAATATTTTAGTTGCTTTCAGTAATCTGGACGCTAAGCGAAACTTCTTCAGCTTGACGAGGTTTACTGGTAAAGCCGGAATATATCTTTGGTTTTGGAATTTTGAACTTATTGGGTCGATACGTCCGTCCAATCTTTATTTGTCGTACAAGGAAACTGGAAATGAAATTCTCGAAATTGTTTGCTTTTGCAGTGGTTGCGTTGGCTGCAGTGATTTGCTCAACGCCCGAGTTAGATGCCCAGGGTCGTGAAGGCCAGGGTCAGGGTCGCGGTGCCGGTCAGGGTCGTGGCCAACAGGGTCGTGGCCAACAGGGTCGTGGCCAACAGGGTCGTGGCCAACAGGGTCGTGGCCAACAGGGTCGCGGTGGCGGTTTTGGTAGCACCCGTGGCGGTGGCACTACCTTGTTGGGACTGTGCCAAAATGCATCCGTGCAAAAAGAAATCGATTTGGTAGACGAGCAAAAAACTGATTTGGACAAGTTGCGAACGAGCCAAGAAGCAGCTCGTCGTAGTCGTACCAGCGATCGTACCAGCAATCGGACCAGTAGCTTTGATCGAGAAGCCTATCAGAAGGCGAGCGAAGAAGAACGAAGGAAGATGATTGAAGATGCTCGTGCAGCTCGCAACGCTCCAGAAGCAGTCAAGAAGCGAGAAGCGGAAGCTGCCACGCGGGCCAAGGAATCCTCTGAGCGGCAAAAGAAAGAAGATGCGAAAGTCGCTGAAATCCTCCTGCCTCCGCAACTTGCCCGAGTCAAGGAAATTCGTATCCAGTTGATGGGTTTGCGTGCTTTGAGTGATACGGAAGTGATTGCTAAATTGTCGATCACGTCGGCGCAGCAGAAGCAGATTAAGGATATTCCTGAAAAAGCACAGGAAGCTTCATCTAAGACCAGAGAAGAAGCCATGGCCAAGTTGCGTGAAGCACCCCAGGAGGAAAGACGGGAGCTGATGCAGCAATTATTCTCTGGTTTTCGTGAAAAGGCTGAAGCCCAACAAAAGGAAACTGATGCGAAAGTTCTGGCTGTCTTAAGTGGTAAGCAAAAGACAGGCTTGGAGGAGCTCAAAGGGAAACCCTTCACGCTCGTCCGCGAGACTCGTAATCGAACCGGTGCCCAACGTGGTGGGACCCAGGGTCGTGGCACAGGCGGTCGTGGTGGCGATGCCGCTCCGAGCCGTGGTACGCAGGGTCGCGGTACAGGCGGCCGTGGTGGCGATGCCGCTCCGAGTCGTGGTACGCAGGGTCGTGATAACCCGGCACCTGAAAAGAAGGACGAAAACTAGTTCGGAATGCTCATCAGAGCTTGAATTGACCTCGTAATAGTTTGCAAACCGTGGTGGCCTGATTTTCAGGTGCCACGGTTTGTTTTTTTCTTGGGGCCCCAAGCTATAATCAAAAATAGCTCTATCGGGGTATAGGTGAAATGTCAATAGAAATGCCAAAACGACAGTCTCCCTGACAGATTGTACGAGTCGCCCTTGTGGAGATCTTTTTCTGAGTAGGATCGTATCTTTGCTAAGCACCACTCGCATCAATGTTTAGGTGGCTTTGAGCAACTCTTTTCCCATGGGGAGGCGGTGTTCCGGCATGAGGCTTGCTTTTCTTTAGGTCTGGTTCTTTCAGGTCCACGTGATGGAATCGCCCGGTCGTCGGGCGTTGGACAAGAAAGCAAGTCTTTGAAACCAGGGAGAGGAGTGCATAGCAATGTTATTGAAACGATGGCATGGTGTGGATTCGATGCGTGAGGAAATCAGTCGTTTGCAGGGTGAGATGTCGCGCTGGTTGAATCGGGCGCCTCGGGACGCTTCGGTGGCAAGGGGAGCAGATTGCCCGGCGGTTAATATCTGGCGTGAGGATGGTCACGTCGGGCTGGAAGTTGAATTACCTGGGGTGGCTGAAGAAGATATCCAGGTATTGGTGACTCCGGAAAATCAACTGGTTCTTTCTGGTCAGCGACTGGAGTTAAACAAGGAGGCTGGTCGCTGGAATCGACGTGAACGCCGCTGCGGGGAATTCAATCGAAAGTTTACCTTGCCGATTGAAGTTGATCCTGACCGGGTGACGGCCCACTTGCAGGCGGGCATATTGCGAATCCAGTTGCAGGAAAAGGCGCGGGTTCAGCCTCGCAGGATTGAAGTTCATGGTGAGCGTTCATCCTGACGTGCCTTGGTAGCCCCTTTGGCTGCCAGGATTGGAATGAACATGCAATGCTTGAGTCAGAAATATTCTTTGAAGAGGAGACGTATCATGAAAAAGTCCACGCAAGAAGTGTACGGCAGTGATCAGGTTTCGAATACTTGCCAGGCAGATCCCCGGCAAGAAGTGAATTTCGAGATGGAGTACTCACGGAAGCCACGTGCTGATGTGATCGAGCGAGAAGATGCTTACGAACTGTATCTCGATATGCCGGGTGTGGAACAGGAACATCTGGAGATCGTTTACGATCAGGGTGAACTGACGGTTCGTGGTCGGGTGCTGGCAGTCCATGCGGGACAGGAAATGCTTTACTGTGAACGGCCAGCTGGTAGCTATTCTCGTAGCTTTTCTGTTGCCGAGGGTATTGATCCGGACAAGATCATGGCAAGTTTAGAACACGGGGTCGTCATGATTGAACTGGGGAAAACAGCAGACGTTTTACCCCGGCGGATTGAAGTCCAGGGTCGTTGAGTTGCCGAGTAAGATCCCGACTTAAATGTTCCTTTAAATTGAGGTCGCGGAGTAGGTGTTGCCTGGCAACTCGGTTCCGCGGCCCTTTTTAATGCCAGGTGGCGTGCGGGAGGATATGCTTCCGACAGGTTCTTGTTGTATGGGCCAGGCAGTAAACTAGGACCATTCGGGTTGTCGACAGAAAGAATGATCGTGCATTCCAGGTAAGTGAGGTGACGTGATGAAGCGGGTTTTGCAATGGATCTGGCAAAAGGGATTCGTGTCCACCTTCATGGCCGGTTTTTTCGTCATCCTGCCAATCGTGATTACGATTGGCATCATGGGATGGGTGGGGGCACTGCTGAAAACGTGGCTCGGTCCCAATAGCCTACTGGGTTCGATCTTGCAGCGGGTGGGATTGAATTATGTGTCGAATGATACCCTGGCCTCGGTCATTGGATGGGTAATCGTGCTGGCGGTGATCTGGATCGTGGGCGCCATCGTGAAATCGGCAGCGCGTTATCGCGTGGAAAACTTTGTCCATGAAAAGCTTAACCAGGTACCCGTGGTGAGTAGCATTTACGGTCCGGTCGCCAAGGTCGTGGGGATGCTCAAGCGAGACGAAGAGGCAGACATGAGGGCCATGTCGGTCGTGTATTGTGAATTTGGTATGCAGCATGGGGGTGGGTTTCTGGCGCTCTTGTCCAGCGAAAAGGTTTACCGTTTTTCCGGGCGAGATGCACACATCGTTTATATTCCCACGTCGCCAATCCCCATGTCTGGAGGCATTGTCTTTGTTCCTGTCGAGGCAGTGAAGCCCGTCGACATGGAAGTTGAGCATCTGATGCAGATTTATCTGTCGCTGGGTGTCATGTCGGACGCCGTGGTTCCGGAACAGTATCTGCAAGGCCAGGAACCGGCAGGCTTAAAAGCCAACGAGCCATCCGGCTAGGGTTACCCAACCCAGGGACCTGGTCCAGCCAAAACTATTTTTCGAGTGCGAGCAATTGGGGAGACAAAACGATGGGAACAGGGAACTATCGAACGTTGATAATGCTCGTATGGATATTCGGTTTTTCTGCACTTGCGTATCCTGCGGAGACGCTCGAGTCTGTATTGCAGCAGCCGGTGCTCAAGCCGGGGCAGGCCTTTCAGCAACACGTTGACTATGTCCGGGGTCGTGTTCCCGCATTGCAACTGCCGTCGGCAGCCGGGCAATGGCAGCGGCAACAACAGGAGTTGCGCAAGCAGGTGTTGCAGCAGGTGATCTTTCGCGGGGTTCCTTCATCCTGGCAGCAGAAAAGTCCGACCGTGGTCTGGTTGGAACGGATCAAAACAGACCAGGGATACTCGCTGCGGAAACTGCGTGTCGAGGCGTTACCCGGGCTCTGGATTCCTGGCATCCTTTATGAGCCGGATGATCTCCAGGGACGCGTGCCGGTGGTACTGAACGTTAACGGGCACGATAGAAAGGGGAAGGTAACTGCCTATAAGCAGTTGCGGTGTATCAACCTGGCAAAGCGAGGCATGCTGGCTTTAAACCTGGAGTGGCTGGGAATGGGGCAATTGAACAGTCGCGGTTATACGCACAATGATTTGGCCAAGCTTGATCTTTGCGGGACCAGCGGGGTCAGCGTATTTTTCCTGGCCATGTCCCGAGGGCTGGACGTGTTGTTATCCCATCCTCAAGCGGATCCCAAGCGTGTGGCGGTGACTGGCTTGTCGGGGGGAGGATGGCAGACGATTGTCCTTAGTTCCCTGGACGAACGTGTGACGTTGACCGTACCCGTGGCTGGTTACAGTGCGCTGGTCCAGCGACTGGCCCAGGCCAACAGTATCGGTGACCTCGAACAGAATCCGACCGACCTGGTGCAGTACGCAGATTACTCGCACTTGACCGCCATGATGGTACCCCGACCAACGTTGTTGATTTACAACGACAAGGATAACTGTTGCTTTGTTTCATCGACGGTGAAACCAAACACATTTGACCCGGTGGTTCCGTTCTTTCGACAGGCCGGAGTGACCGATCGGTTTCAGTACTACGAGAACAGTAATCCTGGAACCCATAATTATGACCAGGACAACCGGGAACAGCTGTATCGATTCCTGAATCATCACTTCTTTCATAACGAGCTGGCTTCCAACAAGGAGATACCGTCGCTTGCCGAGTTGCGTAGCAAGGAAGATCTGCACGTGGCGATTCCAGGTGAAAATGTGACGTTCAGTTCACTAGCCAGCCAGTTGGCAGAATCATTGCCGCGACGCGCAGATGTACCAAACCCGCAGCGACTACTTGCCAGACTGCTGCGACTGGAAGCGTTGACTGTTGATACGACACAGGCCGTGAAAGGGCCTGCACACCAGTTGCCCTGGAAGGTGCAACGTTTGCGATTGGTAATGGATAAGCACTGGACGTTACCCGCTGTGGTCATCGAGGGTTCGGAAACCACGCGCACGGTGTTGTGGCTGTCGGACCAGCCGTGGTCAAAACATCATCTGCAGATCGGGGATTTGCTGCAAAAAGGTTGCCGTGTTATCTGTTTCGATGCGGTCCTCTTTGGACATGCCAAGCCACCGGGGAGTCTCTACCAAAATGCCCAGGTAATGTCGACGGTAGGAGCACGTCCGCTGGGAATCCAGGCAGCTCAGATTCGGGCGGCAGCCCGTTTTTTTTCGACGCGTTACCAGCTTGCAAATCTCGACATCAAGGCGAGCGGGATCCGGGTCGCCGTGGCGTCCCTGTGTGCCAAGGCGCTGGGGGAACCGTCGATCGGTAAGTTGGATACGACTGGATTACCAAGCTCTTTGAAATCCCTGTTGTTGCCGACCGCGCAATTTGATGGAGTACCGGAACTGTATTGCTTTGGCTTGCTGGAGTGGTTTGATTTGCCTGAATTGCGGGCCCTGGCACGGTAGGAAGAGCGGTGGACCTGCTGTTTCGCCTGGAGTGGTTCTGTCGTCTATAAGGCCTTTGCACGGCCTTTCCGCTCCTTCCCCAGCGAGGCAAGATAGGGAATAGCAGGCTTTTTCGGGGCGTACTGGCTTAAATCCGCAAAGTTCTACCAAACTACCTATTTTCCATCCGGTTGGTGGCTGTAAGCAGCCAATTTCTGGGGTATCCTTGGGACAGTTCTCTAGAAGTGAAATGTCCTGAAATCGGCTCCATAGTCGGTTTTAGAGTGAGTGTCCTGGTGGCTTGAGGGAGAGATGATGAAGATGATCAAATACGGTCTCGTGTCGGTGATTACGTTATCCATGGTGTTGCTGGGGAGCGTGCTGGTACAGGCCCAGCCTCCAGCGCCAGCCAAGCCCAAGCCCGCGTTTCCTCCTCACAGCCAGGTACTGAATGGTTACGAAAAGGTCATTTCCACGGCTGATGGAGCACGCAGTCTCTACACCCTTTGGATCCGTAAGAAGGAAGGGCAGGTCCTGGCAGAACTGCCGCCCAACTACGCGACCTCCAAGTACTTTATTGCCTTGACGATTGCCAGCGGTGACCGTTTTGCCGGCCTGCAGTCGGGTGACATGTTTGTCTACTGGCGACGTTACAACAATCGTCTGGCCTTGATTAAGCCGGACCTGGGGATTCGATCGACGGGTGATCCGGAATCTCTTTCCTCGGTACGGCGACTCTTCACGGACACGATCCTCCTGGACATGCCCATCATGACCATGGGCCCTGGTGGCGGTCCCGTGATCGACCTGGACATGTTACTGGTTGCCAAGGCTTCCAAGTTTTTTGGATCGAACGTGGTGAACCGGGAGTTTGGATCCCTGTTTTCGATCAAGCAAGCCAAGGCATTTCCCAGCAATATCGAGGTTGCTTTTGAAGTACCAACCCGGGTTGGTAAGTTGCAGACCCTGCATTATTCGATCAGTGAAATTCCAACCAAGTCGACGTACAAGCCGCGAAAGGCTGACCAGCGGATCGGTTATTTCACGACCTCTTACAGTGACTACGGTAAGTACACGAACGATGAAACCCGCGTGCGGTACATCAACCGATGGCACCTGGAAAAGCGAGACTCGTCTCTCAAGGTGAGTCCTCCAAAAAATCCGATCGTGTTTTACATTGAGCACACGACGCCCGTTCGTTACCGTCGTTGGGTGCGAGAAGGAATTATTGGCTGGAATACTGCTTTTGAAAAAGTTGGCATTTCCAGTGCGATCGAAGTTTACTACCAGGACAAGCAAACCGGTGCTCACATGGACAAGGACCCGGAAGATGTTCGTTACAACTTCGTGCGTTGGTTGAACAATGATATTGGCACGGCTATTGGGCCCAGTCGCGTGAATCCCATGACCGGCGAGATCCTCGATGCGGATATCGTTTTGACGGATGGATGGATTCGTCACTTTCGGTTTGAGTTCGAGAAACTCTTGCCCAAGATTGCGATGGATGGATTTAACGCCGAGACCCTGGCTTGGCTGGGTACGCATCCCGACTGGGATCCCCGGATTCGCCTGGCCCCCGCCTCGCAGCGGGAATACCTGAAGCAAAAAATGGCGGAACAGGGGCATCTACCTTTTGGGGGTGATCCGTTGACCCAGGTCAATACGCCGATGCTGGGCGATGATCCGTATGACGGCCTGATCGGTCGAACCAGCCAGGTCAACGGAATGTGCCTGGCCGCCGAGGGGATGGCCCTGGACGTGGCGATCATGCGTATGAACCATGCCATTGCCCTGGCCGCCGAAGCGGAGGACGAGAAGAAGGACGAGAAGAAGGACGAGAAGAAGGACGAGAAAAAGGAAGAGAAAAAGGAAGAGAAAAAGGAAGAGAAAAAGGAGCCGGCCAAGAAGGATGAGCCCACGTTGGATGGCATGCCTGAATCCTTCATCGGTCCCCTCTTGTCACACCTGGTTGCCCATGAAGTAGGCCATACATTGGGCTTGCGACATAACTTCAAGGGAACCAGTATTTACTCCTACGAGAAGATCAACGGCGCCGAGCTCAAGGGGAAGACGCCCTGGAGTGGTTCGGTGATGGATTATGCCCCAACCAACATTCGCTCGCAGGCTGAGAAAGGGCAGGGGGACTTCACGATGATGGGTATCGGCCCCTATGATTTCTGGGCAATTGAATACGGTTACACACAGTCCGCTGATTTGAAGCCAATCCTGGACCGTGTTTCTGAGCCGGAATTACAGTACGCCACCGATGAGGATACCTCCGGTCCTGATCCCCTGGCACGTCGTTACGACCTGGGATCCAATCCACTGGCCTATGCCCAGGACCAGATTGAACTGGCCAAGTTTCATCGAAACCAGATCCTGGAAAAATTTGTCCAGGATGGTGACAGTTGGGCCAAGGCACGTTATGGCTACGAGTTGACACTCAGTATGCAGATGCGAGCCGTCAGTATGATGGGGAACTGGCTGGGTGGTGTTCACGTGCGTCGCGACAAAAAGGGTGACAAGAATAACAGGTCGCCACTGGAAGTCGTTTCTGCCAAGGAGCAGCGTGATGCCCTGAACTTCGTGGTTCAAAATGCTTTCCTGGACGCGGCATTTGGACTGAACACGGACCTGTTGCAGAAGATGACGGTTGATAAGTGGTTGGACCGTTCTCACGGCAGTAGTTCGGTGAACGAGGCAGCCTGGCCTATCCACGACCGGATCATGGGGGTTCAGGCATCTGCGCTCACGATGATCATGAACCCGACGACACTGCGACGCGTGTACGATAACGAGTTCCGGGTACCACAGGACCAGGATGCTCTTACGCTCCCCGAGTTGCTGGACAGTCTTTCCAAGACAATCTGGACCGAACTGGATGCGGCCGTTGAAAAGCAGTACACCGCACGGCAGCCGGCGATTTCAAGCTTGCGGCGTAACCTGCAACGCGAGCACCTGAAGCGGTTGATTGATCTGAGCATGCCCGGGGCGGGCAACAACGAGGCTTTCAAGCCTATTTCCAACCTGGCCCTGACCCACTTGAGAACCATCAAGACCAGGATGACCGCGCACCTGGAAAAGGCAGCGGGTAAGCTGGATCCCTATAGTGCAGCGCATCTCACCGAGGCCCAAGAGCAGATTACGAAAGCATTGGATGCGCAATACATCTACAATGCGAACAAGATCGGTGGGTCCCGAGGAGCCACCCGTATCCTGATTGGAAATAGCCAGGAAGACTGAGCACACGGAGCAGCGGCGGTTGGGACCGCCGCTGCTGTGAGCCGTTAACCGGCAGCGAACTCGGGGCGTCGCCAGGCCAGTTGATGTTGTAGGCGTTGCACCAGGCCACTGTGCATCTGGCTGACCCGGCTTTCGCTCAGGTCGAGCGTGGCACCGATTTCTTTCATCGTCAATTCCTCGTAGTAATAGAGGATGATGATTAGCCGCTCGTTGCGATTGAGTCCCTTGGTTACCAGTCGCAGTAAATCGTATTTCTGACCGCGACAAGTTGGATCTTCGCTTTTCTTGTCGTCAAGGATATCGATTTCACTGATGTCTTTTTCACTGTCCGTCTGGTACCACTTTTTGTTCAAGCTGATCAGGCTGACAGCACTGGCATCCCGTACCATTTTTTCCAGTTCCGGAATCGTGATTTCGAGGTCTGCAGACAGTTCCTGGTCGGTTGGTGGGCGCCCCAGTTTGTCATTGAGTCGCTTGGTGGCTTCGTTCAATTTCGTGGCCTTGGATCGTACCAGGCGGGGTACCCAGTCCATGCTCCGTAACTCGTCCAGCATGGCACCACGAATTCGTGGTACGCAATAGGTTTCAAATTTTACACCACGTGTTAGATCAAATGCGTTAATGGCATCCATGAGTCCAAAAATGCCAGCGGAAATCAGGTCGTCTAATTCAACACCCTCGGGCAGGCGAGACCACACGCGTTCACCATGGTATTTGACGAGCGGAAAATAGTTTTCCATCAGTTCATTGCGAAGCGCTTTATTGCTCGTGTCCTTCTTGAAAACCTTCCATACCTTGCCGATGTCCTCGACAGATCTGAGAGTCATTGCCATACAATCCTCCGTGATTGTTGTGTGGTCTGATTAGTTTGTAATCTGATTGTGCGTACTTCGAAATCGACTCACTTCATCCCATCAAAATGCTTGCGGTGAGGCGGTCGTATCTTTTCATGATCCAGGCCAGCTTGGTGAGATCTGCCGGTTAAGTTGCACCAGCTTGCGTATCTTGACACCCGGTCGTGGTCTGAACTGGTCTCTCCCCCCAATCGGCACGGAATGGTCTTGGCGTCCAACGTTCTTGGAATTTTATTACAGAATAGAATGGGGAACCTTTGCCAGTCCGGGAACCGAGCCATTCTTGGTAGATTGGCGAAACATGAAGCTGTCCCTGCCAGCCTGGCAGAACAACGTTGATGGAGAGAAAGAGGCCCTGTTTAACGAGGTGCAATGTTGACCACGTCGAGCCAGACCAAGCGATGGTCAGAGGCTTTGATTAATTGAGTGCCTTCTTGATCTGTTTGCGGCCAGTAGACACCTGCTGCTAGCGGTTGCAGCGTTTTCGAGGCCAGAACGTAATCGACTCGCAGATTGCCCGGCAATTGATCGGGAAAGTCGGCGGTATCATGGGATGCTTTCCCCTGGTGCTTTTTGTTGGCCTTGCCTTGCGTGGCGGCTTGCTGCCCACCGAGACTGGAGGGAACCATCTCACGATGGATCAGCGGGTGCCTGGTCAGTTGCCGAGCTGCCTGGTCGAGTCCGTCTCCATCATACGGGTCGGCATTCATATCGCCGGCGATGACGAAGAGTGAACCTGGGGAGAGGCCTCCCGCGCGTCCCTGGTCGTCAACCAGGTATTGGCTGTGTTGGGGTCGAACGTAATCAGCTAGCAGGCGGATCTCGTCGTGATTACGGCAGCCATTGCGATCCTCCGTGCCATCAAAGACCGGTGGCGTCGGATGAGCAACCAGGAAGTGAATAGTTCCCTTTTCCAATTGCAGTGGTATATCCCAATGGCTCTTGGAGGAGAGTCGCAGGTGTTTCATGGTTTCCGCTTGGTAGAACAGGCTGCCATCCTGGTTTCTGGGTTGCCTGGCGTTGGGCATGTCTTTCCAGAGAAAGTGTTGGAAGGTCCGTACTTCTTCGGTTTGGATGGGATACCTGGAGAGTACCAGCATTCCAAACTGTCCCGGAAACTGACCAAATCCGAAAGCATCTGCAGGGCCGTTGGATTTTCCGTCGCCGTTGAGATCCCTACCGGAAGGAAGTCCCGTGTTGACGGGAGCCAGGAAGCGGTAGCGATACTGGATAGGCGGTAAGTTGTTTTGGGAAACTTCCAGGTAGTGTTTTTGAAAGCAATCAGCAGCAACTTCACCGGCATCGTAATCAAATTCATTGATTAACAGTACATCCGGTCGCACGCGTTGGATGATTTCAGCAACCTGTCGGCACTGGGGATCTGTTGCGCTGCCCAGGTCTTGCTGGAGTTGTCCGTGGGTAGCACGATTGAGTGAGGCATTGAAAGTTGCAAAGCGAAGTTTCGTGGGTGGATTGGCAGGCAACTCGGCACTGCTGATCAGGCAGAGAGAGATTTGCAGGAGAATCAGGAAAAAGGGAGGGCATTGTTGCGTCATGGAAGCGAGCATCCTAAATTAGTGAGTCGCGTGTGTGGCTACAAGTGTAGCTGTGACCGTTACTTTTTGGCAAGAAGAAATGGCAGAACCTTTACCGCGACGCAGGGATCCATGCAGTTGCAGGACGAATGCAAATCGCCAGGTATGACGAGAGGAAACGGATCATGAAATTATCGACCAGACAGGTGACAGGATCGGGAATGGCAATACTTGCGGTGGTCGTGATGACCTGTGGTATGGCGATCTCGGCTGACAAGGGTGCCGGTAAAAGCAAGCAGGAGCAACGCCAGTTGCGTCATGTGGTGATGTTCAAATTCAAGGATGGAACGTCTGCCAGCCAGGTGAAGACGATCGAGGATGCGTTTCGCGCACTGCCGGGTAAGATCGATACGATTGTTGATTTCGAGTGGGGAACCGACGTTAGCGTGGAAGATCATGCTGACGGTTTTACCCATTGTTTTCTCGTTACGTTTAGCACCCAGGCAGGTTTGAATGCTTACCTGCCCCACCAGGCACACCAGGGATTCGTGGGTGTCTTAAAGCCACACATGGACAAGGTACTGGTCGTGGATTACTGGGCACGCAAATAGCTGGTTGCCGTCGTCTACCTACTGCAGGTGGCCGCGTGCTTCCAGGGGCCAGACAACCTCCCGTTCGTTGCCACGAAAACCATGAAAATGGTTGTGTAGGACCGTTGTCATGTCACTGTAACCAGGGATCATTTCCAGCCGATCGCCGATTTTTAAGTCGGCGGCGGACGGAGCGAGTTCGAGGTTGCCATGTTCGGCGGACAGGCTGCGAACCCGGATATCATCACGGCCGATGATGATGCAGGGATTGCTGTCCTGGTGAATTGACTTGCGTCCCGCGTCAATGATGGCGCGATCGGCAGCGGGTCGTCCGACCACGGTGACCACGACCGTGAGGGCAAAATCGAGGTTGTCGATCTGGCAGGCGTCACGATAAAACTGGTCCATGAAAATAGCCCCGCCTGCCTGTAACTCGGTAATGCCCGGATGGGTAACACTGATGCGATAGGAACCGGTGCCACCACAGGAAACGATTTCGCAAGAGATATCGTTCTCACGCAGTAGATCGGCGGTTTGAGTCAGCCGATCCAGGGCCTCGTGAATACGACTCTCCTTTTCCTCGGAATCATCCAGTGCCAGGAGGTGGCCTTCATATCCCATGATGCCGGCCAGTTCGATACCGGGTAGCGTCTTAAGTTGTCGAGCCAGTTCCAGGGTAGGTTGCTGGGGTGCCACCCCAACCCGTTCCAGGCCGATGTCTACTTCGATGATCACGCGTAGCTGTTGACCACTGGCGGCCATTGCCGCGCTAATGGGAAGTGCTTGGTCAATGTGATCAATACAAACGATGGGATCAGCGATTTTTCGCAGCTCGACCAGTCGCTTGATCTTGGCAGGCCCCACGATCAGGTTGGCAATCAGCAGGTCCTGGATTCCACCAGCTGCCATGACTTCTGCTTCGCCCAGCTTGGCACATGTGATTCCGAGAGCTCCGGCCTCCACGAGCTTCTGGCCGATCTGTGATGACTTGTGGCACTTGCTGTGTGGTCGCCAGGCCACGCCATGCTCACGACAGGTTGCCATGATCGATGCGATATTGGCCTCCATCACGTCCAGGTCCAGGCAGAGGGCCGGCGTATCGATTTCAGTTTTCAGGATTTCCACTCATCCACCTCCGATAGCCGGTAAAAAATGAACCTCGTGATCGGCTTCGATCTTGGTAAACATGCCGCGTGTGCTGATATTCTGGCCGACACAGACCTGGATTGCCGGGGACAGGTCGTCCCCGTCGCAGAGCCGCTCGCGGACACCGGGGAAGCGGTCTTCGAGTTGCTCGATCACCTGGCGAACATTGCGAACATCCAGCTGTACTTGTTCAATGCCCTTCGTGAGGCTGCGTAACTGGCTGGGGATGAAAACAATGGCCATGGTAAGCGATACTAGTTACCATCCTGGTTCTGTTGAATTGCTTTCCAGAGTCGCGGAGGCGACATGGGTAATTCTTCCATGCGAACACCTGTGGCATGGCAGATAGCATTGGCGATCGCTGCTGGTGGCGGGATAATGGGGGTTTCGCCGACGCCGCGAACACCATACGGATGATCGGGGTTTTCGGCTTCCACGATGATCGTATCGATCATCGGTAAATCGTAGGCGGTTGGCATGCGATAATCGAGGAAGCTGGCGTTTCTCATTTCCCCGTCATCATCAAAGAAGTATTCTTCGTTGAGAGCCCAGCCGATGCCCTGGACAGCACCTCCCTGCAGTTGACCTTCCACGTAACTGGGGTGGATTGCTTTACCGGCATCCTGGATGACGGTGTATCGCAGGATCTTGACCTTGCCCGTGTCCATGTCCACTTCCACGTCGACAATGTGTGTGCCGAATCCGTTCGTAGAGCAATCGGGTGCCACGGTGGCGCGTCCGACCAGTGGTTCACCTGCCTTGAATAACTCGGTAGCCAATTCCTTGAAGGTGGCGGTTTGCGAACTGCTGACGAAATTACCAGATTCGATCTGGATGTCCTCGGAGTTGCAGTCCCACAGTTCGGCAGCTCTTTCGGTCATTTGCCGTTGCAGGTCCAGGCCAGCCTCGTAGGCGGCCATGCCGGTAGCAAACGTCGTGCGGCTGCCGCCGGTGACGTCGGTGTAGCCGATGTTGTCAGTATCGACGACGCGGGGGTTGATATCCTGGGCATCCAGTCCGAGGACTTCGGCCATTTGCATGGCAATCGAGGTTCGGGTGCCTCCGATATCCGTTGAACCCTCGGTGAGATTGATCGTTCCATCCGAATTGACACTGGCCACCACGCTTGATTTGAGGCCACATCCAAACCAGAATCCGCTGGCAATTCCTCGTCCGCGATGCGGGCCTTCGAGCGTACTGTTCCAGTGATCGCTGGTAGCGGCCGCATCGAGGCATTCGACCAGGCCGACTTTTGGATAAACCGGTCCGTCGACACGCCGGGTTCCTTCCTTGGCCGCATTCTTTTGCTGAAATTCGAGGATGTCAATTCCCAGCTTTTCAGCCAGTTCGTCCATGACGCTTTCGGTGGCGAAAGCGGCCTGCGTTGCACCGGGTGCTCGGTATGCCTTGATGTGTGGTTTGTTGAGACAGACTTCATAGCCATCGACCAGGGCATTGGGAATGTCATAGCAGCTGAAGACACACATGCAGCCGGGGCCCAGCATGCCACCTGGATAGGCGCCTGATTCATAGGCGAGCCAGGCTTCGCCGGCGGTTAGCTTACCATCCTTGGTAGCCCCCAGTTTTACCCGTACAAAGGCTCCGGGAGTGGGGCCGGTGGCTTCGAAAACGTCGTTGCGTCGCATCACAATCTGCACGGGGCGACCCGACTTGCGACTTAACACTGCTGCCAGCGGTTCCAGGTAGATGGCAATTTTCCCACCGAAGCCGCCGCCAATTTCACAGGGGACGACGGTCACGTGGGAGAGGGGAACTTGCAGGACTTCTGCCGTTTGCTGTCGACAGGTAAAAGATCCCTGGGTGGAAGCCCAGACCTTGATGCGTCCATCGTGGTTCCAGTCGACCACCACGGCGTGCGGTTCGATATATCCCTGGTGAACGGTAGCCATCTTGAATTCTCGTTCGACAACGGCATCGGCTTCTTCGAAACCTTTCTGGAGATCACCCTGCTGGAAGTTCAAATGCACGCCCACGTTGCTGGCGGTATCAGCTTTTTCACCACCGGAACTGGTGTAAAGATTTTCGTGCAGCAGCGGTGCATCATCTTTCATGGCATCCAGCACCCAGGTGACAGATGGCAAAGTTTCGTATTCAACCTTGATCAGGTTAGCGGCTTCTTCCGCGATATGGACGTTGACAGCCGCCACGGCAGCCACGGCATGGCCTCGGTACAGGACCTTGTCCTGGGCCAGGACGTTGTTGCTCAGATGTGCCAGGTTGACGGATCCTTCTCCCAGGTCCGCGATCTTGTCGGTGACATCGGGAAGGTCCTCTGCCGTCATGACGGCCAGAACGCCATCGAGTGCTTCGGCGGCCGAGGTGTCAATGGACTTGATGCGGGCGTGGGCGTGGGGGCTTCGTAACACGAAGCCATTAGCCATCGATGCTGCCTTCACATCTGCAGTATAGATAGCCTTGCCGGTGACCTTGTCGGCCCCGTCATGACGCACCGGTCGTGTTCCCAGTACGCGGTATTTTCCATTGCTTGACGCTTGCTTCGTTTCTTGGCTCATAATTTCGCTATTCCAGTACGTACCATGGAACGTGATGAAAAATGTGATCAGGAGGTCGTGGTTTCTGCCATTTGCTTACCGGCTTCCATGACCGCTCGAATAATCTTGTCGTATCCCGTACAGCGACAGAGGTTGCCAGCCAGTTGGAACCGGATTTCTTCTTCACTGGCAAGCGGATTCTCGTCCAATAAAGCCTTGGCGGCCACGATAAAACCGGGGGTGCAGATTCCGCATTGCAGGGCTGCCCCCTCAAGGAAACATTGTTGCACGGCGTGCAGTTCATTCTCCTGGGCGATACCTTCGACGGTTTGAATTTCTTTTCCGTCGACTTCCAGGCCCAGGACCAGGCAACTGTTGACCGGTTGTCCGTCCAGCATGACGGTACAGGCGCCACAATTACCGTTGTTGCATCCTTCCTTGCAGCCAGTCAGGCCTGTTTCATTGCGTAGTACTTCCAACAAGCTCTGTCGTGCTTCACAGAGAAATTGGGAAGGTTCACCGTTGATTGTTGTTGAGACGAGCTGTTTCGTTCCCACTGGAAATCCTCGCTAGGAAAAAATACTGAAACCAATAATGATCATTCAGGGTGTTGTTGAGGGTGTGTCTTTGTTAAATCGATTAGCCTTGGCCCTGCTGGATTCGTGCCAGTGCCCGTGCCAGTGTCCGGCGCGTCAGGACCGAGGACAGGTGGACACGGTATTCTGTGGTGCCTCGCATGTCGTCGATGGGTGACGCAACGTTCTTGGCCAATTCACCAGCGGCAGCAAAACTTTCTTCGTTGGCCGGTTTTCCACGAAGGGATTCAGCGGCCTCGGTCGCCAGGACAGGTGTGGGGGCCACTGCAGCCAGGGCAATGCGTGCATCCTCAATGGTTTCGCCACTGGAATCCAGTTGGATCCAGGACGCTGCTCCAGCGACGGCAATATCCATCTCGTTGCGTGGAATAAATCGTTCATAGGCGGAACTGCTGTTGGCCGCCGGAGCGGGTAACTGGAGTGTGACAAGTAGTTCACCTGACTGGAGGATGTTCTGCCCAGGCCCCGTGCAGAAATCGGCTACCGGGACGTCCCGCGAGCCGTCTGGACCATGAATCTGGCAGCTTGCCTGGTGGACGATTAAGGCAGGAATTGTGTCAGCCGCCGGCGATGAATTACAGAGGTTGCCACCAACGCTGGCCCGCGTTTGGATCTGCCAACCTCCGACAATCTTGGAGGCGTCGACTAGCGCTGCATAAGCGGTAGGCAGTTCGGCATGTGTGTATACCCGGTGACAGGAGGTACTGGCACCCAGTGTCAGCCCCTGGCTGGAGGAGTAATCCAGGACCATCAACTCCGGAATATTCTTGATGTCGACGACACAATCCGCAGAACGCAGACCTTCTCGCAGCTGGACAATAATGTCCGTTCCACCAGCTAAAACACGGGCACGGTCGCCATGTTCAGCCAGTAAAGCGGTTGCTGCCTGGAGGTTGTCTGGTGCACAGTAGTCAAAATCTTTCACGGTGATTCGGGCTCCCAGAAGATGTAGAACGGTATTTGCACGTCCGCACTATGATGAGTCCCTTGGGCACTGTCAAGTATTGGACGACGGGACTTACTCTTTGTTAATGTAGGCAGATGCCGAGAAACGGTTTTCTCGTGAGCACACTGGTGGAGCCTGGTTTTAGTTCCGCATAAAATAGCAATATCCAAGCACTGATCTTGCTGCTGTTACAGGTAACGGCTGGCAGGACTCGAAAACTTAACCACGTGATGAATCGGGGTAACCGAGGCATGAAGTTGTTTCTTATTCGACATGCACAATCGCAGAATAATGCGCTGCCAATCTCCCAGCGTGTCCAGGACGCTCCGATCACAGAATTGGGATTACAACAGGCCCGTCAGCTTGGCCAGTGGGCCCGGCACGCCGGATTGGACAGGATCTTTACCAGTCCATTCCTGCGAGCCTTGCAGACCAGTCAGCAGATCCATGAAACCGTGGCCGTGGAGTGGATGACATGGACGCAGTTGCACGAACAGGGTGGTTGTGTCAGTGGTGTCGATACAGCGTCATTCCAGGGACAACCTGGGATGACGGCAGTGGAGATCCAGCAGGCGTTTCCAAGTTGCCAGGTTACTGGTGATATTGATGAGCAAGGGTGGTGGAAAAGCCAACCTCGGGAGACGGAAGTACCCTTGCTGGAACGCGTCCTGGAAGTCAAGGACCACCTGGTGGATGAGCTGGGATCGACTGGTCGCACGATTGCCTGCGTGACGCATGCAGATTTTTCTGACTTATTGATTTCCGCGTTGCAGGATCATCCGGTTCATCCCACGGTGCCACTGCGAGGTTTGTTTAATACGGGGATTACCAGTTTCACGATCGAGGGATCACGCGTTCAGTTGGACGACTACAACAATGTTGATCATTTGTCGCCCGAATTGGTAACGTGACTAGTTCGAACGCTCTCCGGTACAGGAGTCGAGAAGGTGCCTGTCAGCCGGTGCTCAGGATCCCTTGCCAGGTGTGGTTTCTACCTGTTGGTAAAGGCGGGCAAGTTCCAGGCAAATATTTTCCAGTGACTGGAAGTATTCTTTCTCGGCGAGTTCAGTTTTCTTTTCACGCAGTTCTGTCAACTGTCGTTCGAGATCGTTACGTTTTTTCCGCTGTTCGACGCTAAGGTTTTTTTCCTCGTCACTGGCAATAATGTGAAACTGATTGGCACGGAGCCCATCCAACTGGTTCGCTCCCCGGGCCTTTTGCTGTCCAATCACACCACGAAACCAGTTGGCGGGTGTTCCCAGGGTGTCCCCGTTGTCGTCCACTAATCCATGTTCCGTTGCCAGGCGACCGTTTTGACGATAGAACTCATCGACTCGTCCTGATGCCAGGATAAACGCCTCCAGTAACGATACCTGTCCATCCTTGTCCAGGTCCGCGGCCTTGTCAGAAATAGTTTCTGACAGGTACTGGCCCAGTCGTGCATAGTTGTCCTCGAAGCCACTCTTGGTGGCAGTCACGATGACACGATTCGGACCAGACAGGCGGTTAATGAAGGGACCACTCGCAGAAGCACAGTTGACGATGGCAATGGGGCGTTGCAGCGGCTTGAGCCATGCATTCAGTTCAGTGGCCGTAATGTCTGCGCCGTGAAGATTGAACTTGGCCTGCTTGGCTGCGTAGGTTCCATGGCCGATCAAGACGATCCAGATCGGAGAAGCTGATTCCTGGGAGATTTGCTTCAGGTAGTCCTGTAATTGCTGACGATCGTCGGTGGCTGTTTTGCTGGCACCAATTCTCTTGAATTGTAGACCAGCTTTTTGAGCAGCAGCCTGCCACCGGGTAGCCCATTGATCGAATTGAGTGGCATATTCTTCGGTTCCCGCCGCCCCCGTAACCAGTACCATGCAAGGCGTTTCAGGTTCTCCCGCTACCGCGACAGACAGGGTGATCCAGAGAATTGTTGAAATCATGTTACCTTCCGTCCTTGAACTAGGGTAAACCTTTCCAGCGACGTATACCCCACTCACCGCATAAGCACAGCATCGCGAAAACGAACAGCCAGGTTCGATGCCAAAGAGGATAAACCCAGGGTTCGGTGACCGGTACTTTTCGATTTGGTAATGTCTTTACAAAGCGGTCCAGGTCAGCAGGTGTTAAGACTTCACCGCCACTTCTTTTCGCTAATTCATCGAGTATCTTGCGATTTGGTTCCAATTCATGAAATTCGTCGGCAGCAGGTTCACTCACCCAACCGGCTTCCCGGGTGCCAAGGCGACTTCCATCCGGAGCGGTTACCGTAGCGACTACTCGGTAAGCACCTGATTGTCGAGGTACGAAACTCTTGTGGTATTCACCGGCACGCTCGTTACTCGGTTCTGCAGTTAGATTGATCACGGTCTGATCCGGCTGAGTGACCGTGATCTCTACGCTGGCATTATCCAGTGGATAGTATTCCTTGTCCTTGACCTGCACAACAATGTCATGGCCCCCTGTTCCCGTGCCCTGTTGTTCACGTGACTCGACTTCGATGCGCTGTGGTACATCAGCCACCAGCCAGCGCAAGGTCTGCCTCCAGGCCTTGGCCAGATCGTCTTCCTCGGGGGTCGCTCGTTGCAGGGACCATCGCCAGAGATCGCCAATCAGTAGGGCCGCCGAACGACCCTCGCCGTAGGATCGTGCCACCAACGCAGGAAGCTCCTGCCCTTGTTGGTTCATGGCACGCATCAAAACGACAGAGCCCGGCTTGTGACCACGCACCGGGTTGATCGTTTGGAAAGCTGGCATCGTGGATAATCGCTTACGCTCTGCTTCCTCTGTAGGACGAATGCGAATCCAGGGTTCCAGCCAACCTTCTCGAGTAAGCAGTAATTGGTAAGCAGCCTCTTCCTGGGGAGGGCTGTTTTGACGTTCCAGGTAAACGGGCATCAAGTCATTCAAGAGAGTCTTCTGGTAGCCGCCCTTGATGAAACTCTCCTGGCCACCCAGCATCAGAAAACCACCACCGCGGTGACGTACAAACTCCAGTAACAAGGAAAGTTGTTCCGTGGTAAAGAATCCTGCTTCCAGGTCGTCCACGATAATCGCATGGTAACGAAATAGTTCATCTGCATTCTTGGGGAATCCGTCACGCAACTCTTCCGCATCCTTGGTTCCCATCCGTAGTAACACCGGCTGGTCATATTGCTCAGCTGTCTCATCATCCTGGTTGCCAAATCCGCGAAACAACGGGTTCGTGGTTTCACCGAAACGACTGCGGAAGTCAAACTTGGGTTCCCGGCGAGCGATTCGAATCAGCCCCAGGAGCTCGACCTCGTTATCTTCCTGTAAGGACCGACGGAGAAACTTGAACTCCCAGTTTGGACGGCCGGAAAGATACAGGATACGGTAAGGTCCACCACCACGGTCAATCGCTACTAGCCGTTCGTTGTTAGCGAGTGTGGCCTCGAGTTTTGTGTTGGTGGTCGTTGCGTTTTCTGCATCGGAGCCAGCCGGGCGTACCCGTAAGCGATAAAAGTCCAGCTTGGCTTCCTGCGGGCTCAGCTTGAAACGAACCTCCTGGGGTTGACCATCGGCTAACGCAGTTGTTTCTAATTCCTCCAGGACTTCATCGTTACCGTTTAGTACTTCAGTAACAATTCGCTCACCTTCCCAGCCGTAAGATTTTACTTCGCCGTGAATCGTAATCGGCGATTGCTCAAAGTTTGTCTGACGCACGGACGTTAATTGCGCTCGAAGGTCATGGGCTGGATGATCTGTACCGGAAACCACAGGGTAAATAGGTATCGAGGGTGTCCAGTCTGCCAGCTCATTGGTGATGTCCGTGCCGTTACCGTCAGAAAACAACAGAATGCCCGCCAGGTTACGCTCGCGAAAACGATCCGTAATCTGCCGCAATGACGTTATCATGGCAGAACGATTACCCTGGAAAGCCAGTGTCGTGAAATCACTCGTGGCATCCAGTTGATTACCGAAGCTGTAATTGCGGACATTAAAATCCTGCTGCAATCGTACCTGCCAGGCACGATCCGACTGGAGCAACTCCTTGAGTTTTTCACCCCGGGATTGCTTCTGATCGTTGTCATGAACCTGCAGACTCTGGCTATCGTCAGCCAGGATGATGAACAGGTTGGCGCCTGGTCGAGGTCGAACACCACTAAACAAGGGTTCCAGGAGACAGAATAACAGGGCTGCGATAGACGTCAGCTTTAACATGCCAGCCAAGAACCGGAATCCACGACGATTTGTCGATTGGCGGTAATTCCAGATTACGAGAATGATCGAGATCGCGCCAAGTATCGCGACCACTGGTAACCAGTTCGGTGCTCCCCATACCAGGTTGTCCCAACTCATCGCTCGTTTCCTAACCGTTCAAAATAGCGTCGTACACGATTCTCGAACTTGTTGGGAACCGGATCGCGATCGATCGGTACCAACGTGTCCGGTGATTGCTGTCGTAATATCTCTTCCTGGAGCTGATCCTGCAGTTCGGCCAGCGGATTAAGGATCTTGTCGCGTACAAGATCCCAGTTCGGGTCCTTCGAGTGTCGCTTGTACTCTGCACGAACACTGCGTGCACGATCTCTAATGCGTGCAACATCCGCTTGCCACTTCGGATCCTCCAGCAATTCCTCCACGTTTCGCAACTGATCTGTCCATTCCCGGTAGTCACCACCGGTAATCGGTGCTTGATTGGCGCCGCCCTGGCGCCCACCAAGCAGGTTCTGTAAAGATTCCTGGGCAGCACGTCCCGGTTGTTGTCCCGGTTGTTGTCCCGGTTGTTGTCCCGGTTGTTGTCCCGGTTGTTGTCCCGGTTGTTGTCCCGGTTGTTGTCCCGGTTGTTGTCCCGGTTGTTGTCCCGGTTGTTGTC
>Ga0163108_10000902_pt1 | contig 21787 bp, 12 predicted proteins | sample Fk1155metaG_FD_109644 | JGI IMG/M metagenome (GOLD analysis project Ga0163108, IMG submission 109644) | Marine microbial communities from the Central Pacific Ocean - Fk160115 155m metaG | ecosystem: Environmental > Aquatic > Marine > Oceanic > Photic zone | place: The Central Pacific Ocean...
AAAGAGCGCCGCCGAATAGAGAGCGATCGGCAGCGGGCCATCGAGCTCATCGTTGAGAAAAACATCGTGCACCAGCAGCTTCCCTCCCGGGGGCAGGGACGCCGCCAGGCGAGTCACCAGCCCGCGGCATTCTCGAACATCCCAATCGTGCAGAACATTCGACAGGAGAATAGCATCAACCCCCGGAGGAACCTCGTCGACGAACATGTCCGCGCTGACGCATTCCAGCCGGTCACCGAGGCCGTATTCGCCGGCAAGTTCGAGCGCCACCTTGACAACCTCCGGGCGTTCCCAGGCGATGGCCCGCAAGCCGGGATTGGCCTGCAACAGCGCGGCGCTGTAGATCCCGCTGCCGGCGGCGACATCAAGCAGGAGCTCGCTGCCTTCGAGCGGAGCCGCTCGCGCCAGCAGAGGCGCCACGTTGGCCGCCCGGCCGGCCAGCGCCATGGTCAGGAAACGCGCCGCCTCCTCATCTTCCATGGCCGATTTGATCCCATCGCGGTAAATATACGCGGCCCCGTCCTCATCGGCATCGCCTCCGCGGGGACGATCACTTCGGAGGCTCTCCACCATCGCGAGAACGGAGGGGTTGTCGGCCGCCAGCCGGACATAGTCTCCGACATAGAAATCCCGCCCATCGATGAGATGCTCCCGGGCCAGGGAGGTGAGCTCGAGCTGTCCGCCTGGGCCGGCGGCGAGGAGCCCCATCGCCTTCAACGCTGTGCTCAGAACGACGAAGGGCCGCTCCCCCAGGCTGAGCATGTCCCGAAGCCGGTCGGCGGCGACCGGGCCGCCCTCGAGCCTGGTGAAAACATCGAAATGGGCGACGGCCGCGGTGAGCAGTTCGGTGGAGTGGCCCCCCCGAAAGGCCTCGAAGATCGAGGTCGGGTCACCCGAGGGAGGCACGAGCGCGTTGCGGGGAGGCTCGTCTGCTTGAATCTCCTCGTTGCTCATTCCAATACCCGCCTGCGGCCTCCGTCGCGAATCAGCGCCTCGAGCCCGGAAGAACCAGCTCGAAATCATCCCTGCTGCGCGTGAGGTTGATGATCTGCGGCTCGGAACTCGCCCCACCCCCCCGAACGATGGCCAGCAGCCTGTAGCGGCCAGGGGCGATGCCTTCGATACGAAAGCCTCCCTCGCCGTCGGAAGTGTCGGCCTTGCGAACAAACCCGTTTTCAGCGGTGGCGCCGCGAATAAAGACTACGATTCCCCGGCGCGCCTCTCCGGCCTCGTCAAGGACCCTTCCGGAGATGCGCATCCCCGGCGAAAGGGTAAACTGCATCTCCGCGGCGTCTCCAAGCGCGACCTCGACACGGCCCTCAAACTGGACATAGTCCGGATGGCTCACGAGAACTCGCTGGGGCCCCGAGGGCACCGTATCGATGAGAAAGCTGCCGTCTGCTGCCGTCTTCTCCGCGCCGCCGAGATTCGTGTTGCTGTAGTAATCGAACATCGCACGGGTGTCTTCCTCACGTTCCTTCGCTTCATCGACCGCATCGACCTCGGGCTCCTCCCCTACCTTCGGAACGCCTTTTTGCTTCGCCGGCGTCTCCACAGCCAGACGCCGCGTGTCGGGAACCAGCTTGACGTAGGCCCCGCGCAGGGGTGTGCCGGTAGCCTGGTCGGTAACCACTCCCCCAAGCCGGCCGGCGCGAACCAGGAAGAAGTCCTGCTCGAGGCGTTCGCCCTGAACGATATCGAGCTCGGTGGCGAAAGAAACATAACCCGCGGCCTGGAGCTTGACCTCGTACCTTCCCGGCTCGAGATCTTCTCGCTTGAAGCGCCCGTCGGGATCGCTGATCTCACGTGAGCCTCCCCAGGGGAACCTGTTGGAGGAGCCCTGGTGCTGAAGCGTGAGCCGGAAATTCGTCAGCGGCGCGCCGGTGGCCTGGTCAGTAACCCGGCCGAGAAGCGCGGCGGACAGCACGAGCACGATGCGGACACCGTCATCTCCAGGACTCACTCCCTCGAGCTCCTCCCGGCGATAGCCCCCCTTCTCAGCGACAACCGAATAGGCTCCCTCGGGAAGGCCATCGATACTGAAGGTACCATCGTCTTCGGTGACCGTCGATTTGTAGGATCCCCCGAAGTATCTCTGCGCGCGGCGAAAACCTTCAGACTGGTTCTCCATCTTCAGCAATCGAACCTTGGCGCCAGCGAGCACGGTGCCGGCCGCATCGAGAACCGTTCCTGAAATACTCCCGCCGGGGTCGAGGTCGAAGTTGATCGCCTTGCTGTCGCCGCCCTCGATCGCCACCTCCTCCTCTGAGGACTCCTTGAAACCCGCGACCTCGGCGCTGATCGTGTATTGGCCGATACCGACGTTGCTGTAGGAATACTCTCCCCTGGCGTTGGTTCGGGCCTCCTCGCCGCCCTTGGGCAGCCCGAGCATATTGGTGAACATCTGCTCCTGGGTTGATCTCTCCCTCTCGCTGCGTCGCCGAAGACGCAGGGTCGCCCCGGCCACAGGCTGTCCACCGCTGGTGACCACTCCCTCGATCTCGCCGCCCTTCTCGAGCTGGATCTCGACCAGCTGGTCGGGATCGAACTCGGGAGAATAGGAGAAGGTCTCCGAGTAGCCGCGCGCGTAGGAAACGTGGTCGGCAATCATTCGATACTCGCTGTCTTCCGAAGAGGAAAAATCGCTGAAGCTGAAGCGCCCGTTGCGATCACTGACCGTGACAGCCTTGAAGATCATGCTGGTGTCGAAGAATCCCAGGCTCTCGAATTCCTGGGGGAAAGGATAGCTGAGCCTGACAAGAGCAGCCGGAGCGGGGTTGCCCTCCGGGTCGTAGACGACACCCGTGATCGCGGGAGCAGGGGAAAGCTCGATCTTAACCAGGTCGGGAAGGTCATCGAAAAGAAGCTCGACCCGTCGACCGCCGTAGCCCTTCATCCTGGCGGTGACGCTGAAATCCAGATCCGCGCGTTCCTCGGGATCATCCTCTTCCGTGTCTTCATCTTCATCTCCTCGCGGTCGTCCGCGGGGACGGCCGCCAAAGGGACCGCCGTTTCCGCCTCCAAATGGACCGAAGCCTTCTCCATCAGGATCACGCTGAATGACACCCTCGAGGACAAAATAACCATCTTCGTCGGAAACGGTTCTCACTCCGCGGGCCTCCACCCTGGCTCCCGCCAGGGGCTTGTCCTTGCCAGCGATCAGCACCCGGCCCTTGACCGTGAGTCCCGTAGCGAGAACCAGCTCGACAGGCTCCTCGGCGCCGGCCATGATGTTTTTCTTGCTGGCGGGCGCAAATCCCCGCTTGGTGACATTCAGCTTGTAGCGCTTGCGGCGCAGCCCGGTAACGGAGAAGGTGCCGTCAGCTCCGGTGTCCACCTGCAGGCGCCCGGTGGCGAAGTCATTCATCATCGAGCCCATGGTCAGGAAGTTGCTGCTCTCGGGCGAGGCGATGATGGTCGCCCCCGCGAGCGGAACGCCCGCCTCGGAACGCACGATACCCGAGATCTTCTTCCCGCGATTGACCCTGACCAGGCCGATCGAAACATTCTGCTCCCAGTCGACCGTCGCCTCCTTGACCGTTGGCAGGAGGCCGGGTTGCTGGATGCTCAGGCGGTACTTCCCGGCGCCCAGTTGACGATAGATAAAGCTGCCATCGGGACTCGAGAGGGTCTTCTCGGGCAAATAGCCCATGTAATGATTGAAGGTGTTGGCGAGGTCGCTGAAGCCGGCCGCCATCGGAGGAAGACTGATGCGCTCCTCGACAGGCTCGAGGTCGATGACCACTCCCCCGACCGGGAGGTCATCATCATCGACCAGGAAGCCGCGCAGGGTGGCCGGTCCGCCGAGAACCACTACCGCTCCATCGGTCCCGCTCTGAACCATCTCGAGACGGCTCTCGACACCCTCGATCTTGCTGGCAGCCAGGTCGTAGAGACCCGGCGGCAGGGAATCGAGCGAAAAGCCTCCATCCTCTGCCGTGACCGCGGAGAAGGGACCCTTCAGAAACTCTCCGTTGACCATGCGAAGCACGCGGCCAACAATCTTGCCGACCCCGGGAAGACCGGGCGGTCTGTACTCCGCGACAACGGTAGCCCCGGGAATACCCAGGCCCGAGGTCGAGACGACCCGGCCGCTGATCCTGCTGCCGCGCTCCAGCTGGATAGTAACCTCGGCTGTTCGCTCAGGGTCAATGCTGACCACGTCCCCGTACTTGAAGATCCAGCCATCGGCTATCGTCAGGAGGAAGTAGCCTCCAGGGGCGCCCTCGAGCAACTCGAACCGGCCGGTGTCATCGGTCGTAACCTCCGTCCCCATTGTCCTGAACCGCTCGAGCTCGTTCCTCACCGCCTCGAGCAGAGCCGGTATGTCCGGCATCTGTCCCCCCTGGGGAACGATGCGTTCTACCCGGTTCATGAGAACCTCGAGCTCGCCAGTTGAATAGAGCCGCACATTGGCTCCGGCTATACCTTGCCCCTCGCCAACCACTCTCCCGACCAGGAGCGGCTCGGTAGCTTCCTCTTCCTCCCCGGCCGTCTCTTCTTCGCCGGGCTTTTCTGCAATCTCGGACCCGGGCTTTTCACCGGCTCCCGGCTCTGCGGTCTCAACCGCGAGCTCGACTCCAGAACCCTGCTGGTCAACGCCCCCCGTGACGTAATCACCACTGCCGGAATCTCTCAGGAAAAAGAATGTGATGATCCCAACGATCGCGATCGCGAGAACCATACCTGTCAGTATTTTGCGTTTCATATTTTTCCAAGTCCAAGCCGGGACAGACTTCCCCGGAGAATCATCATGGCGCCTGAACGATACACAGCGGACGCCGCCTTCAAATCTCCCGTATTGTATGCACCAGGAGCCCGAGACCACAGATTCCAACGCCTCTTTCGACAAAAAACGACAGGTCCGAATACATCGCCTGGAGGCTGCCCAGGCTCACAGAAGAGCCTCCAGCTCGGCGATCAGGAGCGGAAGAGTCTCACCCGCCTGACCCTCGATCTGGAGATCGAAAACACCCTGGCCGGCGGTTTTCTCGAGGTTGATCTCAACGCAGAACCCTCCTCGCGCCTTCACCTGCGAGGCCAGCGTGTTGGCGGGATAGACCATGCCGCTGGTTCCTATGCTGAAGAAGACCGCGCTCGAGGCGCAGGCCTCCGGAATTTCCCTCTCCAGGTAGAAGGGCAGCTCGCCAAACCAGACGATATGCGGCCGCATCGAACCGGAGCAGCTCTCACAACGGTCATCCAGGGAGATATCCGTGCGCCACTCAACCGCCACGCCGCAGTCGACGCACCTGGCCTTGTAGAGCTCACCATGCATATGAAGGAGACGGCGGGAGCCGGCCCGGTCATGCAGGTCATCGACATTCTGGGTAATCAGCGTAAAACGATCGCCAAGAAGCTCCTCGAGGCGGACCAACGCCCGGTGTCCGGCGTTGGGCTGAACGGTTCCCAGGTGGGCTCGGCGCATATTGTAAAAATCCTGCACCAGGGATGGATTCGCCGCGTAGGCCTCGGGTGTCGCCACATCCTCGATCTCATACTGGTCCCAGAGACCGCCGCTGTCGCGAAAGGTGGAGATGCCGCTCTCGGCGCTGATCCCGGCGCCGGTCAGGACGGTGAGCCGACCACTGTCGCCGAGAGCCTCGAATACCTTCTCCGCTTCGTTCTTCATTCGGGAAGTCTGTGGTCTCCCAGGCTCCGGATCAAGACCGACATCTGAAAGATCTCAATTTTCCACCGAGGGATCTTCTCCCGCCAACGGACCGTAGAGCTCCGGGCGGCGGTCCGCCATGCGATCGATCCAGTGCTTGCCCGGAACCCTGTCGATCCGCTTGCGGCGGGCCTGGATGGGATCGATGGTAGCCGTCAGGACCATCTCGGACTCTCCATCGGCCTCGGCAAGATTCCTTCCGTGTACATCACAGATGCGCGACAACCCGATGAAGCGAAAGCCCCGTTCCTCTCCCACCCTGTCGGCCGAGAGGTAATACATGGCGTTTTCCAGCGCGCGGGTATTGATCGCGTAGCTGGCGAATTCTTCGGCGCCGGGAGGCCAGTTGGTCGGCAGCACCACGAGGTCGGCTCCAGCGAGGGCGAGCAGGCGGGCGCTCTCCGGAAAAGCGCCGTCGTAGCAGATATTCATTCCAAGGCGACACAGCGGCGTCTCGTGCACGGTGGTGAGGTCATCTCCACGGTCAACGAAATGATCGATACCCAGATGCGGCAGGTGGGCCTTTCGATAGCTGCCGAGCAGGCCATCCGGCCCGACAAGGGCAAGGGAATTGTAGAGGCTCTCCCCCTCGCTCTCGAGAAAACCGAAGACCGTAAGAATATCCAGCTCCCGGCAGAGCTCCGTCATGGACTCTACAGCGGGACCTCTAACCGGCTCGGCAACCGCGGATCCCTCTTCGCGCGACTCGAAACAATAGCCGGTCAAGGAACACTCTGGAAAAACGACCAGGGCAGCTCCCTCTGCGACCGCGAGCCGGGCGAAAGAATCCATGCGCTCGAGATTGGCAGCCTTTTCTCCCAGGCGCACGTCCATCTGGACCGCGGAAACTCGAAATTCTTCCATCATGAAGAGCTCGCTTTCTGTCGTTTCACTCGCAGATAAATGCTCAGGAGGGGCTGAGAACGCCTCATCTCCCGCTGACGCCCGGAATTCTGCACGATTGGACACTCCGTTGACAAGCAAGCTTCCCGCATGAAAAAGGGTAAGTTCCGAAGATCATGTATATCAGGCTTTCAGGAAGGAGAATGTACTTGTCGCAAAGCCCGGTGACTGTTAGTCTCGTGGCCTTATTCGCAGCCGCACAGGATAGTAGCAATGGCACATCGCAAGCGTAACGGAAAACTCAGCTGGCGCAGCAAACGAGCCAACCACGGCTCTCTGCCCGCCCGTGGAAAAGAAAAGCGATGGGGTAAGAAGTCCAAGAGTAGAAAGTAAGCGCTCTCGCGCTTACCGACCGCTCAAGCCGGGACGCCTTCTCCAGACCTCGCCCCCCTTCGTACGCCCGCGGTTCAGTTCCGTCCCCTGTTTTTCCCACCCCGGTTCCGCCGGGCACCCGTCCCCCGGGCCTCCGCCGAGCGAGCCCTGTAGTTGACCTCCCGGGAAAACACCCTCTTCAGCCAGAGCGGAATAACCCGCAGCTTCCAATCCGGGCCCAGGTACTTGTCGTTGAGACCGTCCCTGGAGGCAAAGGCCGTCCAGCCCTTCCCGGTAAACCCGTACTCCCCCTCGGGATCGCTGTACTGCCTGGGATGCCAGGCCAGGCAGCCCACCGGTTTCGCTATGTTGTGAACCATGCACTTTCCCTTCTCCAGGAGAGGGCAATCAAAAGACTGTCTCTCGCCGTTATCGGAAAGACCCTTGAGGGACTCCTCGAGACGGTCGAGAACTGCTGGTAATCCTCTGCGAAGCTCGGGGTTTTCGCGAAACGCGATAGCGATGGAGCGCGCCTCGAGCGGAGAGATACGCATCTGGTTGTATTTGCGGGTACAGCAGAGATGCGAGTCCTTGCCAGCCTGGTAGGAGGTCTCTTTGCTGAGCTTTTCCAATTCCCTGTAAAGAGGCGCTCGAATCTGGTCGAGTTCCTTCATAGAGGCTTCGTCTACATAACGATTGGCGGAGCTTCGAGTGGGTCTTTTCCGGGGCATATTCGGTCGCCTGGAAGTTGGGTAAAGAAGGATCCGCTTCTGGAAACGAGGAATCCGCCGGAGGCGGGATACCAGCCGCGCACAGTCTATACTTCCGCGGGAAAATTGGAAAAGGGGTAATCATCAAATGACCCGGAGCTTAAGCAAATTGCTCGAAAACCACTATGCCCTGGTCGTCAGTTCGCTGATCTCCAGCATCATCATCAGCCTCGCCCTCCTCGCGGGTATTTCCGCCGGCAGGGACACCCGGCCCGCCTGGGCGCTGGACTCGAACCGTACAGTCAAGACTGCCCCGGAGGCTCCGGCCGAAGGGACGCAGGCGGTTGAGCTCTTAGACGAGCCCGAGGCTCTCCCGGAAGCTATCGCAACGGAACCGCCGGCGGCCGTGACAATCGAAACTCCAGCTCCCGAGTTCCCGTCTGAAATGACAACCGCTCCCGCAGTGGAAACAGGCCTGCCTGGGTCTCCCGCTCAAAATCCCAATGAAGCAACTGAGACGGCGGTCAAGCCGAGGGACGCGAAGCCCAGGGTCAAAGAGGCGGTCCCTGAAGAGTCGACCCCTTCAGAGCCGGCCCCTTCAGAGCCGGCCAGACGGGCTGTCAGGACGCTGGGTCCCCGGTCGGCTGTCCCCATTCGACAGGGGCGAATTCTCCGTCCCAGGAGATAGGAAAGACCATCAGTTCCTTCCACCTGACCGCCGCCAGGCCGATGAAGCGGAGCTTGCCGGCAAGGTCGTACTGGTAGGTGGGATGCTTCAGATTGCCCACCTTCTCAAGGCGTTGATCGGAAGGCTGCAGCTCCCGATGATCGGCGAAAGAATGGTCAAAACCATCGAGGTAGGGCCGGAAGTCGGCGACGTTTCCCTCGGGCGTTTCGTAGATGTAGAGTTCCATCAGATAAACAGGCTCCGTTCAAGTGGCCCTGAGTATAGTCGGCTCCCGCGAAAAAGAGAAGAACCTGCCGAAGCTCAACGCCGGGCGGAGCGGGCCTTGCCGGAGCCTCCCGGCGGCGTTAAGCTCTCACTGGCATCACAGCCCTGAGCGACAATTCGAGGAGCCGATGGCTGCAAGACAGAAGAGCAAAGACCTGAGAGCCGGCCCGGGTGTCCTGCCCGAGGCGCTCGAACGCGCCTGGCTGACCCGCCTGGCCTGGCATTACGACCAGGTGAACTACCAGTACCTCGGCTGCGCCCTGAAACGCCCCGTCTTCCGCATCGGCGACTCTAAAAAAAAGCTCGGTAGCTGGGATGGCAACCGGCGGACACTGATGATCAGCCGCGGCCACATTCTCGATCACGAATGGGAAGCCGTCCTTGAGACCCTGCGCCATGAGATGGCGCACCAGTACGTGCAGGAGCACCTCAGGCTCGGCGCCGCTGCTCCCCACGGAAAGGAGTTCCAGGATGCCTGCGGCCTGCTGCGCTGCGACCCCGCCGCAAAAGCCGGTACCGCCTCGATGGGAAAGCTGGAAGACTCCGCCGCCGACAAAGACCGCAGGCTCGGACGCATCAAGGAGCTCCTCGCCCTCGCCGGCAGCCCCAACGAGCACGAGGCCGCCACCGCCATGCGCCTGGCGCAGAAATATCTGCTGAAGTACAACCTCGAATTCGAGGATCTCGCAGGCGAACGCGACTATGGCTTCCGCTACCTTGGCGATTGCGCCGCCCGGGTGCAGGAGTACCAGTACGTCCTGTCGAATATCCTGCAGGAATACTTCTTCGTGCTGGCCATCTGGACCTACTCCTACGACCCGGACCGCGACAAGCCCGGCAAGCGCCTGCAGATCTGCGGCACGAAGCAGAACCTCGAGATCGCCTCCTACGTCTACGCTTACGTGACTGGAGCCTCAGAGCCCCTCTGGGCAGCCCACAAGGCCTCCACTGCAACGAAAAAGAAGCTTCGCGGCACTCGGCTCCAGTACCTTGCCGGTCTGCTCCAGGGCCTCAAGCAGAAGCTCGAACGCCAGAAGAACACCCTCGAACAGGAGCAGGGCCTGGTCTGGGTCGGCGACACCCGGCTCACCGAGTACTATCGCCATCTGAATCCGCGCATCCGGAGCGTCTCGGGCTCCGGCGTAGCGCGCAGCAGCGGCTATGCCGATGGCGTGCGGGATGGCCGCAAGCTCAACATCCGCCGCGGTGTCGGCGGCAGCGCCCGCAAAGGCGGCGGCCTGATCGAGGGGCCCGGTAAAGGATCCTAGGCTTCTTCAGCCCCCCCCGGATCATCTTCGGACGCAGCGGTTTCTTCCGCCGTTGGACCATCTTCGGCCCCGGCCGGATCATCAGCTTCCCGTTTCCCCGCCTCTGGCTCAGCTTCTGGAGTCGGACGAGTCACGATCGCCAACAGAACCAGGAGCGCAACGGCACCGACTCCGTACCAGCCGGATCCAAAGTAGAACTGGGTCTTGCTCCAGATCGCGAAACCTGCGCCAATCGATGCCGCCATGAAAGCAACTCCCATGGCGATATTCATCGCCGTGCGTTTGCCGCCCTGCAACATATTGTCGCCGAGCACCTTCCTGTTGTTCATCAGCAGGATAAAGGTGATATAGGCCAGCGGCAGCAGGCAAAGCCCGAAAACGCTGGTTGGAATGGCCAGCGCCAGCCTCGACTCGGAATCGCCCCAGAGAAACAGGAAACCCAGCGCGCCGGTGATTCCCGGCAGGAAGCTCCCGACCCGGTAAGCCGTTCCGCTCATGGGCAGGTTGAACATCTCGCAGATCGTGAAACCGTTGATGAGCATGAGAATGATGATCGTCGAGATCGCCATGCCCAGGACCCCTATGCCGAAGATGAGCTGAGAGGAACCCGAACCCTCCCCCGTCAGCTTGTCGAGAGAACCGGCAAGCTGCCACGCATCACGCTTCACCAGCATCGAGGCGATTTTCTTTTCCGCCACGGAGACCTCCACCTCCGCCCCAAGGGCCTTGATCCGGGCATCGATTTCCTTCTGGTATCCTCCCGCCAACTTAGCGGACTGCTCGGTCCTCTCCGCCTCTCCCACCAGGCCCTTGTCGTACTCACCATGGAATTGGGCCGCCGAAGCGATCACCACGCAACTGGTGGCCAGCACGAAGGGAATGAAGAGCCCGGTGGCAAGGTCAAAGCTCGCCAGGCCGCGGAAATCCTTGCTCCAGCGGCGCTTGAGCATCGAGTAGGGCAGCAGGAAGGTCATATTAATACCGACCGCCGTTCCCGCGGCTGTAATCATGATGTCCCTCTGAAGGGTAAGGATCCTGTCGCGCCAGAACTCCTGCTGTTCTGCGGCAACCGCCTCCAGCGCAACCCTGAACTTTTCAGCCGGTTCGGTAAACAGGCTGAAGTCAGGAATAAAGCCCGCCAGGATCTCTCCCAGTGTCAGCCCCGTTCCGCTGAAGCCCATCGAGACCACCACCGCGAAGAAGGAGAGCACGATCACCGCCACCATGCTCTTGAGCAGGATGTCGAAGAACTTCCCTCCCTTGCCCCCTGCGTCATACAGCCAGAGAATTCCACCCGCGACCGCGAACAGCAGCAAAGCGGCGATGTATTTTCCTGAATCTCCCCCAAAAACATCGGGGAGCAGGTTCTGCTCGAGCGCGGCGCTGCCGAGCCCGAACTGCGGCATCGCCCAGACCATATTGGCCAGCAAGGTAGCGATCGCCCAGCTCCACCCCAGCACCGGGCTGACGTGACGGTTGATGCTTTGAAACGGTTTCTCTCCGGTCGAAAGCGTGACGTAGGCGATGGCGCTGAGCATGATAACCCCGAGGACCATCATCAGCGGCTGCAGCCAGAGCATCTCGGTGCCGCCGATAACCCCGATGTAGAGACTGGCGGTGAGTGACCCTCCGCCGAGGGTGATGGCGCCCTGCAGCCAGCCGGGGCCGGAAAGCTTCGCATAGGTCTTCAGCGTCGCGCCGGTTCCCTTTTCTCTAGCCGCGACAATCGCCTGGCGGTCTGCCTCTACCTTGGTCTCTAATTCGCTCATTGCCCGTTTACCTCGCCTGGATGGATTAAACTCAGATCGCGCCCATCAAAATAGGTAACCTGCATCGGACTGTCAAGGATCCTGAGGCAACCGGTGCAGTAGACCGCGACCCGCCCCTGGGCTACATTGGTAGGCTGAGTCGAGCGTATTCCTGACCGGCCAGATGATTTCTGAACTCATGCGAACAGCAAACGGCGCGATCTTCCTATTCACATTGATCCTCGCGCGGGGAATTCCCGCCGAAGGAGAGGAGAAGGGCTTCACCTTCGCCGAGCCAGGATCCTTCCGGATCGAGAAGATCGGGGGAGATTCGCTGGCAACCAACATCTACTCGCTTGCGCTCGATGCGCGCGGCAGGATCCACGTCAGCGGCCCGGGCTACATCCGCCGACTCGAAGACACCGATTCCGATGGCATCCTCGACCGGGCGGTTAACTTCTACAAGGGCCCGGCGCGCGGCTGCCAGGGAATGGTCTTCCACGGCACCTCCCTCTACACCACCGGCGGCCGCGGGCTCGAACGCTATGATGACGCCGATGGGGACGGAATCGCCGACGGCCCCCCGAAGCTGCTCCTGCCTCTTTCCACCGGCGGTGAGCACGGCTCCCACGCCCTCAGGGTAGGCTCTGACGGCCGCCTCTACTTCCTCGGCGGCAATTACTGCGGGCTCCCCCACTCCCGCGTGAAGGGCTTCTCGCCGGTGAAACACTATTACGCCGGCATCTTCTGCCGCATGGACCTCGAGGCGAACTCGATCGAGGTCTGGAGCGAGGGAATGCGCAACGCCTACGATTTCGACTTCTCCCCCACCGGCGCCGTCTTCGGCTGGGACTCCGATGGTGAACGCGACGAGGGCATGAGCTGGTACCGCTCCTGCAGAATCTACCACTTCACTCCCGGCGCCGACTGCGGCTGGCGCTCGATCGGCTCCGGCAAGGTGCCGACCTACGCCCTCGACAGCGTCCGGCCGACCGCCGAGGTTCACCGCGGCTCGCCGACCGGAGTAGAGGTCTACGATCACGAGCTCTTCGATACGTCTTACCGCGGCGGCATCTTCGCCCTCGACTGGACCCTGGGGCGGATCTATCTCTTCAGACCCGGGGCCGCCGGGGCGAGCTACCGGGCCGAACCCGAGACCTTCCTGCGCACCAACGGACGGGTCTCCTTCGCGCCCAGCGACATCGAGACCGCTCCCGACGGCTCCCTGCTGGTCTCATCCGGCGGACGGGGAGTGGCCGGCTCCATCTACAGGATCAGCCTGCGAAAGAAACCCGGCCCGAAAAAGAAGCCCCCGCTCACTAACCTGCTACCAGGGCCGAGGACCACTGCCCTGCTGAAGGTCCTGGATGCCCCGGAACCCTTGAGCGCCTGGTCGCGAACCGCCTGGCAGAAAGAGGCCCGCAAGCTCAGCTCCACACCCTTCCTGGAATTCCTCGGCTGCCTCGCCCCGGGTGCAGCAGAGTGCGGCTCTCCCAGGCGCTGCCTGCGCGCCCTAGAGGTCTGCATCGAGCTCTTTGATGGGGCGGCCCCGCTCGCCTCCAGCCTGGCGGCGAGCTGCCATCACGCGAGCGTCCGCGCCCAGGCGGCCCGCTGGCTCGGAGTCCATGGAAAACCAGCCGGGCTGGAGCCCCTGCTGAAAGACGCCTCGGCCCTGGTCCAGCGCAACGCGGTCGAGAGCGCCGCGCGCTTCTGGGAGACCCCCGGCTCGGCCTCCCTCGTAAAGGCCGTATTCCAACTCTCCAACAGCGGTGACCGCCGACTGCGGCAGGCCGTCATCGCCTCGCTCTCGCATCTCGAACCCGCCCGTCTGCCGGCGGCGAAAACGGCCGGTGAGAAAATCGTCCGCGGCTGGGTGCTGGCACGGGCCGCGGCGCGGGGAGAGCTGCCCGGGGAAAGCGTCAAGCTCGGCCTCGAGCTTCTTGGCGAAAAAACCACGGGAACAGAAGACCGCCTCGATGTCCTGCGCCTCATCAACACCGCCTTCGACCGCCTCGAGGCGGGCGAAGATCCGCGCTACGCGACCTTCGACACCCAATGGGACCGCGTAGACCTCTCAGGTTACAGGGAGACCGTAGAGCGGACCCTGGACGCTATCGAACCCCTGGCCGGAACCAGCGACCGCCGCCTCGCCATCGAGGCTCGCCGCCTGGCCGGCAAGCTGGGCTCCAGCTCTCCCGGGCTCGCGGCGCGCATGGCCGCCGACACCGCGGCCAGCTCCCCCGCCGCGAACGACATGTTCCTGCTCTGGTGCCTGGCAAGGATGAGGGGGGAGTGGTCCGCTGAAACGATACGCAAGGTCGCTGGCATCGGCCTCGACCTGCCCGCCAAGATCCGCGCACAAGGAGTCGGCCGGGACAACAAGTGGAATACCTACGCGCGAGCGATCTGGGAGCGTTTACTGCGCCGTCACCGGGAGCTTGGAGCGGCCATCGTGGCCGATCCCCGCTTTGGCGACCCCGAGCATCTCGGCATGATCGCCGGGGGCGCAAAGGAAACGCGCGTCAGGGCCGCCGCCATCCTGCTGAAAAAACCCCTTCCGAAAGACGCCCCCTCCATCGGCAAGATCCTCGACTATCTCAACACCCAATCGAACAAAAAGGACCAAGACACGGTCCAGGACCTTCTCAGAAAGCTCGCCGGGCGGAGAGATCTGCACGGCCGGGCCCTTGATGGTCTCTCCCGCGCTCCCGCGCCCAAGGACCGCGGGCTCTTCCTCGCCGCGCTCCGCGGCGACGACCTGCTGCTCGTATCGACAGCCCTGAAGGGCCTCGATCGGCTGGAAAAACCCGCCGAACCGTCAGCCGAGGCGTTTGAGCTGGTGCGCTGGATCCATCTCGCCGACTCCGACCCGGGCCACCTGGGTCTACGCGACAAGCTGGCTCAGCGGCTCGAAAAACTCACGGACTCAGACTGCGGCTACCGCGCCGGCATGAAAAAGAGCCAGGGAGCGGCCCTCGACTGCTGGCGGGAGTGGATCGAAAAAGCCCTCCCGGAGCGAAAAGATGAGCTCGATGAGCTCCTCGCGGGCCAGCTCGCCGGAGATAAGCTCGTTCAAGAGCTCCTCTCCACCGTCCCCTGGAAATCCGGCGACGCCGGACGCGGCAGGAAGGTCTTCGAAGCCCGCTCCTGCGGCAGCTGCCACCATCTCGATGGCGGAGGACAGCGAGTGGGTCCCGACCTGCGCGGAGCCGCGCGGCGGCTGGGGAGAAAAGCCCTCCTCACCGAGATCATCCTGCCCGACAAGCTGGTGGCGAAACGCTACTACCTGACGGAATATATCCTGAAAAAAGGCGAGGTGGTCCAGGGTCGCCAGGTCTACTCCGCCCGTAACGCCCTGATGACCATTACCCGGCAAGGACGCTACCGACGACTGGATCCTTCGGCGATTATCGAGTCGAGAACGCGGGCGCTATCGCTGATGCCCGCGGGACTCCTCTCCGGGCTGGAGCCTCTATCCATCGCCGATCTCGTCGCCTACCTGGAGAAATTCTGAGCGAACAAAATGGACAGCGACAAGAAGATCCAACGCAACATCCTGCTCTTCACGTGCATCGGGCACGCGATGACGCATGTCTACATCCACCTCTTCACGGCCATCCAGCCTGAGATCAGGAGCTCCTTCGATGGCCTGGGCGCCGAGGAGCTGACCTCGCTGGCCTCGATCAGCCTGGTGCTCTTCGGCGTCGGCGCCATACCCGCCGGCTGGCTGAGCGACCGCTATGGCGAGAAGCCTCTGCTGGTAGCCTTCTTCCTCCTGTCCGCCGGAGGCGGAGTGGTCACGGGATTCGCCAGCGACACCTGGCAGCTCGCCGCCGGCTTCGCCCTCATCGGGCTGGGCACCAGCATCTACCATCCCGTCGGCCTGGCGCTGATCTCCAAGGGAATCAGCAGACCGGCGAAGGCGATGGGCATCAACGGCCTCTTTGGCAGCCTTGGGACCGCCCTGAGCCCCCTGGCTGCCAGGCAGCTGAGCCAGTGGACGGGAGACTGGCGCTGGGCCTTCATTGGCCTCGCCGTCCCGATGGTCGTGCTGGCGTTCCTGCTGGGATATTCCAACATGGGAGGGAAAAGAACCATCGATGCGGCCGACGAGGAGAACCGCGCGCCGGGCGGAGGTCGATCGATCGTAGGCCTGCTGCTGACCGCGATGCTCTTTGGCGGCATCTACTACAGCCTGATCATCACCATGCTGCCGGACCGGCTCGCCGCCGGGGCCGGCAATTCCACGCTGCTGGGAGGCATCGTTGGAGAAGGCTATCTGCCGTTCATGGTCTTCTTCATCGGAGGCCTCGGACAGGTGGCCGCCGGCCACTGGATGGAGAACCGTGAGGGCCGCGGCCTCTACGTCATCATCCTCGCGGGCACCGTTCCGCTCATTTACCTGAGCGGAATGCTCGACGGTGTGCGGCTGCTGATCGGCGCCAGCGCGATGGCCTTCTTCATGTTCGCGGTACAGCCAGTGGAAAACACCCTGCTCGCCCGCTACACCGCTCCCGGTATGCGGGGGAGAATCTACGGCCTGAAGTTCATCCTCACCTTCGGCGCCGGCATGGGCTCCGGAACGGCTCTCAGCGGCTGGATCAGCGAAGGCAGCGGATTGAAGACGGTCTTCACCGTGGCCGCCTGTTTCGCCGCGGCGTCACTCCTGATGGCGGCCCTGGCGCGCGCGCTCAAGCCCCGGGGCAAGAATCCCGGCGGCGGTGAAGTGGATACGGCGGGCAAGAAAGAAACCTGAGCGGCCTCGCCCGGAAAGAAAGACTCGACAGGATCCCAATCGGGACGGAGGATGATGCCTGCCAGGCCGGCTGAAACAGGTTATGCCGGCCGAAGATTGTCTCCGGAAACGAAGGCTCGTTGATGCCATGCCGATGATCCAAGTCTCAAACTTTTCGAAAAAACGCCGCGGCGCCTGGGAGATCCGCCGCCGGGAAAAGATCCTCTTCCCCCCCGAGCGGGTCTGGAGCGCCCTGACCGAGCCCGGGGAGTTGACCGCCTGGTGGTGCGATGAGGCAACGCTGGACCTGCGCCCGGGAGGCATCTATTCCTTCAGCGGAAAGACCGTCTACCCGACGGGAGAAACGGAAGGTAATTTCGAGATCCTCGACATTGAAGATTTGTCCCGCCTGGAATACCGCTGGTTTATAGATGAGGTTGAAACCTCCGTGCTCTACGAGCTGGAATCGAACCTCGAGCAGACCGAGCTCATCGTCACCCAGAGCGCCGAGCGCTGTCCGGTCTGGGCCTCCAGCGACAGCCAGCCGAACTGGTGGTGGACCGCTCTGCCGACCCTGCGCACCTTCATCGAGGACGGCGCTCCCGAGCTCCGCCTCGACTACGCGAAGGCTGCCGCGAAATCTCCACAACGATTCGAGGCCTCGATTCCAACCTACGCCTGGCTGGTCTGGAGCAAGCTCTTTGACCCGGCCGAAGTCCAGCGTTGGTGGCCGCCGTGCCCGTTAGCGATGTCACCAGAGAATGGGGAGGAGCCGCCTGAGGGCTGCGGTCCGGCAAGCCGTGAGGTGATCAGCCTGGAGCCCCCTCAGCGGCTGGAGAACGACTGGCACTGGAAGGATGGCCCGGCGAGCCGCATAGAATGGGGCCTCACCGAAACCGAGGGAGAGGACACCATCGTCTCGATCACCGACCACAATCCGGCCGAAGAGGAAGCCGACAGGGTCCAGCGCGCGATCTACTGGGCAAGCACCCTGCTGAGTCTTCTGCAGGTAAGCCGCACCGGCTCCGCGCCGGAAGAATACCAGGAGCGCTGAATGGAGCCCCCCCTCTCTCCAGTACAGCTGGGCGCGTCACTCGATGATTTCTCCAGCCTGCACGTCCTCGTGCTTGGCGACCTCTTCCTCGATATCTACCTCGAAGGCGAGATGTTCGAGATCTCGAAAGAGGGCCCCATCCCTGTGGTGAGGCTCGATTCCCGTGTGGGAACACCGGGAGCCGCCGGCAACCTCGCCTGCTCCCTGAGAAACCTGGGAGCCTCGGTCTCCCTGGTCAGCCTTGTCGGCGAAGACACCGCTGGAGATGACCTCCTCAGCCAGATGGAAGAAAAAGGTATCGACACCGACGCGGTCATTCGCCAGCCCTCGAAGCCGACCCTGACCTATACCAAGATCCGCGCCCGGGTCGAGAGCGCCCCCTCACGGGAAATCCTGAGAATGGATGTGCTCCCCGACGCGCCCATCTGCAGCTCCATCGAGGACCGCGTGCTGGCCTCTATCGAAGAGAGAGCCGCCGGGCTCGACGGAATCATCGTGCTCGACCAGGTCGACCACCTGGTCACTAAACGCATCCTCGACCGGCTGACGGCGCTGGCTACCGAACACAACATCTTCCTGCAGGGAAGCTCTCGTGAGCGTCTGGCGGAATTTCAGAACTTTGACCTGGTCATCCCCAATGACCAGGAGGCGATGGGCGCCATCCAGAAAACATCCGGGGAGCTCTCCCACGTTGAACTGGCCGGGCAATTACGCCGGCTGGGGTCACACGACGAGGTGCTCCTCACCCTCGGCCCTGACGGCATGGCGGCACTCGGCCGAGGCCAGGCTGAAGCCGTCCTCCTTCCTACCCACGCCCGCGAGGTCCTCGATGTCACAGGCGCGGGAGATGCCGTCTCTTCCACCGTGCTGCTGGGAAGACTCTCGGGCTGGGATCTCCATTCAGCCGCGTGGGCCGCCAGCCGGTGCGCCTCCATCGCCATCGGCCGTGTAGGCACGCACCACGTAAGCCTGCAGGAGCTGCGCGAGGCCCTCGCCGAGGGCTGAAAGGCGACGGCGGCTTCCGACCGGACACAAGAAAAACCAAGACCCCGTCGGGACCTCGGCTTTTCTTTTTACCACCAGTCTCTTCACTTCCCCTCCGCCAGGGCGACCACTTGGTTGAGAAGGCCCTTTGGCGCACAGCTCCATACGAAGCAGGTCGGAGTTCAAACCTCCAACCTCGGGAAGCGCTGGTGTACCACCACTTAATACTCGAAGAAAGGCAGGCTCTCGAAACAGATCATACAAAGACCAGATCTTCTGGAGGCCTTACCTCGTTCTGCTCTCTCACCCTCGTGGTTGAACGGGATCCTACACAGACAGCGACGATGCGTCAAAGCCTTATTCCTATAACCCTGAAGTTAATCGCCGAAAAGGGGCCTCTATCCGCTAAAAGAACGAATCGGCCGCCTGGCTCCCCAGGACAAATCAAGACCGTCCCCCCTCTTACTTGAAGAGGTATTCCAGGTCATCCTTGGTCATGTCGCCAACCAGGCTGTCAGAACCGGTGACGATGGAGTCTGCCAGCTTGCGCTTTGACTCCTGGAGATCGGCGATTCTCTCCTCGATCGACTCGCCGGAAACAAACCTGTAGGCGAAGACCTTCTTGTCCTGCCCGATCCGGTGAGCCCTGTCGATCGCCTGGGCTTCTACCGCCGGATTCCACCAGGGGTCGAGGATAAAGACATAGTCGGCGGCCGTGAGGTTGAGACCTACACCGCCGGCTTTGAGGCTGATGAGAAAGAATTTCACATTCGGATCATTCTGGAAGTGATCGACCCGGCCTTCCCGGTTGGTGGTCTTGCCATCAAGGTACTCGTAGACTTTTCCCTGCTCATCAAGCTGCTTGCGCAAAAGCGCCAGCAGCGAGGTGAACTGCGAGAAGATAAGAACCTTGTGACCCTCGTCTTCTACCTCGTTCAGCATCGACAGGAGCACCTTGAACTTGCCCGAGTTGTGGTCGAGGTACTCGTCGCCGATCAGCGCGGGATGGCAGGCGGCCTGGCGCAAACGCAGGAGCGCCTCCAGGATGTGGAGCTTCGACCGCCCCATGCCCTGCTGCGCGACCTTGGAGAAAATGTTGGTTTTCGCCGCCCGCTTGATCTTGTTGTAGACCTTCTTCTGCTCGGGCTCCATCTCGCAGGTGATGGTCTCCTCGATTTTCTCCGGCAGGTCGGTGGCGACCTCCTCCTTCCTGCGCCGCAGGATAAAAGGCCGCAAGGTCTTCTGCAGTCTCTTGAGACTGATCGAGTCGGCATCGATACCGGAACCGAAACGCGATTTGAAAGATTCGGCGGAGCCGAGCATTCCCGGATTGAGAAAATTATACAGCGACCACAGCTCGCCAAGGTGGTTCTCCACCGGGGTACCACTGAGGATGATCCGCCTCTCAGCCTGCAATAAAAATGACGACTTGGCGCTCTGCGATTCGGGATTCTTGATCGCCTGGCCCTCGTCGAGAATCGCGTATAAGAAGTTCTCTTTTACCAGCTTGTCGATGTCGCGGCGCAAGGTTCCGTAGGTGGTGAGGATAATGTCGTACTCATCAAGCTTTTCGAGCAGCGCGGAACGCTTCGGACCGGTATAGGAGACCCCCTTGAGATGGGGCGTAAACTTCTTGATCTCACGCAGCCAATTGAAGATCAATGACTTGGGGCAGACCACTATGCTGGGTCCCTCGCGGCCCTCTTTCTTGAGCAGGTCGAGCAGAGCCAGGGCCTGGGCCGTCTTTCCCAGGCCCATATCGTCGGCCAGGCAACCTCCCCATCCCATCTGATCCAGGAAGCGCAGCCACCCCAGCCCAACCTTCTGGTAACCGCGCAGCTCGCCCTTGAAATCCTCGGAAGGTTCGCAGGGCTCGATGCCCTTGAAGCCGGCCAGGCGCTCACGCTCCGCCTTGAAGCCGTCATCCAGCTTATTCTTGATATTCTCCCTCAGCAGTGCGTCAACCACCGGGGACTGGTTCTTCTTGAAGATCAACTTATCGCCGCGCAGTTCTCCAAGCTCCAGCCAGGCGGCATTCTGCTCCAGCCACTCAAAGGGAAGCACTCCTACCTCTCCTCTTCCCAGCGGGATCCAGCGAGTGTCATCATGAATAGCGCCAAGCAGGGCGGGCAGGCCAACCTCCTGGTCATCAAAATGAACCGTGACGGAGAGCTCGATCCGGTCGGGTTTCGTGATGGTCTCCACCTCCATGTCCGTAGGCGGACGGAAGGGAACACCCTTGCCGGTGATGGCCCAGCCGCGCTCAAAGAGCTCGGGGGCGACATTCGGAAGGCGATCGGCGGTCAGGGTAAACTGATGGTTTTCCGGGTTGTAGAGGAAGCCTAATTCCATCAGGTGAATCGCCTGGGAACCCTCGATATCGAGATCTCGAACCACCACGTTCTTCGTTCTCGAAGAGAAGAAACACCGCCCCGGACGGGCGGCCCGAACGCTGTCAACCTCTCCGTAACGGAAGCTGACCTCGCCAACAATATCCTGCGAGCCGCTGTCGAGCTTAAGCTCGGGACGGGGACGAGCGTCCTGCACCAGGCCGATACCCAGGTTAGGAGGTGTCCTGAGCGGCGGAAGAGTCGTTGAGCGCTCGAAAACCTTGTAGAGCTTCGTCATGCTGCGCTTGCTGACTCTCTGGAAACGGCCGCGCCGAAGGGCTCGAAGCCAGGATGCGGCCCCCTTGAAATCGAGCTCGGTCAGCCTGCCTGATTTTCTGAGCAGGTAGCCGTTCTCACCATCGAGGACCACGAGAACATGAGACTCGAACTGCAGGGGGCGGCTGTCCCTGATAAAACGACCGGTGAGATGGTATTCACCGGAACGACTCCCGAACTCGAGCGACAGGTAGAATTCATAGGGATCCAGGGTCTCCTTCTGCATCGGCATGGCCTGGGTGCCAAGACCATGTTCTACATAAACCCGGCCGGTGTCCATCAACAGGGGCAACAACCGCCTCCAGGCATCCTCGCTTACGTAACAGGCCGTGCTGCGCAAGGAAGAGGCCTTGCCGTAGTGATTGTTCTGGGAGCCCTTGCGCCCCGAGCGGGATCCCTTCTTGGTCTTCTTGCTGGCCGCATTGGCGGCAAGCACGCGAGCCTTGGGCAGCCGGGTCACGATCGCCGCAATCTGGCGGTCAAGGGGATCCGTCAGCCGATTGGCGAGACCCCGGTCCGTCGCAACCGGAACCAGGTTGAGCTCCTCTGATGCCTCGTATTTTTCCGTAAAGTAGTTGTAGGAATATTTGACCGACCGGCGGCGGTGGTACATTTCAATATAGCCCTCGCCCGCAAGCGGCGCGAAGCCGCCAACGACATATACTATTCCCTCCTCGCCGGCGGGTACCTGGGGCAGATTGGACGTGGCCGCGGGCGCGGCGCCATTGCCGGCAACCTCCTGCCCGCCGGAAGCACCCCCGCCGTGACGGCCGCCCTTGCCGCC
>Ga0163108_10000903_pt1 | contig 21772 bp, 23 predicted proteins | sample Fk1155metaG_FD_109644 | JGI IMG/M metagenome (GOLD analysis project Ga0163108, IMG submission 109644) | Marine microbial communities from the Central Pacific Ocean - Fk160115 155m metaG | ecosystem: Environmental > Aquatic > Marine > Oceanic > Photic zone | place: The Central Pacific Ocean...
CCATGTAAACTTTTGGCAAATATGATTACGATTTTAGAAAATGATAAAGATATTTATTATTCAGCAATTCCCAGAGAAGAAGAAGGAATGGGAATTTGTGCTGGAGCCTATTTAGGCAATAAACTTCCTTGTATCATGATGCAAAATACAGGCATTGGTAATTCGGTAAACTCCATTGTTTCTCTCCTTCAATTATATCAAATGCCAGTAGTTTTTCTTATAAGTTATAGAGGTACACCCGGAGAACCTGTGGGAGCACAAGGTGGGATGGCAAGTGTAACTGAAGACATTCTTAATACACTAAGAATACCAATGCTTCATTGTAATGCTAAAGAGGATCTCGATAAGATTTCTACTTTTACAAATCATGCTAAGGTAATTGAAAGTCCTGTAGCTGTTTTGTGTAATTTTAATTTAATGAAAGACGATTAGAGATGAATAGATTTGAATTACTTAATCTTTTACAAAGTACAATCCAAGAAGAGCTTGTTATTTGTAATATTGGTCTTCCTTCTCAAGAATTATATAAAATTAATGACCGTCCTAATTATTTTTACATGTTAGGAAGTATGGGTTTAGCATCATCAATAGGTTTAGGTCTTTCCCTAGCGGTAAATAAAAATGTAATTAGTATTGATGGTGATGGTTCAGTTTTAATGAATATGAACACACTTGCAACTATTGGTAATAGGGCGCCCTCGAACTATACTCTTTTAATAGTAGATAATGGATCTTATGGGTCAACAGGAGACCAAAAAACATTTACGAATGAAGGTACATCTTTAAAAGATGTAGCTCTCGGAGCTGGTTGTAATAATGTGATTGAATGCTCAGGTGAAGAAACAAATGAGAATTTACAGAAAGCTTTAGCTGATACAAATAATTCGTATGTTATTATATCAAAAATAAAGTCAGGAAATGTGCCAATAAAACCAATACCTCTCAATGCTGTTACAATAAGAGATCGATTTAGAAAAGAAATAGGTTTAGTTACTTACCTTTAGTTTTTATAAGGCACTATGATTTATTCAGTTGGTTCAATTTTTCTTGATCATATTATTAAGATTAATTCTTTTCCAAAAAAACCAATTAAAGTTCTTGCCAAGGGAATTGAAAAGAGGCTTGGTGGATCAGCTGCAGTAGCCAGTTTTACTATAAAAAAACTTGGATTGGATTCATCTTTTATTGGTAGGTTAGGTGATGATGATGTTTCTAAGTATTTAAAAGGGGAGTTAAGTACTTTTAAAATTAAACATAAAGATATTATAACTGTTAAGGGCGTTAAATCATCTCAAAGTTATGCTTATGAAGATAATCAAGGCGAAAGACTTCTTGCAGCTTTTAACGAAAAAAAATTACTAAATAATAAAAAATTACCAAAAGTCTCATTTGTAAAAAATACAACTTTTTTGAGTGATTTAAGGTGGATTGAAGCAACGCTCTATATTGCTAAAAATTGTAAAAAAAAGAATTTAATCCAGGTTGTTGATTTAGATAATTATAAATTAAACGTTAAAGTAAAACAAATTATTGATCTGTCTTCACACCCCATTTTTTCAGAGACTGGGGCTTTTGAGTATACTAAAATTAAATCGATTATTGGTTCATTAAAAAAAATGTATTCCAAAAAAAATAAGTTTTATGCCATAACTGCTGGTGAAAAAGGTGTTTATTGGATTGAAAATGGTATTATTTTTAATTGCAAACCTCCAAAAATTAAAGTTGTTGAAACTAATTGTGCTGGAGATGTTTTTCATGGTGCGTTTGCAGCTTTTATTCATCAAAAAAATTCTGTGATGGATTCAATGAAATTAGCGACCGCTACTGCTTCATTAAAATGTACAAAAAGGGGAGGTATTTACTCCATACCTTCTTACATATCTGTTAAGAACTTTGAAAAAAAAATTAAATTAAGAAAAATATAATTTTATGAAAATATTAATCACAGAATTTATGGAAACTAAAAGTGTAGAAATGCTTAAAAAAAATTTTGATGTTACGGTAGATAAAAACCTATCTGTAAATCATAACGAATTAAAAAAAATAATTAGTAATTTTGATATTTTAATTGTTAGGAATAAAACACAGGTTAATAAAGAAATATTAGAAAATGCATCGAGCTTAAAATTTATTGGACGCTTAGGGGTTGGTTTAGATAATATTGATACTGAGTATTGTAGAAATAATAATATTCATGTTCAGCCAGCAACAGGTATGAATGCAGACTCTGTTGCAGAATATGTAATTAATAGTTCACTCTCTTTATTAAAAAAAGTTCCTTTAATGCATCAAGAAACCTCTCAGGGAAATTGGCCTAGGACTTCAATTTCTTCAAGAGAATTAAATGGCAAGATATTTGGCTTAATGGGTTTTGGTTTAATTGCTAAAAAAGTGAGTGCTTTAGCCAAAATATTTAATGCTCACATAATTGCCTATGACCCATTTATTGACTCAAGTATTGCAAGTGAATTTAATATTAAATTAGTTAATTTAAATGAGATATTTGAACAGGCCGATGTTATTTCTATTCATTTACCTCTAACACCAACTACTGAAAACTTATTAAACTATGATGCTTTTAAAAAAATGCAAAAGCAACCAATTATTATTAATTCCTCTAGAGGTTCTATAATTAATGAAGACGATTTATTGAAAGCTTATGATAAAAAATTAATTTCTGGCTTTGCTTTAGATGTTTATGAAACTGAGCCGGTACCAAATATTTTTTTAAATAGTATACAGGATAATACTAACTGCATTCTTACCCCTCATATTGCTGGAGTTACAGAAGAGTCAAATATTAGAGTGAGTGATTTTATTGCAAATTCAGTAAAAGAATTTTTTAAACTATAATTTAAACTCTTTCATAAATACAACTCGGTTTTCTTTTATGGAATTTTCAGCCGCCTCACCTATAGCTACTGACATTAATCCATCTTTTAGCGATACTTCAGGTTTTTTATTTTTTTGAATAGCGTCAATAAATGCTAAATGTTCAAAGTAAGTTGATCCATGATGATGTCCTGCGGCTAATATTTCTTTATCAACTTTAACTTCATTTGACTCAGTTATATTATTTTTTCTAAGACTAATTCTAACTTCTGATGAGTCCTTTCCTGAAGCACTTGATGGAACAAATGTTTCTATCTTGCCTATATTTCCCACAGCAACTATTTCTTCTTGATATTCAGAATTTTCTGCAAACATACATAAATCAAGCATCCCACGCACACCATTTTCAAAATCTACAATTACAAATGCATTATCAATAATATCTGGAGTCTTTCCGTCATATTTTTCTTCAAGATGGTTAACATCCTGATTTCCACTAGCATAAACTTTAGCTGGCTCACTTTGAATAACCAGTCTCATAAGATCAAAGAAGTGACAACATTTTTCAACTAATGTTCCACCGGTATTAACTGAAAATCTATTCCAATCATTTACTTTATGTAAAAAAGGAAATCGATGTTCGCGAATAGAAAGCATTTTTATTTTACCGATTACATTATTATGCACTTCTTTAACTAATTGTTTTACTGGAGGCATGTATCTGTATTCCATTCCAGTCCAAATAATTTTAGAATAATTTTTTGACATTAACTCAAACTTTTTACAATCCTCTGTGGTCGTACATAAAGGTTTTTCTATTAACAAATGTTTATTTGTTTTTAAAATTTGCTCTAATATATTGATGTGTGTAAAATTTGGTGTTGCAATAATATATGCATCTGCAATATTTTTACTTATTAATTCATTTAAATCATTATAGAATTTTGTAGAGTCTTTTAACAATGATTTAGTTTGGTTCCTTGAATTCTCGTTAGTGTCACAAATTGCAACCACTTCTGCATTCTCAATTATATTAATATTTTGTATATGCTCCTGGCCCATAACACCAGTTCCAATCACACCATATTTTGTCTTATTAGTCATATTGTATATGTTGGTATCTTTAATTGTTTTCCTAAACTTTTAATATCTTCAAGCACATCTCCATAAGTAAAACCCACATGATGCTCTAAACCACTTAAAAATAAATTTCTTATTTTCTTATGTGTACTTTTACCTAAACTGATTACTCCTGAAGTTCCAGAAAAAGAGTTTTTTCTTTTAAGGACTTTTCCATTCATTACGATAAATTTTAATTTATTTTCTGATTTAGAAACTCGAAAAATTGTAATATCACCCGATTTAAATGCAAAGTTATGAAGAAGAGGCTTTCTTCTATTTGAGTGCACTGTGGCACTAGGTGTATTTTTCTCAGCCATACTTATAGGGGCAAGTCCACAATGCCAAAAAACAGTAGTATTATCTTTCTCATCCACATCAACAATATCGACTAATAAAGCTGGTTTGTTATTTAATTGATTTAATATGTTACAGGTCAAACTTCCAAGCACATCAGCTTCACAAGCAGAGCTTATTTTATTTTCATTCATCATGGCCATTGGTCCGCATGAGGCGCAACCATACTCTGTAAACATCTCAGGCCAACAACGAACAGCAAATGCATCAATATTTTGTCTTTGTTGAATTTTTTCAAGACTATGAAATAGAGATATACTTTTATTCAATTCTTTTTGATTTACTTGATTTGTATTTTTAAGGTTTTTGCTGATATTTTTCTTGGTTTTGCTGATAATTTTTTTATCAACCTTACTTGCAATATTAAATAAACTTTGCAATTTTATCTTTGTTATTTTTGCATTAAATTTTGATTTTAATTCTTCATTATTAAAATCACAAGTATCAAACCCTTCTGGTCTTTCACCAATCAGACCTAACTTTGGTTTCTTAAACTCTATTATTTTTTTGTTAACTAATTTTGAATTTATTTTTTTTAAATAATTTTTTTTTGTAAAACTATTATTTGTTTTTATAAATTTCAATATTTCTTTAGAAAACGACTGCTCATCATTCGTGTAAATAATAAAATTTGAATAAAATTTATTTTTAATTAAAGCATGTAATCCTAAATTAACACCACAAAGAGAATTCAGTCTTAATCGTCCACCTGATCTTTTTTCTTTAAATGAAATAAACAATATCGGTTTTTTAAATTTTTTAACAAATGAAGAAATAAATTTTGCATCGGTAAAAGTTGATTGAATAACTATAAACTTTGTACATTTACTATTTTCATAGTGTTTTAGTGCACTTTCTCCAATTTCATCATTGGTTATTAAATTATCAAAAAAATTAATATTTTTATGTAATTTTTTAATTGTTCTTTTTGTTTTTACTAATTTCTTCTTAGCAAATTTAATATCAAAAGTTTCTCTTGCTAAACTAATGCATCCAATCATTAAAATCCTTTAAAATTTTTTGTAAAATTTTCTGGTTTATTTATATTAAATTCTTTTTTGAAATAATTTTCTATAGGGTATGCAAAATTCTTAGTTAAATAATTTAATTTTTTAACATAGTTAATAGCATTTTTTTGTAGATTTTTTTCAATAATTGTAACTTTAGGATAGTGTTTAAATGAATCGAACCAAATAGTTCTACCAGCTAAATATCCTGACGCACCATTTTTGTATGCTAATTTTAAACAATTATAAAATGATTTTTTACTCATGCCAGAAGATAACATTACCCACGGTTTCTTTTTTGTGGCTTTAGCCAAGTCTTTAAAGGCTTTTATGGTAACTTTACTAACTTTATTTTCTAATTGAGAACTATCAACAGGACTCTCTAATTTAAAAATATCCACTTTGTACTTATCTTTAGCAAACTCCTTAACGCTATCTATTACATGTTGATTTTTTTTATTTTTTTGTTCTTTATATTCAGTTGTATGATGTTCATCATTTTTTAAAGGATAAACAAGTAGCTCTAATAAAAAAGGAATACTAAATTTTTCACATTCATTTCCAATTTTATGGATATATTTTTTTTGATGATCCAGAGATTTTTTTTCAGCATCCGGTCTATACCATGCCAATACCTTAACTGCATCACCACCAATTTTTTTTATTTTTTCTACACTCCAATTATTTATATTTCTAGAATAACGACCTTTTTTTGTTTCGATAAAATCATGATCTTCTAAAGTTATTATTAATCCTTTTGATTTATTATCATTTAATATTGTTGGAATGGAATAATAAGGGTCCATTAATGCTGCTGAGGATAGATGTGATAAATTAGAACATATTAATTTCTTACATTCAACGACTTCGCCATAAGTTGGTTTTCTCTTTGTCGATTGAGAAATGATATTAAATATAGGAGGTCGTTGATCAAGAGCTAGCATTTGAAAATGATTGTTGCTTGTGCACAAGTTTTTCAAATGTATGGCTTTGCTTAAATTATTTTTTTCCATTATTATGTATATATCAAATAGAGTTCAAATCTGTCCAAATACTATTATTTTTACTGGAATTTACAGATGCATTAATGAATTTCATTATCTGTAAACCAGACTCTCCATTAGGTAATAATTCTAATAATTTATTTTTATCTTTATGGTTTAAGATAATATCCGCTGCATCAGAATAAATTTGGGCAAACCCTTCTAGGTAACCCTCTGGATGGCCTGGAGGGATTCTAATTGGGGCATAAGAATTTTCATTTTTAATAGCACCGCCACGCGTTATAATTTGATCTGCATGACCCACTTTTGAAAATCTTGCATAATTAGGATTTTCTTGTGACCAATGTAGAGCTCCTTTTTCTCCATAAATGGAAATACAAAAATTATTTTCCTGTCCAGTTGCTATTTGTGAAATGGATAAATTACCTTTAACATTTTCACTCATACGTATCATTATAGAAGCATCATCATCAAGCTGCCTTCCTTCAACAAACGTTGTTAAGTCAGCAGCAACAGTTTTACATTTTAATCCGGTAACAAACTCTATCAAATGCATTGCATGACTTCCAATATCGCCAACTGAACCTGCAGCACCACTGCGTTTAGGATCAGTTCTCCATTCAGCTTGTTTATTACCTTCTTCTTTTGAGCCTAGCCAACCTTGCAAATAGGATCCTTTAACTATTCTAATTTTACCCAGTTCTCCATTTTTTACCAATACTCTTATTTCTCTGATAACGGGATAACCGGAATAGTTATGTGTTAAGAAAAAATGTGCTTTTGATAATTTAATAGCTTCGATTAATTTATAAGCATCCCCCATTGTTGCTGTCATAGGCTTGTCACAGATAACATGAATATCTTTTGCTAAAAATTCTATCGCAGGGGCTGCATGCATATGATTGGGTGTCACTATAGAGACAACCTCAATACCATCTTCTCTATTAGATTCCTCTTCAGCCATTATTTTGTAATCAGGATAACTTCTATTTAAATCTAAACCTAATTCTTTAGCTGAGGTTTCTGCTTTTTCAGGAGTAGAGGATAGACATCCAGCAACAAATTCATATTTATCATCCATTCTGGCAGACAATCTATGTACAGCACCTATAAAAGCACCTTGACCTCCACCTATCATCCCTAATCTTAATCTTCTTTTCATACTTATAATCCTAATAATTTTTTATTAGTTTCTTTATCCATGCCTGAGTCAGCAAAATCATCAAATGTCTTAGTTGTTACATCAATAATATGATTATTAATAAGTAGCGCTCCTTCTGCAGCACCTTGTTCAGAACTTTTAATACAACATTCCCATTCCAATACTGCCCAACCATCAAAACCATATCCTGAAAGTTTGGAAAAAATAGATTTAAAATCTACCTGTCCATCACCCAATGATCTGAAACGACCTGTTCTATTTATCCAGGATTGAAACCCGCCATACATACCTTGCTTACCTGTAGGATTTAATTCTGCATCTTTAACGTGAAACATTTTTATTTTTTCATGATAAATATCGATATGATCTAAATAATTTAGATGTTGTAAGACATAGTGACTTGGGTCATATAACATGTTGCACCTTGGATAATTATTTACACGCTCTAAAAACATTTCAAACGTAACACCATCATGAAGATCTTCTCCTGGATGCATTTCATAACACAAATCAATACCATTGTTCTCAAACTCATTTAAAATAGGTGTCCATCTTTTAGCTAACTCATCAAAAGCTTCCTCAACTAAACCTGCTGGTCTCTGTGGAAAAGGATATATATAAGGCCAAGCTAAAGAGCCAGAGAAAGTACCAGCTGCAAATAAACCTAAATTTTTAGAAGCTTTAGCAACATTCATCATTTTATTTACTGCCCACTCTTGACGTGCATTAGGATCACCTTTTACACTATCATCTGCAAAACCATCAAAAAGATCATCATAAGCTGGATGAACAGCAACTAACTGACCTATTCGATGAGAAGATATTTCTGTAATTTCAAGATTATTTTTTTTTAAAATTCCTTTAATTTCATCGCAATAATCCTTACTTTTTGCAGCCTTATCAACATCAAATATGTAGTCTGCCCATGATGGAAGTTGAACTCCTTTATATCCCAATTCTGAAGCCCACCTAGCTAAACCAGGCAAAGTATTGAACGGTTCTGCACTTCCTATAAACTGGCCAAGAAAAATTGCTGGTCCTTTGATAGTTTTCATATTTTTTTCCCCTAAATTATAAAATCAATTAAATTAATAACATTTAAAAAAATTATTTTTCTCTAAAATAAGTAACCCATTATAAAATAATCCATTTATTTTCTTCTGAACTCTTAATGCAGGAATCAAGAATTTTTTGTATTTCAGCACCTCTTTTAAAATCTGGTTGATCGTTAGTTTTGTTCTTTATAGATTCTATAAATCTTTCAAAATTGTTAGGTGTAGGCTTTGTATTAATTGTATCCCATTTCAATTTATCAGATTTTCTTCTTTCTCTTTCTGTATCTTTAGTAATTTGATATTGATTACCTTCTTCAACAGGATCTTCAAAGCCAATCTTAACAGCACCCAAGTCTCCAAAAATTTTTAAATCCAATCTATCTTTAAATCCTGTAGCAAATCTTGTAGCAGATACCGTTCCTATGGCACCATTATCAAATTCAATCATTGAGATAAATGTATCATTAGCATCTAATACATATTTTCCTATTTTTTCACCCTTATCCTTAAAAGTTTTTAAGCGTGAATTTATAGATGTAATTTGTCCAACTGGGTAAGATGCAAAATCAAAAATATGCACGCCTAGATCACCTAAAGTTCCCATACTACCATGTGCAGTAGATAGTCTCCAAAGCCGTTTATTTTGTGTTCTATAATCACCCGAATATTTACTTGTTAACCATGCTTGATAGTAAGTAGCATCAACATGTCTAACTTTTCCAATTCCTCCAGATTGAACAATTTTTGCTAACTTCTGATAGCCAGAAGAATTACGATAAGTAAAATTAACCATATTAATCAAGTTTGTATCTTTTGTTGCATCATACATTTCTTTTGCATCAGGGTAATTCTCAGCTAAAGGTTTTTCTGAAAAAACATGTTTATATTTTTTGATAGCTTTAAGTGCTATTTCTTTATGAAAAGGATCGGGGGTTGCATTAGAAATTGCATCAAATTCACAATGTTCTAACATGTCATCAAATGAGTTGTATGTGTTTTCTATATTATATTCATTCGTAAAAGCTTCAACTTTATCATTATCAATGTCACATGCACCTACTATTTGAACTCCTTCGATGCTTTGAAATGATTTTGCATGCCAATGGGCTATGCCACCTGTCCCCACTATTACTAATTTAACCACTTTATTGCCTCTATAAAGATCATTTTATCTTTTTTACAATTTAAAGATTTAGAAGTTTTTGATAAAAATTCCATATATTTTTATAATATACAAAAATTATACACAAATGTTCTTGAATTTTTGTATCCATTGAGATGAATTTATTTTAGATTATTTCATAAAAAACAAAAGGACAAAATATGTTTACAACAAACAAATTTAACCGTCTGTTTTATACTTTCTTTTTAGCAATATTTATATTTGCTATTTTTTTTGGATTTAATAAAGCTAAGGCGGCCGAACTAAAATTTATTTGTTACCAAGATGGTAATGAATGCCAAGTATTTGAAGAATTAGCTACAAAATGGGGAGCATCAAGTGGGCACTCAATTAATATAGAGACAGTTGGTTATGAAGTTATTCGTGAACAATTGTTAACTCAAGTTGAGGGTGGAGAGTCACCTGATTTATTCAGAATTACAGATTTAGGTGGATTTGCACCACATTTATTAGATCTCACACCTTATGTTGATGCAGATTACTGGGAAGAAAATTATGGAGCAGTATTACCATGGACTAGAGTTACTCCAGGAGATCAAGGGATATACAACTGGCCAACTCAATTATCTGTTACAGGACCTTATGTGAATGTTACAATGTTTGAGGATGCTGGAGTTGATATGCCTGAAGAAGGTTCTTCATGGGATGATTGGGCTGATGCTCTCAGGGAAGTTAAATCTGCTCTTGGTTTAACAGCTGGTTTAGCTATGGACAGAACTGCTCATCGATGGGCTGGTCCTGCATTTTCTTATGGTGCAAAATTTGAAAAAGATGGAGTTCCAATTTTAGTTGATGAAGGTTTCAGAACGTTTGCTGAAATTTTTGTGGGATGGCACAAAGAAGGTTTAATGCCAGCTGAAGGATGGCCAGCAGGGGCAGGTACAGCATATAGAAATGCTGCACCTCTCTTCCTTGACGGCACAGTTGCTATGCATATGTCAGGATCATGGATGTTAGGAAACTATGATAAAAATATTACAGACTTTGAGTGGAAAGTTGTTCCTATACCGTGCGGAATTGGTGGATGTGGAGCAATGCCAGGTGGTGCTGCATTATCAGGTTGGAAAGGAACAAAACATCCTGAAGCTGTAGCTTCATTTATTGATTTTATGGCTCAAACTGAAAATGCGGAATATTTTGCTGTTCAAACAAATAACGTAACTGGGCATGCAGGTTTACAGAAATCAGGTATTGATTATTCTGGATCATCACCTGTAGTTGCACAAGGTTTAGCAATATTTGCAGCTAATGCAGGTAAAGCAGCTGAATCAGCTCCACAAGCTTACTGGTTCCAAGGATATCCTAAGAACTTTGCAATATATGGAATTGTTCCTGATTATATTACAAAAGCTATAACTGGAGAGATGAGCTTAGATGATGCGTTGGCAGCTATTGATGCTGACCTAGCAGCTAAAATTGCTGAATAACACCTTGTAATTATATAATTTAGTCGCCATATTTTTTATGGCGACTAAATAATTTTCATGTTTTAATAATCGTATAATGTTAAATTTTTTTAGTAGTAATTATTATTTATTAACATTTATTTTTAGTTATTTTCTTGTAGGATTATATTTTTCACGAAACTCACACAATTATTTTTCAAAGATAATGTCGGCTTTAGGGTGGCCAATTGAATTAGCTCAAAAAATCTCAGGAACAAAAAGTCTCCCATATATTTTTTTAATGCCTAATATATTAGTTTTTGGTCTTTTTACTTTTTTACCTTTATTTATGAATTTTGGTTACTCTGTAACTGATGGTGAGAGCATTAATTTTGAAACTAGAGAGTTTTCAGGGTTGGATAATTTATCTCGAATTTTTGCAGAAACTCAAATTGATGTTGGCGTCATGAATATGGAAGATGATAAATTTTATGCTGCTATGGCTGACACATTTATTTTTGTTTTATTCCAAGTACCTATTATGATTGCTGTTGCACTTCTGACGGCAGTTGTTTTAAATAGAAAAATTATAGGAAGAGGTTTTTGGCGAGCAGTTTATTTTTACCCTGTAATGTTAAGCCCCGTTGTCATCGGTTTTTTATGGACTTTGATTTTAAAAAGGCAAGGAGTTTTATCACAAACTTTAATTGGATGGGGATGGATTGATGAACCTGTTCAGTGGTTGATAGATCCTTCTTGGACGATGTTTTGGTCAGTTTTTGTATATACATGGGCTCATCTTGGTTTTTATATGATTATTTTATTAGCTGGATTACAATCGATACCAAGAGATCTTTATGAGGCAGCTGAAATGGATGGAACATCAACACAAAGAACTTTTTGGAAAATTACCATACCTTTATTAATGCCAATATTATTAGTTGTAACTGTCCTATCATTAATAAAAGCATTTCAAGCATTTGAAGAATTATTTGCAATGCAAGTAGAATGGATTTCTTTAGTTTCATATATTTTTGAAACATCAGGTTTAAGAGGACAACGAACTTCATTTGGATTGGGTATTGCTGCTTCAGCATCATTAGTAGTGGCATTAATTTTAATTATTCTTTCTCTAGTTCAATTTTATTTAACGCGAAAGCAGGTAAAATTATGATGAGTGAAGTAAAAACTTTCTTTTTCAAAACACAGGGAAAGAAATCACTTAGTCTTGTTGATTGGATTTCATATTTTTATCTATTATTAGGATTTTTAATAATTTTTTTACCAGTGATGTGGCTTGCAATGAACTCAATTAAATCGCAATTTTTACTACAAAAGCTTGATACTAATATTTTACCTTTAGAATACGATAGAATTGCAAGAGCGACTGTTTATAATCCTGAAGGTAAAGATATATTTTTCATTAAAGACATGCCTCGATGGGTATTATATTGGAATGATCTATCTGCTGAAGAAAAAGCTTTACATGATCCACACAAATTTTTAGAAAAATTTAATGGAAATGAGTTTTATGCTCTTCGTTCACATTTTGGTTTAGTATCTGGGTTGGCAAAAAAATATATTACTGAAAACAATTTACCTGATTGGTTGTTAAAATACCCAAGTATGTTTCCTAATTCTAAAAAAGAACATAATCCTGAATTAATTTTAGAAACATTAAATATAGAGGATCAAAGATTATTATCAGAATTTTTAGGACTCAATCCATATAAGTCTAATGGCTTTACGGCGCAAATTCTTGTAACTGCTCCAGATCCTGAATCAGGCAATGCCAGTAAATTTGCTGTTAATAGACTTCAGGCAAATAAAGAGACAGTTAGGGCAAGACCTATTGAGTCAATTAATAGCAAAATGGTAACGCTTCAAACAAGTACTCTAAAAGCAAATACAAAAATAAGTCCTTCGTGGAAAAATTATATAAATCCCTTAACAGGAAACTTGGGTGATGGTGGCCAGTTTAATGCAGTTCGATGCTTAAATAATTCTATTATAGTGACAATTATTGCAACTATTATTACTGTATTAATTAATTCCATGGCAGCTTTTGCCTTATCTAAATATCGTTTTAATGGTCAAATTATTTTTTTTATAATTATTTTGGCTACTTTAATGGTTCCCGCTTCAGTTCTTATGGTAGGTATTTTTAAAATGATTTCCTTAACAGGTTTGTCAGGTTCTCTGTGGGGTGTGATTATTCCAGGAGCCGCCACCCCAACAGGAGTGTTTATGTTAAGACAATATATGCTTACCATACCAGATGAATTATTAGAAGCTGCACGTATGGACGCTGCATCAGAATGGACTATTTATTGGAGAATAGTCTTTCCTTTAGCTTTGCCTGCAATAGCTGTTTTAACTATTTTATCTATTATTTGGAGATGGAATGATTTAATTCTCCCTATGATAGCAGTTTCAACGACTAAAGCAGCCTATACTATACAACTTTGTTTATTAGATTTTAGCGGAGAATATGTCAGTCAGGAGCATTACAGGCTGGCAATGACGGTTGTTAGTTTAATACCTACAACAATAGTTTTTGTTTTTTTACAAAGATATATTACTACGGGAATTGCAAACACTGGAATTAAATAATTATGGCAACTTTAGAATTAAAAAAAATTGTAAAAAATTATGGTAATTTAGAAGTTGTGCATGGAGTCAACCTATTTGTAAATGATGGTGAATTTTGTGTTTTAGTTGGACCTTCTGGTTGTGGTAAATCTACATTACTTAGAATGATTGCCGGATTAGAACCTATAACAGGCGGTGAAATATTAATAGATTCAGAGGTAGTGAATAATATCTCTGCTGCAAAAAGAGGTTTAGCTATGGTTTTTCAATCATATGCTTTGTATCCTCATATGAGCGTAAGACAAAATCTTGCATTTGGATTGGAAAATTTAAAAATGGAAGCAATTGAAATTGATAAAAGAATAATTGATGCAGCGAAACTCCTGCGAATGGAAGAATATTTAAAAAGAAAGCCAGGGCAATTATCAGGAGGTCAAAAACAAAGGGTTGCAATAGGTAGAGCAATAGTAAGAGAGCCATCTATTTATTTATTTGATGAACCTTTATCGAATTTAGATGCTGAATTAAGAGTTGCTACGAGAGTGGAATTAAAGGCTTTGCACGCTAGGTTGGGTAATACAATGATTTATGTTACGCATGATCAAGTTGAAGCTATGACGATGGCAGACAAGATCGTAGTAATGAATGAAGGTATAATTGAACAAGTTGGCAATCCTTTAGAATTATATAATAAGCCTGCTAATCAATTTGTTGCAGGATTTATAGGATCTCCAAAAATGAATTTTTTAAATTTTGCATCTTTACCTGCAAATATCAAAAGTTTGGCCCCAGAAAATTCTTCTTTATTTGGAATTAGACCTGAACATCTAATTATTAAAGAAGAAAATACTTTTCCTTTGCAAGTTAAAACAGTTGAGCAGTTAGGTTCAGATAGTTACTTATACGGTTCAACATTAAATAATCAGGAAATTTCTATTAAATTAAATAATCAAACTGAGATAAGAGCTGATCAAAATATTAATGTTGGCTTTAATCTCAATGATGCTCATTGGTTTGATTCAGAAGGGAAGATAGTCTATTTTTCTTAATTTTTTTAGTCATAGTATAAAGTATTTCAAAAGCTATTTTGGCTCCTACAAGTTACGTCAAGTTATCAACGTCAAATGATAAAAATACAGTTTTCATAATATTATTTATTTGGTGTTAATATTTTTTCATGAGGCATGACAATTTTTCTTTGAAAACTTGTTAAGCTATTAAGTAGTTTTGTTGAGGGTCTATATGGATGACGGAAAAAACCCCAAGAAGGACCATATCTATAAACAACAATTCTTCTCTCGCCTTTGTTTATTCTTTTTGCAGATCCATGACAAAGAGAATCCACAAACAATAAAGCATCTCCAGCTTTTAAATATATCTCAATAGAACCCGTCATATTTTCAGCTGATGATACCTCATTTTTTTTCATATAGTTTTTTTTATATTCTGGATGTTGAATATTGGATTTATGTGATGAAGGAATTACTACTGTCCCACCGTCACCAGGACCAATATCATTAAGAGCCACTAGAATATTAACTTGTGAGCAATGAAATTTACCATTTTGGTACCTATAGTGGTTTCTTTGAATACCCTCAGGATTACCTGAGTGAATACCTATTGCTTCTCCAGGACCTCTGATATTGGCAAAATTTTCATCTATAAAAAGAGGGCCATGCTCATGATCAAAAGTTCCTTTTCCTCCTACAAACTCTAACATATGATCTATCCATGAAGGATGGTCAATTAATTTTTCAAAAGGTTTACCGGCTTCATAAATTTGTTGAAGATTTAAACCTTCCTTACCACCATAATTATGACCATGAACATAATCTTTCCATTCACCATTTTTAAGTAGTTTATAATCATTAATAATTTCATTACATGCTTTTAGTTCTTTTTGTGAAATTGCATTTTTAATTATTATGTAACCATTAAGATCAAATAAATATTTTTCTAATTTTGTTGGTTTATTTTTCATCAAATTTCATAGTATTTTAATTTATAAAAATAATAAATCTGTTTTTTAATAAAAATTTAATATAATTTAATTAAAATTTATGGAAAAACGAAAATTAGGTAATACAGACATTGATTTATCAGCAATAGGTTTTGGAGGAGCTCCAATTGGTAACCTATTTGAAAAATTAGAGGATCCAAATTGTTACAAAATATTAGAAAATTGTTATAATTCTAGAATTAATCTATGCGACACCTCTCCTTTCTATGGTTATGGACTAAGTGAACATCGGTTAGGGAATTTTCTAAAAACATTAAAGTCAGATAGTTATTATTTATCTACAAAAGTTGGAAGATATTTAACGGCAGAAAAAGAAGAAAATATAAATAGAGGAAAATGGGCTGGTGGATTAAACTTCATTCCAAATGTAGATTATTCATATGATGGTGTAATGAGATCTTTTGAGCAATCTTTGCATAGATTGGCTGCATCAAAAATTGACATATGTTTAATTCATGATGTGGATACATATACGTATGGAGATCAAGTAGATCATTATTTTAAAATCGCAATGAATGGAGCTTACAAGGCTATAACTAAATTAAAAGAAGAAAAAGTTATTAAGGCAATTGGAGTAGGTGTAAATAATTCGGATATATGCAAAAGATTTGCAGAAGAAGGTGAATTTGACTGCATATTGTTAGCAGGAAGATATACATTATTAGATCAAAGTGCACTTGATGATTGTCTACCAATTGCTGAAGAAAAAAATATTGGTATAATTCTTGCGGGAGTTTTTAATTCTGGAATTCTTGCTAAAGGCATTGGAGAAAATAGTACTTATTTTTATGATAAAGTTCCAGAGAATATAAAGATAAAATATAATGAAATATTAAGAATTTGCGAGAGGTACAATGTTTCAGTATCAACTGCAGCGTTGCAGTTTTGTTATGCAAATAAACAGGTTGCGTCTATGTTAATAGGTATGGATAGACAAGACCAAATTAATAATAATATATCTAATTTGAAAGTTAAAATTCCTAATGACTTATGGAATGAATTAAAAAATAATAATATTATAGATGAAAGGTGTATCTTACCTTAGAAATATTTAAAATAATGCTAATTTATTTACCTCAAAAAAATTTATTAAAAACCAGAAACAGAAAAGCCTAATGAAAATAGAAATTTGTTCAATTGGGGAATGTATGATTGAATTCTCTAACTTAGAGAATAATTTATATAAACAGTCAATTGCTGGCGATACACTAAACTTTTCTTTTTATTTAGATAAAAAAATATTTAGTACTTTTTTTCTAACAGCAATTGGAACTTCAGACATAAGTCAAAAAGTGCTTAATTTTTTAAAAAAAGAAAAAATTAATTTAGAATTAGTTACAAAAATTGCCTCAAATGAGATTGGTCTTTATTTAATTAAGAATGATAATCTAGGAGAGAAACGCTTTTATTATTGGCGCGATAACAGCGCAGCAAAAATTTTTTTTAATAATAATATTAAAAAATTTAAAAAAAAATTACAACATTTTGAATATATATATTTTACAGGCATTACCTTATCTTTACTAGAACATAAGAATATAAATAACTTTATGGGATTGGTAAATTATTTTAAAAAGAAAAATAGTAAGATAGTATTTGATTTAAATATTCGTATTAATAGATGGTCAAAAAAAACTTTAATTTTATATTTAAATAAATTACTTCCTAAAGTAGATATATTTTTTGCATCTGGAGAAGATTTTTTTTACTGGAAAAGCAGTAAAAAAGTATATGATTTTGAAAAAATTCTTAATAAATTTAAAATCTCACACGGTATTTATAGAAAAAATGCACAATATAATTATGCTTTCTACAACAATAAGAAATATATGATCAAAAATAAATTATTAAAAAAAGTTGTAGATACTTCTGGTGCGGGGGATGGCTATAATGCTGCTTATCTCTCAAATTTTTTGGAAAATTATGATCCACAAAAAGCTTTAAGATTTGCGAGTGGAATTGGTGCAAAAATTGTTATGAAAAAAGGAGCAATTGTTGATGTTAAATAGCGCTATAAAAGAAGAATTTAAAAATCAAAAAATTTTACCAGTATTTAATACAACTGAATTAACTGCTGATATTAAGAGACTAGAAATATTTTTATCTAAAAATTCTAATATAAAAAATATTGAGGTTACATTAAGAAAATATAATTCTCTAGAAATTGCTATTGAATTAAAGAAAAGATTTATGAACATCAAATTTGGATTAGGCTCAATCTTATCGCGAGAAGATTATACAAAAGGTTCTGATGCTGGATTTTGTTTTTTTGTCTCACCTGGAATAATATTAGATTTAGTTAATACGAAAGTAAAAAATTATATTCCCGGAGGAGAAACTATAAGTGAATTTATGTTTTTACTAAATAATGGCTATAAAATAATTAAATTTTTCCCCTCGAATTTAGCTGGAGGTAAAGATAAATTAATGTCTGTTGAAAGTATTTTAAAAGAAGCAATGTTTATTCCAACCGGTGGAATTAATTTAGATAATTATATGAATTTTATATCTTTAAAAAATGTTTTGTGTGTGGGTATGTCAAAATTTGATGAGTAAAGATTAGTTAGTTTTCGTCATGGTGCATAATATTTCAAAGGCTATTGTTGCACCAACCAATGAAGTCATATTATTTAGATCAAAAGGAGGAGAAACTTCAACGACATCTGCTCCTATAAAATCCAAATTTCTTAACTCTCTTATGATTAATTGAGCTTCTCTGACATTGATTCCTCCAACCTCAGGAGTTCCTGTACCAGGAGCAAAAGTTGGATCAATACCATCAATATCAAATGTAAAGTAAGTTGGCGTGTCTTCCAGTACATTCTCTATTATTTTAACAGTCTCTTTGAGACCAATTTCATAAAATTTATCAGTTGATATTATTGTTACACCTTGATCTATTGCCCAAGTTAAATCGTCAGGATCATAAAGTCCACCCCGTAAACCGAGAATGACATATTTTTTTGGGTCAATGAGATTTTCTTCTATAGCTCTTCTAAATGGAGTTCCATGAGTATATTTAAATCCTCCAAAATAAGTATCCCAGGTATCTGAATGAGAGTCAAATTGAAACATTCCCATCGGTTTATTTTTTGCTAATGCTCTTAATATTGGAAGAGATATTAAATGATCACCTCCAATAGACAGAGGTATAGTTTTTGACTCAGCAATTTTGTTATAAAAATTTGTTACTTTATTTAGTGAGTCTTGAAGATCAGCTGGATTTACTGGACAATCACCAATATCTGCAATTTGATAATTGTCGTAAGGACTCTTTAATGAAGATGGATGATATGTTCTAATAAGTGAAGATGCATTTCTAATTTCTCTTGGGCCATGTCTCGCACCAGGTCTATTAGTTGTTCCTCCATCCCATGGTATGCCACAAATACAATAATCTAATTTATTTAAGTCCTTAATTATAGGCAAACGAAAAAAAGTTGCGATATCTGCAAAGCGAGGAGTTGTTTGACCAGCTGTGGGTTTTATTTGAGTCATAATTAGTTGTTATGATATAATGAATAAAATATTACAACACAAAAATGATAGATAATTCAAATATATCTGTTTTACATAATGACGGCGTTATTCAGCATTTGGAAAATAATGTTATTCCAAGTATTTCTTTGCCTAACCAAGAAGGGAATCTTTTACGTCTTCATCGATCTGATACCTTTAGATTGGTTTTATATTTTTTTCCAATGACAGGGAGACCCGATAGACCTCTTCCAGATAATTGGAATAATATACCTGGTGCAAAAGGGTGCACAAAAGAAAATTGCTATTTCAGAGATAATTATGATGAAATTATCTGTCTTAATGCACTACCAATTGGTATTTCAACACAGACAGCTGATTACAATAAAGAAATGACTTCAAGACTTAATATAACTTATGATGTACTGAGTGATGAAAAGTTAGAACTCAAAAATTTATTAAAATTGCCCATATTTTTAATAAATAAAAAAGAATATTTACAACGTCTCACATTAATTGTTGAAAAAAATATTATTAAAAAAGTATTTTACCCTATAAATGAGGTAGATAAGCATATAGATGATGTTTTGAAATGGTTAAAAATAAATTAAACTTTTTTTTTACTTTAATAATTGTTTGCTTTTTTGCTTTACTAGTTAATGCAAATCCTAATGCAGATCAGTGGATGGAGTCAGAGAAAACATACAAAGATCTTATTAATGAGGGCTTTGAAGTAAAAAGTTATGCAATAAACAATATTGAAACAGCTAATGGCTTACATATCCTTTTATTTGTTACTGTTTTGCAAAAAAATAATGAAATCTATGAATGTCAGGAATATCAAACAATAGATAAAACAATTGAAACACTTAATATGCAACTTATATGCAAAGAATTAGTTCAGCCATATGAAAGAGGGTTGGGAACTTAATTTTTATAATATTCTAAAAAGAACCACTGAAGAGCTATAAGTGTAAGTCCATTTATAATTTGTTTTTTCTTTAACATTTTTCTTACATGGTCAACCTTGAAAGCTTTTACTAAAATATCTTCATTTTCACTTTTTAATCCCATGATCCTTTCACCTTTAAATGAATTTACTTCACCTAAAAATAAGTGATAATATGATTCTGATGATCCTGGTGCAGGAAAATAACTCTGGATTGTTTTAATGTTATTTACTTCACATCCAGTTTCTTCTAAACACTCTCTTCTTGCTGTTTCTTTAGGTTTTTCATTGTTATCAATTATTCCGGCAACAATTTCATATAGATAGTCATTATCATATCTTGATATAATACCAGCTCTAAATTGTTTAATTAAGATTATTTCTTTTTTTATAGGATCATATGGTAGTAAAGTTGAAACATGAGCTCCACTAAAGATCTCCCTTTGCACTTCATTAGTCCAGTTACCATCATGTTTTTGATGAATGAATTGATATTTATTTAAATTAAAGAAACCTGAATAGAGATTTTTTTTATTAATAATTTTGTATTTTGGTTTCATTTATTTGATAAAATTAAATTAGTGTATATATTTATAATATGATTCAAAAAGCTTTATTTGGGGCAGGTTGTTTTTGGGGCGTAGAGGAACATTTTCGTAAAATAAATGGTGTAATTGAGACTTTAGTAGGTTACTCAGGAGGTAATACAGAAAATCCTACTTATGAAAGTGTATGCTATCAAAATACCAATCATGCTGAAGTTTTGCTTGTAAATTTTGATGAAGAAAAAATTTCATACGAAGATTTAATACAAGCATTTTGGAAATGTCATGACCCTACTACCTTAGATAGACAAGGACCTGATTTTGGAAAACAATACCGTTCAGTGATTTATTATTATAATAATGAACAAAAAAATATTGCTTTAAAATCAAGACAAAAGAATCAATCAAATTTTAATAATACAATTGTAACTGAAATAACTAAAGCAGATATTTTTTATAAAGCTGAGGATTATCATCAAAAATATATAAAAAAAAGAGAATTGATTGAGTAAAATATTGCAATTATCTTTTCTATGAATTCAAATAATATTTTTACAAAATTAATTAACTCATTAATAAAAAATGTTTAACGACTTTTTTATTGCATTTTTATCAGGCTGGTTCATACTTGTAGTCTTTTGGTCTATAATCATATTATTTGTATATTTCCGAAATCCACCTAATTCTAGGTTGAGCAACAAGATTGTTCTTAAATCATATCTATTTTTTTTCATACTATTGATATTGATTTATTTAATAAAATAGTCCGATTCGTTTTTTTAATCAATTTGAGGTTGTTTAATATCTATATGTAGTAGTTCATTTTGATTTTAATACTAACATATTGGGATATAAAGATTTTTTGAGATTTTTTATTGAATACTTGATCTTTCAAACTTATAAACTAACCCGATATTAAATAAATTTCAAATTTTTATTAAAGTATAGGGTTAAAGAATGTCAATTATTAATAACTATTTTAAACAAAATAGAGTGACACACACTTTTTCAAGCTGCCAGTGGCCAATTGGCGACCCGCAAGAAAAAGATTTCCATTTTTGTGAGGCAAATACATTAACTGGTAA